>Ga0307511_10002914_pt1 | contig 17712 bp, 8 predicted proteins | sample 13_EM_MG_FD_200266 | JGI IMG/M metagenome (GOLD analysis project Ga0307511, IMG submission 200266) | Populus trichocarpa ectomycorrhiza microbial communities from riparian zone in the Pacific Northwest, United States - 13_EM | ecosystem: Host-associated > Plants > Roots > Unclassified | place... | reverse complement strand
CGAATTTACCGATGGATTTTATTCCGTCGGTAATTCCGTTGGTAACATCATTTTTTTTTGCTTTGTTTTAATTTTGTTTCCCACGGTAATTCTCTCGGTATATACCGAGAGAATATTTCCGTCCATAAAATATCTCGAAAATTTACCGACGGAAATATTCTCTCGGTATTTCCGTTTATATTTATCGATTTTCTGATAGTGTTTGTATTATTAGCCTATATATACAACTATATATCCCATATTAATTCTTTACTAGATGATGTTAGTGTATCATTAATACATTAATTCGATATACATTTAAAATTTGTTACTAGCAACCTCCCTCCCTTTCCTTGCTCATCTGCTGGTAATTAATTTTAAATTACCACATAATAGGAATTAGATTATTCTCCTATGTACCTTTTTAAATAAAAGTTTTTTGAACTTGAAACTCAAATTTGTATAAGCTTATATTATTTTATATTATTAATTAGATTTTAATTTTTAAAAAGAAAGGAGGTGATGAGATTCTAACTCTTAACCGCTTTTTAATCATTAAAACTCTGATATTATGTCAAAACCATCTCAACCCAAATATTAAAGTTATTAAGTGAAATCCTGATATATAATTTATATTATTATTCAACATAATGAAAATATTATATGTTTATATGGAAAGGCATATATATAGTAATTAAAAAGGCCATGGTTCTAATCCATATCTCTTGATGAAACAAAAATAGGGTCAAATTCTACAGACGGTTTTATTGCGTTGATGGTATTAGTTACATGCGGGTTATCTTCTATCTGGAGTGCACACGTCTTTGTTTTATATATATATATATATATATATATATATATATATATGTGTGTGTGTGTGTGTGTGGATCCTTGTAGACTACAACAGCTAGTGCAAAGACTTGACCCTATGATGGCCTTCACAACAGAATGGCTTCTTAGAAATCATTCTATGGCATTTTTCTGGAAGCCATGCATCTGATCATAGCCATTGCAGCCATGGTGAAGGAAATTGTGAGAATCCACCAAGAAAGCATTAGCCTAAGAACAATAATTGCAACGCCAAATAAAATTCACATTACTCCATTGATAAAATTCAAAAGAATTATGGATATTGAATCAATACAAGCAAGAACAGGTAATATGCACAACATAAAATGTTTAGTCACACGAGGTAACAGAAAGCGCTACATGAAGATCATCTAGGTTCCACATATATACATCCGATATGTCTCTAGTTCTTGATGAAAACCTCTTGGATTGTGAGCTGCATGATGATTATTGCTCAAGCTATCACGCACTGAAAATATAATCTCCCTGACAATAGGTTCATATGACCATTTAGAAGATTGCTCGTGCTCAACAATTTTCTCCATGACTGATTCTTAGAAGTAGGTGGGGAGATCATATTCGACACACTGTTTCTCACGTGTCATTACTTGATGTTTGATATCAGGTGAAGACACCAGATCCACACCATATCAGTCCAAGTTAAAATTAAACCACCAGGGTGCCTACATTATAAAAGTCCACGGCCATTTTATCGCCGAGGATCTTGATCCCAGTCAATAAAATACAAGATACTCGCTGTAGACAATTCCACAGTGGTTCCATTTTAAGTCTATCATGTGTAAGCATCTACTTCAAGCCTATACGATATGGTCAGTATTTTCCCATTCCACAACGATTCCATATCACACATGATAGCCTGGGCCAAATCAAAATCATTTTGTAGGGTGCATTACCAATACTGCTAGATATTCAAATATACTTTCATTTCAGTTTTAACTCGTTTCATAATTCGAAGCCAACTCTACCAAATCAGATTGATGCATTAACAGGAAACAGGTTTTAATGGCAAGAAGACAGTTTTACCTTTTCATCAACATCAAGCAAGCCTGTTGATCCTGTTCCCATTCTTGGAAGATAAAAGTTGTGGTAGTCAGTGAAAATTGCTTCAGAAAGGCATGGAGCCTGCATGAACTTCCGATGAAGAGAAACTGCAAGAGTAAGCAACTTCTCAACATGTTCAAAGATGACACACAGGCGTCTAAGGTCTTCAGTGGTCTCGCTGTTGCCAGATATATGATTTGCTGCTACAAAGACAAGATTCGCAAACTTCTAAGCACTCACATGCCAAGATGAGCAAGAAAAAGGCAAGATGAGCAAGAAAAAGGAAGATAAGATATACTTTGCAGAGGCTTCAATGTGGAAGCAATAGTATGGTACAGTTGCTCCTCCATTTTTGTTGTCATCAGCTACAAGCCTCCAAAATTAGGCTGGTGTAATGTATCTGCTGATGCTCTGAAGGCTGTACAAACCATCTGCTCAAGCAGTTGATGAGGCCGCAATGTCTCCAAGTAATGAAGGATCTATGGAATTCAAGTATCTTTTAATTGGTCATAACAATAAAGGAGATAATAGAGTAACTAGAAAGACACAAGAAAGCACCCTGACCAAGATATAAGATATCAGTCAAGACATTGATCTTTGTTTTATTCTTATTTTTTCCTGAAAGAGCCAAAGAGGCCCGTGAATTTGCAATCTGCTTCCTCATTTACTAAAAAAATGCAATGATCTTGCATGTAAGCAACCTCTTCATTGACTAGCCGATCAGATCACTGTTTGCAATTAGTAGAGCTAGTGAAGTGGATTGTGGAGATAATTAGCAAAAAATTCAAACAAATCACGGGTATGAATCAACTGACCTGATCACAAAATTAAAATTTAGTAAAATTTCAAATAACTGGCTTTGCAGCTTCAGCGATTTGAACCGTCTTCTGTTCAAAAGCTGGGTCATGTGACCCATGACATAAGTGTCAAAAGGTTTGAATGTAAACATCATAACTTCTGATTCCGTTTAGTTAAATGAAAGTAACAAGTTCGTAGTACAATCAGAATAATAAGACACAAAGTTAGAGATGAATGTTTTTGGTGAACTTCTACTAGTCCTTTAATCGACTAAGTTTAATTTCCCTAATCTTTTCAGGACAGAAACGATACACATACACAAACCACAAACATAGCATAACATAGAAGTTAGGCTTGATGGTACAAGGTACAAGTGAACATAACATTAAGATTGCAATAAAAAGTTTATCGGACCTTCTATCCTTTCCGAAAGGGGTCTAGTAGAGGTTTCTGCTCATATGCTGGCAAAGCAGGAGCATCATTCCAAATCTTTTGCCATAAATTCCCTTGCTCAGACATCTGTTGTGAAAGTCGGCCTCGTGGTGGCAAATCATCCTTCAAACCCTTTTTCCCTGGACTTTTAGATGGTCTACTTTCCTTGCTATCATCATTCTCCCAATCCCCCCGGTGAATGCCACCGAATAAAATCTTCAAAAACAGCATCTGGATTTGCTGCTTTGAATGCTGACATGTCCAGTTCAAATTTTTCCAAAGATTGCAATATAAAATCTTCGGAAATTCAAAAGGAAAATGTGCTTGCATTTGAAAATGAAAGCATTTGGCAACAAACAAAATAGAGATGGTGAATAAAATAGGCTTCTCTTCTATTACAATGTAAACCATTGTTGTTTTCTATAATTCTTAAGAAGAAGAAAAAAACGTTTTGCTTGTTATTCAAGCCCCTCCCCTGATTTAATTTTGTTATGTTATTGAAATAATATTTTGGATGTGGATACAGAAAGGCAACAATAAATGAACAGCAAAAGTAGCTGACAATACCAAGGACTTAAAAAGAATAAAACGGAAGCTTATTTAGTGCCTGATGATAAGATATCCTTCCTAACTGAGCAGAGAAGTTCTGCAATAAAATAGTATAAAGCTTCCTCGTTAAATAAATTTACACAAAATAAAAAAATTACACCCCCTTGATTAATAAACAGAAAATTTTGGAAAAATTACTCTGCTCGTCACATGTTAGATTCCATAATCCAGATTATAAGATGATCTTTCAAGAGTAACAAGGATACTCATTTTAAAATTGCATATGGAGGTGTTTGAAATCTGTTTCACTTCTTGAGGCAGATAATATTTGAAAAACTTGCTCAGTTTTACTGAACAGAACTAGGGTTTAGCACTTCCTTTTTCCTCTCTAATGATGGTGAACTAAGGGATAGTCAATACCCGTGCTTTATTGAACAGGTTGAATCCCAACTAGGATCAGCCAGTGCTGCCTGTCCTACCGTGATGAAAATTTTTAGTTGAATCAGGGACAACACCACTATCAGATATTAAGAAAAACTTCTGTACATCTTTTGAGACTTAACTACCTGGTGCCAAAGAAATCCTTCCCACTCAAAAACTAGTGGAAAGTTTTTAGATTAGATCATTGATCATCCCATTCACAAGACACAGCTCCTCGTGACTGATGTGATAAGTAATATATGGATACAGCCACAGCAATAATCAACTGACCAGGGAAAAAGGTCGTGGATAAATAAATAATTTGAGCTTACAAAAGAATTCCCAGAAGCTTCAACTGCCTGCAGTCTTTCTTCATGCATGTCTTCTGTAATAAGTGGAGCTTCCTATAATATTTAACAAACAAATATAAATAATCTTTATCCATTGAAGTTAGTTTATAACAATCATGTGATAAGAATGTCAGTCTAGACACAAAGATATAGAAAAACCTGTGTGAAAGGGGCATGCATGCTCTGATACGACTTCAGAAGCTTCATAGAACCCACAACACCAGCTGAGCCCCTCCTGTTATGATCAGAAGATTTCAAAAGATCAGATACAGTGTCCACATGCTTCATGCTAGGCCTTGATGTCGTCGTTCCAGTCCCATGCAAACCATCCTGTGTCAAAGGGCTGCCACATAGACAACAAAGTCATGTGCCAGTGATATGCATGGGATAAAATGAATCATATTCTTGAAGGAAGAAGGTCAAAGGTTGTACTGTCCAATGGTGTATTCTTCATTTCAAAGTAATGTAAATACATTTCTAACAAAAAGAAAAAACAGTCCAGTTCAAACTACACATCCATCAGATACCATTTCTATACTAACAACTTTTGAGCTCTAGAAATTTACTTCATTAACATTTTTAAGAGTAGTAAACCATATATTCCAAAAAAAAGAAAAACTTTGAAGGTTCTTCAAGTACTGGAAAATTAAGCATCCAAACTCTCTTATCTTATCTACGTAAAATTTCACATAACCAACAGCACAATGAGCAAACAACTATGTATCATATGTAATTTAAAAGGCACAAAAGCATAATACAATAGAACAAATCATGGCAGGAAAAGGATTGATGAAGATGAATGCCAACATTCTAATAAGCGAGTTATTTTTTATTCTAACTGAAATATATATTACTGAACATTAATCCATGAGATCCATTGGGCAGCTCTTCTCCTAACACACACACAAAAAGGCATGCAAACAACCTTGGCACAATTATAAGGAAGAAACACAGTTGGAATATGTTGTCACATGAATATGATGCCCATATTGGTTGTTTACAGGAACCTATCTACCAATATGATCAGCCTCGCATCTTCTAGTAAAAACAGTTCCCATATTTTGAATTCCAATAGAAGCCTTCCTAGAAGGATCATGAACTGGAACAAAAGCTGGCCACAAGCTGCATTTTCCAAGTACAAGGCATTAGAAGCCAATTCAATGTGCTCACATTCTAAATTCTAATGCAACAGAGTTACAGAAATTAGTTATTTAGTGTGGGCAATCCTTCGTGGCAAACCTATTGAAACTTCAGTTTTATTTTAATAAGAAAGGAAACAAGACTGGTATTACATTAGCCCAAACAACAAACGTGATGTTGCTACTAATAAAATGTAAGCCTATAAACCAACACATTAAACTAACATCTAGAATCTTTGATTTGAAACTCACCTGGAGCAATATGTCAAAGCAATTGCAAACGCACTTCAGAGTTTACAAGCCTTAGGTGAATCAAGAACCACACCACTAGCACTTTGAGGAGCAATAACCTGGTGATCCAAAAACATATTAGCTATGACTACAACAAAACATCAAATAGAGCAGAGCAAACTGCAACACAGCGACTTTGCAAATACCAAAAAAATCTCCCTCCAAAGCATAACTGCAAACCATGCAACATACTATTCCCATCCATAATTTTTCCTGCATCATCTAAAAATTAAATAAACAAAAAAGATTCCATAAAAATCTACCGCGATAAGTAATACAATTTTAGAACAAAATGCTTCAAGTACCACCGCCGTTGGTTTCAAAATAGTACTCCATGTTATAGCTTTTCGTCGTGTGTTTCGGGTCGAATTTAACCTTATATAGCTTCTGCGAAAAATTCAACTTAACTGCACCCTTTTCCTACAGTCAAATAATCAACAAAATCCATAATGGACCACCCTATTTGCCGCCTCATTCATTCCCATAAACCAGTAAATTTACTTGTAAATTGAGCAAAATTACTCGTAAATTTTTTGGACCATCGGCAAGCCACTGCCTACAAACTGCCTCTGTTTCAGAAATAAACCTACAAATTAAAGAACCGAAAAGGAAAATAAAACAGTAATCATCCCCCTTGCATTTGCTTCTTATATAAAAAATCCATATAGTAAACGTATTATCATAATAATAGTAAAAGTACCTTTCCCAAGCAGAGGCGAGTGTAAAATCATCAAATCTTTCGAGCTGCATATCCAGTAAATGAAACACGATTAATCAATTGAGATAAATAAGGAGGATTGATCGTATGAATTTGAAAATTCGAAATTATAACTGTACCTCCTCTTCGTCATCTCCAGATAGGCCCATTTTGCTGGTCGATGCCATTAAAGATGACGGCATGTTATGTTGGAAATGTAGTTCCAATTATTTTTTAAAGTATATTTTATGTTGAAATGTATTAATTAATTAAGATAAATAAGGAGCATTTTAGTTATTATTAGTTTAATTTTATGTGTTAAGTTAAAATTTATGTTAAAGTAGCTATTAAATAGAAAGCAATTCAAAAATGTTGGGTTAAAATTATTTTTAAAGATAAAATAACTAGAAATTAATATATAAAAAAATGTGTTTTTTGTTGCTAGCGTGAAGTACACAATAAGATCCTTCTATAAAAAGTCTTTAAACCTTATAGGGATGATTTGTGTAGATTCAATAGAGTGTTTGTTGTAGGCAAAATCAAATTTTTGTTTCTTCAGGCACACGTTGGAGTGTTTAAATTGCAAAAGTTAAAATGATCCTTAAATTTTTCAATGATAAAAAAAAAAAATTATAGTAAAGGAGAAGAACGAAAAAATAGCTTTACCATAAATGAGGTTAGACCTCATTTATAAACCACACTTTTATTCGATAATTAAACATTATAGAATCCGTTTGTTTTTGTGGTTGCTTCCATGTTTTGGGTGAACCCTATATACTACTTGTTTGGTTACAAACTTTCAGCAGTGTTGGTAGGCCCCACAAATTAAACCACACTTTTATTCGATAATTAAACATTATAGAATCCGTTTGTTTTTGTGGTTGCTTCCATGTTTTGGGTGAACCTTAAATACTACTTGTTTGGTTACAAACTTTCAGCAGTGTTTTTATTAATAGGACCCATCAACTAAGGTCCAACCTTGGTTCACCTTTAACCTTTTCTTTTTTTTTTAATTGTGTTCATATAAGTGTGTAGTACCATTATTTTTTTGTTAACCATTGAAAACATAAACAAACTATTATAACATTCTTCTCTTCCTTCTCTTTAACTGCAACACCAGAACAAATCAAGCTAACAATTACTCTAACAAACCATCCATATTACTGCGACAAAAAACCCTGGTACATAAATCAAACTCTAGCATTTTATTGATTGTAAATTGTGCTTCGTGCCAGCAGCAAAGTTGCAATTTCTTTCTAGATAGTTTCAATTAATTTATAACTGATGTGATTCCACGTTCACAAACCCATAAAAACTAGAGGCTTTTCTGTATGGATTATACTCGTGATAGGATTGTAGCAAGTGTAATGAGACAATGAAGCCGATGTTATAATTCACATGACTATTTTTACATTGTATTGGTAGTGAAATGCATATCAATGTAATTGTAAAATAAGAAATTGATCCATGTACTTTTAGGTCACTTAATTACCAACATCAATTTCAACCACAATTTTAACTAAGCACATTGAACTTGTTTTTTTTTTTTTTTCTAAGTAGCAACTTCAACCATAGTTTGATGCAAATCAGGAAGATGAAGGTGTCATTTAATTCATAGAGTCTGTTAGACAAATCTATTAGGCAAAGAAGATGTGTCATAGAATCTACTGGACAAAAGAGACATGCAGAACAAAGAAGTTCTTGGAAGCATTTATAATTTATTAGATGTTAGTTATTTTATTCTAGCTAGTTGTTAGTTTCTTAGTCAAGTTAGTATTTGTTTCTTAATTATCTCCTAGATTGTAATCCTTTAGATCAACAATATATAAGGGATTGAAAAAAAAAACAAAGAATGAGAGTTTTTTTGTTTGCAATTATTGTTTTTTTTTAAACCATAATATATAGCTTGGAGTGATTCCTTTGTAGAGAGATTCTGTATTTATTAGTTAATTGTTACTCTTCATAGATCAACATGAGGTTAAACCTAGAATTATTACATCAATTTGGTATCAAAGCCTTCCATAACCGTAACCCGGAATGGTAACTCAGATAATATGCCGAACACTCATATTCCTAATAATTCCACTCGTGAACAGACCGACCTACAACAGTAGATCACCCATATCACTACTGTGTTGGAACAACTTTCTCACCGAATGGATGTTATAAATGAACGTTGGGCTCAATAAAGGCTAAGATAACCTAATAAGAAGGGATGTGGTCAATTTCATAAGGAGTCACTTAATGAAAATCACAAGGCTAGCGAAGAGGATTTAGAAACTGAGTTTGCCAGGGATTTTAAACCTCATCACCACCAATCTCGGCATCACAGAGATTAATTTCCTCATAACCGTGATGGGCGTGGTTTGGAGAATCAATCTCTTGATGAACTCACCAGGAGAATGAAGATAGATGTGTCTGATTTTTATGGCAAATTAAAACCATATGCTTTTGAGGATTGGTTAATAGCCATTAAGGGTTATTTCGATTTATTCGCTGTCTAAAAGGACCGAAAAGTTTGTTATGCTAAAATAAAATTGAAGGGGCATGCACGTAGAAACTGAGTTTGCCAGGGATTTCAAATCTCATCACCACCAATCTCGGCATCACAGAGATTAATTTCCTCATAACCATGATGGGCGTGGTTTGGAGAATCAATCTCTTGATGAACTCACCAGGAGAATGAAGGTAGATGTGCTTGATTTTTATGGCAAATTAGAACCACATGCTTTTGAGGATTGGTTAATAGCCATTAAGGGTGATTTCGATTTATTCGTTGTTTAAAAAGACCAAAAATTTTGTTATGCTAAAATAAAATTGAAGGGGCATGCACGTATTTGGTGGGGAAGTATAAAAGAACATTTACATTGTACTCGGCGCCCATCAATTTCAAACTAGGAGGAAATGAATGACATAAAGATTGATGGAAAAATATTTACCTATTAATTATGAGCAAATGATGTTCGAAGAAATGCTATAATTGAGGCATAGGTCCTTAACAATGGATCAATACACAGACCGCTTCTATGAATTGACTATTTGTAATAGAATTGTAGAGATTAACCAACAAACATTAGCCCGATACTGCAATGGCTTGCATGGTAAGCTACGCAAGGAAATGTTGATTGCACATTTAATAAATGTGAAGGAAGCATATCAACTAGTATTGCGTATTAAAAAATATATGGAATATGAGTGGAAATAATACCATGTCAATGGATTTGAAGTCAGGACATACAATAAGTTTTTCTATACAAAGGTCATAATTGATGCATGACAAACTAGGGGGTTCATTGATAGGAGATCATAAAAGAAAACCAAAAGTTACAAGTGATGGTCCATAATGTTATAAATACAATGAGTTTGGACACTATGTTGTAGTGTGTCCCACTAAAGATAAGAAACTTACCTTTATATGTGAAAAGAAATTGACAGTAATGGATGAAACAGAGGGAAAAGAAACCGAAAGGTCAGCAACTGATAGGAGGAACACTTGAATGTTTTACTACCAAGTTGTGTTATTCATTGAGTATCTTTAAAATAATAGTAAAATGATTGGGCTTATAAATTAAAAAACATTCATCTCCTTATCGAAAAAGCTAGGTCAATGAAGATAATTCAATCTTAGTGAAGCATTGGTCTTTAGTGAGGTTTTTATTAGGAAAGGAATATATGGATGAGGCATGGTGCGATATCATCCACATGATTGTTTGTCATTTATTATTGGGACGATCTTGGCTATATGACCAAAGAATCTCCTATGATGATTACATCTATACGTATTCTTTTATGTTTAAGGGCAAGAAGCTTGTTTTCTCAAAACAGTTCCAGTATTGAACATAATTTAAAATTTGAGGCAACCAAAAACAATTCCAATATTGAACATGCATTAGTTTTCTCAAGATTTAAATGGAAAACAAATGTTGCTATTTATAGTAAGACATGGAGTAAAGTAAAATGACGGCATAATACCCAAAGAACTGGCAGCAATACTCAAGAAATTCCAAGATGAAATACCATACTAACTTTCACCAATATAATATGTACAATATGTTATTGATCTCATTCCAGAATCATCCTTACTCAGCCTACCTCATTATCGAATGGGTCCTACTGATAATGAGGAGCTTAACTGGCAGGTTTAATAGTTATTGGATATGAGTTTCATCCAATAAAACATTGGTCCTTGTGCTGTTCTAATATTACTTATAAAAAAAAGATGGGAGCTAAAAGATGTGCATAGACAGCCGAGCAATTAATAAGATAACAGTGAAATACTGATTTCCAATCTTATGGCTTGATGACACGTTGGATTTGCTAAGTGTTGCCTCTATTTTTACAAACATTGATCTTCACAGCGGGTATTATCAAATTCATATTTGTCCTGGTGATGAATGAAAGATGGCTTTTAAAACAAATGAAAGTTTATTTGAATGGCTAGTTATGCCATTTTGATTAACTAACACACTAGGTACTTTCATGCGTGTTATAACATAAATTCTCAAACAAATCTTGAGTAAATATGTTATTGTGTATTTAGATAACATATTAATTTTCAGTTACTGTTTCTAGGACAATTTAGCTCACGTTAAACAGTTGTTGACAACCTTAAAGGCTGAACAACTTTATATTAATCATCCCACATGTTTATTCTTGAAGAAGAAAGTCTAATTTTTAGGCTTTATAATCTCTAATCAAGGTGTTGAATTTGATCACGCTAAAGTGCAAGCTATTTAGAATTAGCCTACACCTCAAACTTTTTTTAAGGTCTAAACCTTTCATGGTATAGCTGTATTTTATTAGCAATTTATTTGAAATTTCAACATTGTAATAGCCCTAATAACCAAATGTTTAAAGGGAAAACACTTCTCTTGGATTGCAACATCCACCAAGGCTTTGGAATTTAGGAGAAGCTGGGGTAAACACCGGTTCTAAAGTTGCCATACTTTTTCTAAAGTTTTTGAAGTGGCTTATGATGCTTTACATGTAGGAATTTAAGGTGTCTTAATCCAAGAAGATCATCTTATTACTTTTAATAGTGAGAAGCGAAATGATACTCGTTGAAGTATTTAATGTATGATATATAATTTTATGTTTTAATTCAAACTATTAAACATTGACGTCCCTACTTGATCTATAGAGAGTTTATTTCTTATATTGATCATGACTTTTTAAAACACCTTGGCTCTCAGAGTAAACTCAATACTAAGCATTCTCGTTGGATGAATTATTTACAGCAATTTGAATTTGTTATTAACCACAAGCTAGGAACTAAGAATAAAGTGGTTGGCGCCTTAAATCGACAACCTCACTCAATACTAAGCATTCTCGTTGCACCTTTTCTCAGTTCATTCTACTGGGTTTAAAGACATTAAAATGCAGTATGTTGGTGATAACAACTTTAGCAACATACGAGGTAACTTCAATTCCAAAATTACATAATTGGTGGTAAATGCTCTATGAAGGACGAGTACTTATTTTATGGTACTAGGATGTGCATTCCCAAGGGTTCTCTCCATAAATTCATCATAACAGAACTATATAATGACGGGTTAGCCATATATTTTAGTTCTGACAAAACTTATACCATGGTTATTGATTGGTTTTATTGGCCTCGGATGTGTAAATATGTGTATAAGATAGTCAATCATTGTAAAGTCTCACAACTAAATAAGGGAACTAAAAGCCAAGTTGGACTCTATACACCTCTTCCAATTCTAGATAAGTTGTGGCAGCATATTAGCATGGATTTTGTTTTGGGACTACCCAGGACTATTCGACAGTATGATTCAATTATGGTGGTAGTAGATCAATTTTCAAAAATGTATCATTTCATTCCCTGTAACAAAACCTTTGATGCTTTTAAGGTAGCTATTTTATTTTTACATGGTGTGCCACTCTTTATTATCTCTGACAGGGATGTCAAATTTGTAAGTTATTTATGAAATACCGTATGGATAAAAATGAGGACAAAATTAATATTTTCTAGTGCATTCCATCCTTAAATGGATGGTTAGACCGAAGTGCTCAATTAGAGTTTGGAAAATTTATTATACTGATTTGTCGCTAATCATGCAACCAGTTGGGATCTTATACTTTCACAAGTAGAATTTGCTATCAATAATTCTGCAAACAGGTCCACAGGGCGGACACCTTTTGATGTGGTATATAAGAGTCAATCTTACACTCTCTTGGATCTTAAATCTTTGCCAATACCTCCCAAACCAAGTGAAGTTAGTCTTGATTTTTCAGAATATATGAAAGATATACATGCAGAGGTTAAACGATGTCTATCTCTTAATACTGAATCATATGCAGCTTTTGCCAATGCTAAATGCAAGGATAGATAATTTAACATTGGTGATATGGTCCTTATTCATTTAAGACCATAATGTTTTCCTTTAGGGAATTTCAACATGATATATGCACGACGCGCTGATCCTTTTCAAATCACCAATAAGTTGGGTAGCAGTGCATATGTCATAGACTTGCCTTCATAATTTCGTAGTAGTCTAGTTTTTAATATTGAAGATATTACTGCGTTTAAAGGTGATGCAAATGATCAAATTTCTATTTCAAGTACAAATGACATGGCAGCCTCTCTACCTCAAGTCTCTGCACCCGTTACATCACATTATAAAGTTGCCTCAATCATTGATCAGTAGTTTGTTTCTATTTAACGTGGGGGATATTACAAATTTTTAGTCCAATAGAAACATCGACCGACATTAGATTCAACTTGGATAAAGGGTATTGAACTCCAGCGACTGCATCCAAATTTATTTGTTGCATGTGTTTATCATAACTTGTTGGGGTCAAGTTTTTCAAGGAGCCGATAATTAATGCAAATCAGGAAGATGAAGGTGTCCTTTAATTCATGGAGTCTGGTGGCTGCTGGGCAAAGAAAACGGGCTATGGAATATACTAGACAAATGAGATGAGTCGGACAAAGAAGCTCTTTGAAGCATTTATATTTTATTAGTTGTAAGTTATTTTATTAGTTGTAAGTTATTTTATTCTAGTTAGCTGATAGTTTTCTAATCAAGTTAGTATTCGTTTCTTAATTATAGCATAGATTGTAGTCCTTTAGTTGGACAATATATAAAAGATGAAAAAAATAAAATAAAAAAAGATGTTTTTATGTTTGCAATTGATTTTAAAAAAAAACATAGTGTATAGCTTAAAGTGATTCCTCTGCAGAGAGATTTTGTATTTATTAGTTAACTGTCACTCTTCTTATATTCAAAGTGAGGTTGAAACTAGGAGTATTATATTATAATTTTAACCAAACACATATTTTAATCAAATCAACCACAATTAAAAGTGATTTTTTAATTTTATTTTTTCATACCACAACCACAAAAGCTACTACAATACCAAATACACTCTATATTGTTGTGGTTGGGAAATCTCAATTCCAAACAAGCTTTTGCCTCGGGAACTTGGGCTTTTGAGATAATGAGGTCAGAGGTCCTTTTAATTTTGATTTTTTTTCATGACAATCTCTTTACAAAAATAATTTTTAATACAATCCTTATGTTTGTTCCTCCATCGCATTCATGTGATTTGGCTATTAACTTTGAAATATATTTTTTATGCTTTAAATAACATAAAAAAATTGGATAAAATATAAATATTTTAAAAAAACAAAAAAATAAGTCTTATCAATGTCAATTTCCACTCACATATAATTAACCATTTTTAAATTTAAGAAATTGAAAAAAGAAAGTAATAAAATTATAAAACTAACGGGATTATCAATTCCCATTAAAAAAAAATTAATAACAAAACTAAAATCAAACAGATAAAAAATAAATACCCATGTTTTCTCTATCTTAATTTTAATAAAAAAAAAATCGACTCCATTCAAACCACGGATATTTTCTTCATGGACAGGGCCAGGCAGAAAAGCGCCTAGACACTCTGTTCGAGAGATCCTCTTCATGGAATGGGCCTGGGCTATTTAAAAACGGGACCAAGGGGCCCAACCAGAAAGGACAAACTTCGTTAGGTAGTGATGAATATATTATAATAAAACATTCCGTACAAATTTTATACTTCGTGTAGGAACCATAAAGATTAAAGATTCTCTTCCTTTTTCTTTTTTTGTTAAAAAAAAAAGATTCTCTTCGTTTTAAAGAGAAGCAAACATGAGTACGTGGGCCCTCCACGTAATGTAAAGTAGCCACTAGCGTCACCATTCATAAGTATCGTAGCTGGTACGGTTCCCACCAGTTTTGCCAAGAAAAACGGCCCATGCATCACCGTTTCACGTGATTTTGCTTTGTAGGGTCACTTTGCTGACCGTTAGATCAACATTGGACCCCACCAAACCCGTCAAATCGACCCCTCTTGGTCCTATCATCAAATGCTCGATCCACACCAAGTTGCGGATGGTATACTTGGAAAATGGATGTCTGGCGGCTTAAGAATATGAGAAATTTTATGATATTCATATAGTGATTATTAGTTGTTTTTTTTTTAAATAATAAATATGGGTGAAATAAAAGAAATTTTAGATGAATTTATTTTTATTAATTTTTATGGGTTTTATTTTATTTTTTATTTTTATGTTTGTCTTTTTTTTTCAATACATGTCTAAATAATAATTATTAGTATATCACCCGTTATTTAATAAGTTCCGCAAGAAAATTTCAGTAGTAGTTGGAACAACTATTAAAATATAAATTAATTTGAAAAACCTTCAAAATGAAGAGCTTCCCAAGTTTTTTTATTTTATTTTCTTGAGTTTTAAGACATGACACATGCATGAACTTTGCAACTATTCTTTAATTATAAAAAGAGTTTGCATTGGTTTACTATTCAAGATAAAAAAAAAAAAAAAACCAGCCTCGCCGGAACAAATTGTAAGTATGTTTATTATTGATATTATCATCTCACTTTGATTTGAAATAGATATTTATGACATTTTTATCGTGCTGTGTTGTAGATTGAGTTAAATTTTTTTTGAATATAAAAAAAATATTTAGATGTTACTAATGTCTTTTTAGTAGAGAAAAAATTTAAATCATGTGGCGGGTTGACCCGATATAACCCGGTTGACTATATTGTCAAAAAAAACCTCGGACGACCCGTAAAAATATAGTTTGGCTAAAAAACATTTCAAGATAACATCTTTCTTTAATATTAAGATAACAACATATTGGGTTGACTTTGATCAACCTGGGTTAATATGTCAAATATATAACTCGGGTTATGAAACTATAATAATCTCACAGAAAGTAAATCAAAATAAATTATAAAATCTAATTTTCAATTAATCCAATGTTGAAGGATGAAATTGAAAAAAATATCAATTAAAGAAAGCATTTAGAAAAGCAACTTGAGTTAACCTGTCAAACTCGCAACTCGAGTTATAAGATCGAGATAACTCTATAGAAAGAATATCAAAATAAATTACGAAGTTTAATTCCCTATCAGTTCAATATTGAAGTATGAGACTAAAAAAGAAATCAAATAGAAAAATAACATAAAAAAATGACTCAAGCTAAATCCGTGATTCTAATCATGAAATCAAGATAACCCCGTAAAGAGTGAATTAAAATAAATTATAAAACTCAATTCTAAATCGATCCTATTAGACCCAATGCTAAACAATGAAATCTAAAAAAAAAAATTAAAAATGACATAAAAAATAAACAAAGTCAATATGGTTTAACCCGTTAAGTATTATTCTTGGGTTATGAGATCGGAATAATCTCATAAAAATCAAATCAAAATAAATCATGAAATATAATTCTCAATCAAACACAAGATTAAATTATGAAATTGGGGAAAGTCAATTAGAAAAAAAACAAATTGAGTCAACTGGATTAACCTGTCAAACCCACAACCCGAGTCATGAAACGAGGATAACTTAATAAAAAAAAAATCAATGTTGAATGACACGAGACCGAGATAACCTTTTAGAAAAAAAAAAAAAAAAGACCTGATTTAACTAGGGTTAAAATACCAAAACTCAAGCCCTAATCATGAGACCAATATATCCTTATAAAAAAAAAGTAAAACAGATTACGAAGCTCAATTCTCAACTAACCCAATATTAAATGATAAAATTTGAAAAACTCTCATTTAAAAAAACAAAAAACAATAACTCAGGTTAATTCAGGTGAACTCGTTGAATATTATTCCCAAATCATGAGACTAGAATAACTCAATAGAAACAAATAAAACAAATCATGAAGTCTAATTATCAATTAACTCAATATTAAAGGATAAAATTGAGAAAAGAACAAAACAATCCCAACCAACTAGGTTAACCTGTCGAACCCGCAATTCATGTCATGAGAGTGAGATAACCCAATAAAAAACAAATCTAATATTAAAAGATAATTTAAAAAAAAATAATTGAAAAAAAATCAAAGAACAAAAAAAAAACAAAGAAAAATGTTTTTTTTTGTAGGGTCACACTAAAACATGTGGGGAAAGAATTATTCATTATTAGAGTACTTTCCCCGTTTGTTTTAATGTATTGTTAACTATTCTTAGTGCTTGCGCTTCACCCCGGGCTTATGTTTTTTTGTATAAAATTTTATGTTTAGATGTTTAAATGGGGTAAAAAAAGGGCATAAAAAACCAATAATAAAATACATATCACCACACTAATTAGAGCTGACTAACCTGGAATACCCTACCAAACTAGCAGCTCAAATCATGTGATTTGAATAACCCGGTAAAAACAAAAAAAAAGAATTATAAATCTCTTTTGTTTTTTGTATAAAACATATTAACTTTTCAAACTCGTGACCTAATTCATTAGACCCAAAACACCCAATATAGAAAAATCATGAAGTTCAATTCTCAATCAATTAAACATTGAATGATGAAATTGAAAAAAGAATTTTGATTATACAAAAGATTTTTTAAAAATAGCAATTAAAAAAATATAAATCAAAATTAAAAAAAAAAAAAATTTAATATTTAATTGAAGGGTGCGATTGAGAAAAAGAAATTTAGTAGAAGGACAAAAAAAATAAAAATAACAAGGATTGAAATCAACATAATAAATAAAAACAATGTTGTAGTTAAATAATAAAATTAAAAAAGAGTAATAACTTTTACAAAATAGTTGAGAAAAATATAAAAACAAAAAACAACTAGAACTAAGTTAGAAAACATAATACCA
>Ga0307511_10002913_pt1 | contig 17719 bp, 17 predicted proteins | sample 13_EM_MG_FD_200266 | JGI IMG/M metagenome (GOLD analysis project Ga0307511, IMG submission 200266) | Populus trichocarpa ectomycorrhiza microbial communities from riparian zone in the Pacific Northwest, United States - 13_EM | ecosystem: Host-associated > Plants > Roots > Unclassified | place... | reverse complement strand
GCCGGTGGTCTTGGAGAGCACCTCCTCCATCGGCAGCCAAGTCTGCATGAAGATGCTGTAGGCGCGCCCCTGGTTGTAGCCGCCCACCTTCACCCCGCCGTCCCGCGGCAGGATCTCGGCGGTCATGAAGTACTCGGCGAAGCCCTCGACGAACCATGCCGGATAGGCCGACGGGAAGTTGTCGAGCATGAAGTGGTGGGCGTACTCGTGGAACATCACGTCATCGACGCCGGCGCCGGTCTCGCTCAGCGCGACGGCGAACACGCCTTCGTTCATCGCCGTGTAGAACCCGCCGATCTGGCGGTTCAGGCCCGGCGAGACCCGCCGCAGGTCCTCCTGGTCATTGACCAGATAGACGATGACCTTGGTGGCCGGCACGCGGTTCAGCGTCGACGGATGGAACAGGCGCAGGGTGCGGTCGAAGGTGGTCAGCTTGATCGCATAGTCGCGAACCCGCTGCTCGCGGCCCTCGCCGAAGACCACGAAGCGGTCGGTCTCGGCCCGATACCAGCCCGCATGCGCCGGCTCCGCCAGCGACAGCAGGGCCAGCGGGATCAGAACAAGACGGCCCGTCACGCGCGCCCCCCGACGCCAAAGTTGCGTCAGGCTAGGCTGGCGACCGAAGGCTGTCGAGGCGCTCAGCTCCCCGGACCGGTCCAGGCGGCCACCGGGTTGAGCAGGAACACCTGGCCACGCGGCGGCACGCCCAGCTCGGCCCAGGTGAAGGTCAGGTCGGTCTTGCCCATGGCGAACGACTTGCAGGTATCGATCCGCTTGCGGGCGAAGGCGACGGTCGTGGCCCCGCCCCGCGCCTCCACATGGAAGGCGAAGTCGGCCTTGGCGGTGCAGCCGTTGGACCCGACGCTGATGGTCAGCGCGTCACGCCCGGCGTCGGCCCGGTAGAGCGGTTCCAGCTCCGCCAGCGGCGTCGCCGGCGTCACCTCCGGCGGCGCGGCCGTCGCGCACCCGGAGAGCGCCACGGCGGCCAGCACGAAGACCCTGCGATTCATCCCGCGACTTCGCCACATGCGGGCCAAATGCAAAAGGCCCCGGATCGCTCCGGGGCCTTCGCAAATTCAGCTTGGTCGGTCGGCGCCGGTTACGACGCGTAGAATTCGATGACCAGATTGGGTTCCATCTTCACCGGGTACGGCACTTCGGCCAGGTCCGGGGCGCGCACGAAGGTGGCGGCCATCGCCTTGGTGTCGATGGTGATGTAGTCCGGCGTATCGCGCTCCGGCGACTGCAGGGCTTCCAGCACCAGGGCCATGTTGCGCGAACGCTCACGCACCGACACGACGTCGCCCGGCTTCACCCGGTAGGAGGCGATGTTCACGCGCTTGCCGTTCACCAGCACGTGGCCGTGGTTGACGAACTGGCGGGCGGCGAACGGGGTCGGCACGAACTTGGCGCGGTAGACCACCGCGTCCAGGCGGCTTTCCAGCAGGCCGATCAGGTTTTCCGAGGTGTTGCCCTTGCGGCTGGCGGCGTCCTTGTAGATGCGGACGAACTGCTTCTCGGTGATGTTGCCGTAGTAGCCCTTCAGCTTCTGCTTGGCGCGGAGCTGCAGGCCGAAATCGGAAACCTTCGACTTACGGCGCTGGCCGTGCTGGCCGGGGCCGTAGGCGCGGGTGTTGATCGGAGACTTCGGACGACCCCAGACGTTTTCGCCCATCCGGCGGTCCAGTTTGTACTTGGCGCTATGGCGCTTGGACATATTCCACTCTTCATTCGACGCGGGCCGGCCTCCTCTCAAGGAAAAGGCGATCTCAACGGCGGCTTCGCATCAACCCGTCATAGGTTTCCGGCCACTCAGGTTGCCCCGGCGGCTGGAAGGCGCGGTGTATGACGGCCGGGCCTGCCGGAGTCAAGCTCAGGCGGCTATCCCCGTCCCGTCCGCGCGGCCAGTTCGGCGGCGGCCTCGCCGGCCTCCGCCCACCATCGCCGCACCATCTCGCCCGCCGCCCCGGACCGCCCCAGCGCCACCGCCTGGCCGGCCCACAGCGAGATCATCTCCGGATCGTTCGCCGCCGCCGAGGCGGCGCGCAGCGGCTGGGTCAGGCGGTTCTGCACCGGATAGGCCGGGACCTCGTTCTCCACGGCGCGCATCTCGCGCATGAAGCGGTTCTCGACGCCGCGCGCGTGGCGGCCGGTGAAGGCGCGGGTGAGCACGGTCGGGTCGTCGCCGGCGGTTTCGAGCGCGCGACGCCACGGCTTCGAGGTCGTCGCCTCGTCCGACAGCATGAAGGCGGTGCCCATCTGTGCAGCGGCCGCGCCCAGGGCCAGGGCGGCTGCGACGCCGCGGCCGTCCATGATGCCGCCCGCGGCGATCACCGGCAGGTCCACCGCCGCGCGGATGGTGGCGACCAGCGCCATGGTCCCCACCAGGCTGGCCTCGGTCTCGGCCAGGAAGTGGCCGCGGTGACCGCCGGCCTCGAACCCCTGGGCGCAGATCCCGTCGGCCCCGACGGCGGCCCACGCGCGGGCCTCGGCCACCGTCGTGGCCGTGCCCACCACATAGGTTCCGGCCCGTTGCAGCGCTTCGACCTGATCGCGCGTCAGGATGCTGAACGTGAAGGACGCCACCGCCGGCGCCGTGTCGGCGATCGCCGCGAGCTGCGCCTCGAAGTCCGGCGCGAACTGGTTCGGCGCGGCCGGCGGCGGCTCGCCCAGTTGGGCGTACCAGGGCGCGAGCCGCGCTAGCGCCGCCTCGATCGTGGCGGCGTCGGCCGAGGTCCTGGAGGTCATCAGGAGGTTCACACCGAACGGCCGGTCGCTCGCCGACTTCATCGCTGTGATCGTGGCCGCGAGGTCGGCCGGCGCGAGCGCGCCGCCCGCCAGCGTGCCCATGCCGCCGGCGGCGTTGACCGCCAGCGCCAGGCCGTCCAGCGAGGCGCCGACCATCGGCGCCTGGAGGATCGGGATCGGCAGATCCGCGAGGAGCGCGGCCAGGGTCATTCCACCTCTCCCTTCGCCGCCTTCTGCGCCGCCAGCTTGGCCAGCACGCGGCCCCGCCCCTTCGACAGCGCCGTCACCACACCGCGGAAGGTGCGCACCTCCTGCTGCGACATCCGCGCCTTGCCCAGCGCCGAGCGCAGGTTCTGGACCATGGACGGCCGCTTGTCCGGCGGATGGAAGAAGCCGGCCGCGTCGAGCTCGCGCTCGAAGTGTTCGTAGAGCCCCAGCATCGCCGCGCCGTCCGCCGGCGGCGACAGCTCGCGGAACACCGCCGGCGGCGCGTCGGCGAACGCGGTGCGCCACTCATAGGCGTTGATCGCCACCGCCTGGCCCAGGTTCAGCGAGCGGAACTTCGGGTCGATCGGGATGGTCACCACGGCCTGGCACAGCGCGATGTCGGTGGTCTCCAGCCCGGCCCGCTCGCCGCCGAACAGCAGACCGGTGCGCTCGCCCCGCTGCGACGCCGCCAGCAGCTCGCCCGCCCCCGCCCGCGGCGTGTAGATCGGCAGCTGCAGCTCCCGTGGCCGCGCGGTCGTGGCGAACACCAGGTGCAGGTCGGCGATGGCGGCGGCGACGCTGTCGAACACCTGCGCGCCGTTCAGCGGCCACTCGGCGCCGGACGCCAGCGCCCAGGCGCGCTCCTGCGGCCAGCCGTCCCGCGGGTTCACCAGCCGCAGGTCCGCCAGCCCGAAGTTGGCCATCACGCGCGCCACGGCGCCAATGTTCTCCGCGAGCTGTGGCGCGTTCAGGATAATGACAGGCGCAGTCGCGTCAGGAATTGGGGCAGAGGCTTCGGCCATGCCGCGTTAGAGAAGGCCCGCCCCAAGATGGCAACCCCGATGGCGACCCCGATGACGATCCTCAGCCGCCGAACCCTGCTGGCCGCCGCGCCGGGCCTGCTCGCCGGCTGCGGCCAGAAGATGCCGACGACGCTGTCGACGACGCCGAAGATCGACCTGACGGGCCTCGACCGGGCGGTTGGCGAGATCGCCGGGCGCGTCCAGCCGGCGGCCCTGGGCGTCGGGCTGATGAACCTGGAGAGCGGCCAGTCCTACCTCTACGCCGCCGACCGGCGGTTCCCGATGCAGAGCGTGTTCAAGATGCTGCTGGGCGCCGCGGCCCTGGCCGAGGTCGACGCCGGGCGCCTGCTGATGACCGAGCGGTTTTTCCTGCTGGAGGAACAGCTGTCGCCGCAGCACTCGCCGATCGCCGCCGCCTGGCCCGCCCGGCGCGAATACACTGCCGCCGAACTGCTCGCGGCCGCAGTCTCCGACAGCGACAACACCGCCGCCGACGTGCTGATGAAGCGGATTGGCGGGCCCGGCGCGGTCACCGCCTGGCTCACCGCCAAGCACATGAAAGACCTGCGCGTCGACCGCTACGAGCGCGAGCTGCAGCCGGCGGTCTACGGCATGGCCTCCTTCCGCCCGGCCTGGCGCACCGAGGCCGCCTTCGGCGCCGCCCTCGCCGCGGTAGCGCCGGCCGACCGGATGGCCGCCATGCGCACCTACATGGCCGATCCGCGCGACACGGCGACGCCGCGCGGCATGCTGATCTTCCTGCAGGCGCTGGACCGCGGCGACCTGATCTCCCAGGCCGCGACGAAGGAGCTCCTGCGCCTGATGAGCACGACGGCGCGCGGCGGCGCCCGCCTGCGCGCCGGTCTGCCGACGTCCGCCTTCCTGGCGCACAAGCCCGGGACCTCCGGCGTCGACCAGGGCCTGTCGACCGCGCACAACGACGTCGGCGTGTTCACCCTGGCCGACAAGCGGTCGTATGCGATCTGCGTCTTCCTCTCCGGATCGACACTGGACGAAGCCGCCCGGGATGCGGTTATTGCTCAGGTTGCGGCCGCGGCGGTCCGCGCGGTGGGTTAAGGCCTCACGTAGCCTTTGCGCACGCGCTCGCGACCGCTATACGGCCCATAAGGAATCCGGAGCGCTCGTCCCCCATGGCTGCCAAGATCAAAGTCGCCAACCCTGTCGTGGACATCGACGGGGACGAGATGACCCGCATCATCTGGGCCTGGATCAAGGAAAAGCTGATCTTCCCGTTCGTCGACGTGCCGATCGACTACTACGACCTGGGGATGGAGAACCGCGACGCCACCGACGACCAGGTGACGATCGAGGCGGCCAACGCGATCAAGCGCCATGGCGTGGGCATCAAGTGCGCCACGATCACGCCCGACGAAGGCCGGGTGAAGGAATTCGGCCTCAAGAAGATGTGGAAGTCGCCGAACGGCACGATCCGCAACATCCTGGGCGGCGTCGTCTTCCGCGAGCCGATCATCTGCAAGAACGTCCCGCGGCTGATCCCCGGCTGGACCCAGCCGATCATCATCGGCCGCCACGCGTTCGGCGACGTCTACAAGGCCACCGACTTCAAGGTGCCCGGCCCCGGAAAGATGACGATCAAGTGGGTCGGCAACGACGGCCAGGTCATCGAGCACGAGGTGTTCGACTACCCGAGCGCCGGCGTCGCCATGGCCATGTACAACCTCGACGATTCGATCGCCGACTTCGCGCGGGCCTCGTTCGGCTACGCCCTGAACCGCAAGTACCCGCTGTACCTGTCGACCAAGAACACGATCATCAAGGCCTACGACGGCAACTTCAAAGACATCTTCCAGCGCGTCTTCGAGGCCGAGTTCGCCGACAAGTTCAAGGCGGCGAACCTGACTTACGAACACCGCCTGATCGACGACATGGTCGCCAGCTCGCTGAAGTGGCCGGGCGGCTTCATCTGGGCCTGCAAGAACTACGACGGCGACGTGCAGTCCGACCAGGTGGCCCAGGGCTTCGGCTCGCTGGGCCTGATGACTTCGGTGCTCATCACCCCGGACGGCAAGACCATGGAGGCCGAGGCCGCCCACGGCACCGTCACCCGCCACTACCGCCAGCACCAGAAGGGCGAGGCCACGTCGACCAACGCCATCGCCTCGATCTTCGCCTGGACCCAGGGCCTGAAGCACCGGGCCAAGCTGGACGGCAACGACGACCTGACCCACTTCTGCAACACGCTGGAAAAGACCTGCGTCGACACGGTCGAGTCGGGCTCGATGACCAAGGACCTGGCGCTGCTGGTCGGCGACACCCAAGGGTGGCTCACCACCGAGGGCTTCCTCGACAAGGTCGCGGCCAACCTCGAGAAGGCCCTGGCCAAGGCCTAACGCACCACCCGTCTCACCTTGCCTCCCCCGCGAAGCGGCGGGAGGGGGACCGCGCCCCGCAGAGGGCGTGGTGGAGGGGGCGAGCCTCAGGCTCGGCAGATCGATCGACCATTCCGACTCGGCTGATGGGGCTCACCCCCTCCACCACCGGCTCTTCGGCCGGCGGTCCCCCTCCCGCCATCGCTCCGCAATGGGGGAGGTAAGGAGGCAGTGTCAGCGGCCTTCGGTCCAGACGTCGAGGGGCTGCTTCACCTCGTGCCGGACCAGCACGATATAGCCGATCACGAACGCCACGAGGCCCACGACGACCGCACCCATGAATCCCGCCGGGGTCGCGAACCAGCATGTGAAGAACAGGATGCCGTCCCCGATCACCAGCATCGCCCAGCGCGTGAGGATGCTGAACGCGTGATACGTCTTCTCGTGGGTGACGACGTCCATGGTCTGGTCGCCGAAGTGGTCGCGAGTATCCATAAAGCGGTCTCCGAGGGACTGGCGTTCGCCAAGGGAACGCCCGGTTGACCGCCTTGTCAATGTTCTTGCTTTGTTCGTTCGAGGCGCTAGTTTGACGCCCTGGCCAGGAGGACAGCATGAGCATCGGCTACGTCACCATCGGCGCGCACGACGTGGAGGGCGCCCTGCCCTTCTTCGACGCGGTCCTGGGCGCCATCGGCTATGAGCGCGGCGAGCCGTCCGGCGGCTGGGCCTTCTACGGCCCGAAGGGCGGGTCGCCCTGCCTCGGGGTCTGCAAGCCGCACGACGGCCAGCCGGCGCGGGCCGGCAACGGGATCATGGTCGCGCTCAAGGCCGACAACCAGGCGCAGGTCGCCGCCGCCCACGCCGCGGCGCTGGTCTCGGGCGGCTCGGACGAGGGCGTGCCGGGCTATCGGCCGCCGGACGGGACCGAGTTCTACGGCGCCTATTTCCGCGACGCGGTCGGCAACAAGTACTGCGTCTTCACCACCTGAACCGGACCGCCAAACGACCGGGGAGGATGTCCTCGGCCGTCCGGTCGATTCGGTGACATCGTCGCTTAGGCGGCGAGCGCGCGACGGCGGCGCAGGGCGGCGCCGGCCAGGCCGAAGCCTGCGATCATCATCGCCCAGGTCGCGGGCTCCGGCACGGCGCCGGCGCTGTCGACGTGGATCGTGACGCTGCCCTTCGCGTCGCCGCCGGGCGTGAAGCCGGCGATGTTGTTGAAGGTGACCGTGAACGCGCCGCCGTTCGCCGTCGTGAAGGACAGCGGGGAGTCGTCCCAGATCAGCGCGCCGGCCAGCAGGCCCGGATGGCGGAACGTGCCGGCCCGCGCATAGAAGGCGTTGCCCAGGGTGTCGGCGAGGTCGAGGCTGGGCGTCGTGAACGCCAGCCCGGCGTCGAGCACGGCATTGCCGAGGCCCAGGCCGCCGTTCACGTGGAACTTGGCGAAGTCGAAGGTCGCCGACTGGCCCTCTTCGATCGCCAGATCGACGGGCAGCGGCAGCGCCAGACTGGCGCTCAGCGCGCAGCTTCCCAGGCACAACGTGTTGTTTTCCAGCACGTCGATGTAGGAGTCGGCGAGGTTGAAATTGAACAGCAGCGACGCCGCATTGGCGGCCGACGCAGACATGAAGGCGGCGGTCGCAACCGCCGCCACGAGGAACTTACGCATACTTTGTCACCCAACTGCCGGCCCGCCCCCGCGGCCCGGCTCCCGTGTCAATGAGAGTCAACAAACCCTCAACGCAACCTAGGATTTTGCGCGCTACGGACAAGCTTGATCCCCTGGCGGGCGAGTATCCACACACCAGTTGCGCGAAACGTCAGGCCTCCAGCGCCGCCTTCACCGCGGCCAGGCCCTCGGCCGCTTTCGAGGCGTCGGGGGCGCCGCCCTGGGCGAAGTCGGGACGCCCGCCGGCGCCCTGCCCGCCCATGGCCAGCACCGCCGCCTTGGCCAGGTCCGCGGCGTTGAACCGGGCCTGCGCCGAGCCGGTGACGGCCACGGTCGCGGCCGCCTTGCCGTCGGCGGTGCCGACCAGGACGATGACGCCGTCGGGGAGCTGTTTCTTGAACTCCTCGGCGATCGGCCGCAGGTCCTTGCCGCCGACGCCCTCCATGATCCGGGCCATCACCTTGACGCCGCCGATCTCCTCGGGCCCGACCGGCGCCGCGCCGCCGCCCCCGCCCATGGCGAGCTGGCGCTTGGCGTCAGCCAGCTCCTTCTCGAGCTGCCGGCCCTGGGCCTGTAGCGTCGCGACACGCGCGGGGACTTCGGCCACCGGCACCTTGAACTGGTCGGCCAGGCCCTTGGCGACCGACGCCTGATCCAGCAGGTAGCGCCGCGCGGCCTCGCCGGTCAGGGCCTCGATGCGGCGCACGCCGGCGGCGATGCCCTGCTCGGCGACGATCTTGAAGATCGCGATGTCGCCCGTGCGGGCCACGTGGGTGCCGCCGCACAGTTCCACCGAATAGGCGCCGTCCCCGCCGAGCGCCTTGCCCAGAGTCAGCACGCGGACGGTGTCGCCATACTTCTCGCCGAACAGGGCCATGGCGCCGGCGGCCATGGCGTCCTTGGGCGCCATCAGCTGGGTGTCGGCCGGCAGGTTCTGGCGCACCACCGCGTTCACCTCGGCCTCGATGCGGTCGATCTCGTCCGGGGTCACCGGCTGGCCGTGGCTGAAGTCGAAGCGGATGCGTTCGCCGTCGACCATCTGGCCCTTCTGGGTGACGTGCGCGCCCAGGACGTTCCGCAGGGCCGCGTGCAGCAGGTGGGTGGCCGAGTGGTTCGACCGCGTGGCCGCGCGCCGTTCGGCGTCGACCGCCAGCCGCACCCGGTCGCCGGGCTTCAGCGTGCCTTCCAGGATCGTGAGGTCGTGGACGTGCAGGTCGCCCGCCTGCTTCTGGACGTCGGTGACCTTGGCGCGGCCGGTCTTCCCGTCCTCCGTTGGCCATTCCACCTCGCCCTGGTCGCCGGCCTGGCCGCCGCTTTCGGCGTAGAAGGGCGTGCGGTCGAACAGCGCCTGGACGCTCGATCCGGTCAGGGCGCCGTCGATCTCACGGCCGTCTTCGACCAGCACCAGGGTCTCGGCGGTGATCTCGCCGTCCTCGTAGCCGGTGAACACGCTGGGCCCCAGGCGATCGCGGATGGCGAACCACTCGGCGGCCGCCGACACCTGGCCGGAACCGGTCCAGGCCTCGCGCGCCATGTCTTTCTGGCGCTTCATGGCGGCGTCGAACTCGTCGAGGTTCACGGTCAGGCCCTTGGCGCGCACGGCGTCCTGGGTCAGGTCGAGCGGGAAGCCATAGGTGTCATAGAGCTTGAAGGCGGTCTCGCCGGAGAGGACGTCGCCTTCATTCAGGCTGGCGGTGGCCTCGTCGAGCAGGCTCATGCCGCGGCCCAGGGTGCGGCGGAACCGCTCCTCCTCCTGGCGCAGGGTGTCGATGATCGCCGGCTCGGCGCGCTTCAGCTCCGGATAGGCCTCGCCCATCTCGGTGATGAGCGTCGGCGCCAAGCGGTGCATCAACGGCTCCTCGGCGCCCAGCAGGTGGGCGTGGCGCATGGCGCGGCGCATGATCCGGCGCAGCACGTAGCCGCGGCCCTCGTTCGAGGGCGTCACGCCGTCGGCGATCAGGAAGCTGGTGGAGCGCAGGTGGTCGGCGATCACCCGGTGCGAGGCGCCGTTCGACGCGCCGCCGACCCCGCCCACCAGACCGCGCGAGGCGGCGATGATGTTGCGGAACAGGTCGACGTCGTAGTTGTCGTGCACGCCCTGCAGCACCGCGGCGACGCGCTCCAAGCCCATGCCGGTATCGACCGAGGCCTTCGGCAGCGGCTCGCGCCGGCCGTCGGCGAACTGCTCGAACTGCATGAACACCAGGTTCCAGATCTCGACGAACCGGTCGCCGTCCTCGTCCGGGCTGCCGGGCGGGCCGCCGGCGATGTGGTCGCCGTGGTCGTAGAAGATCTCCGAGCACGGACCGCAGGGGCCCGTGTCGCCCATGGACCAGAAGTTGTCGGCGGTCGGGATGCGGATGATCCGCTCATCCGGCAGGCCGGCGATCTTCTTCCACAGGTCGAAGGCCTCGTCGTCGGTGTGATAGACGGTGGCGGTCAGCTTGTCGGGCGACAGCCCCCACTCCTTGGTGAGCAGCTCCCAGGCGTGGCTGATCGCCTGCTCCTTGAAATAGTCGCCGAACGAGAAGTTCCCCAGCATCTCGAAGAACGTGTGGTGGCGGGCGGTGTAGCCGACGTTGTCCAGGTCGTTGTGCTTGCCGCCGGCGCGGACGCACTTCTGCGACGAGGTCGCGCGCGGGAACGGCGCGGTCTCGGCCCCGGTGAAGTAGTTCTTGAACGGCACCATGCCGGCGTTGACGAACAGCAGGGTCGGATCGTTCTGCGGCACCAGCGGGGCCGATGCGACGACCGCGTGATCCTTGCTCTGGAAGAAGTCCAGGAAGTGGGTGCGGATCTCGTTCAGGGTCGCCATTGGCTCTCGGTCTCGACGTAAGCTTGCAAGCCCCGACAGATGGGGCCGCGTCGATTTACGCGAAAGCGGCCAGATCGCAAAAGGCGACGCTCTGTGGGCGGCCCAGGCGAGATAAGAGAATCGCAGAAAACGCAGAAGACGCGGAAGGGCGCCCAACGCGTGAGGCGACGCCGCGCGCGCCGCGGGCGCTGCTGGTCGAAGGGGTCGGGGGCGCGGAAAGTGGCGTGCGTCCCTACTCTCCATCGCCGATCCGGTGCTAGCGTCGGGGGCCAGGGAGATGCAATCATGGCCGACGATCTGAGCGAAGACCTGAAGGCGGCGACGTCCGCCCGCGAGGTGATCGAGCTGTGGCCCGCCGGGCCGCCGCGGACCATCGAGGGCGTGCCGCCGGAGAGCACGTTCTCGCCGCCGGCGGGGCTCGCGGCCCACACCACCATGTTGCGCAACGTCTCGACGCCGACGCTGAGCGTCTACCGGCCGCAGACGGCGAACGGCTCGAGCGTCGTCGTCTGCCCCGGCGGCGGCTGGAGCATCCTGGCGTGGGAGCATGAGGGCGTGGATATGGCCGAGTGGTTCGCGACGCGCGGCTACACTGCCTTCCTGCTGAAGTACCGGGTGTCAGCCACGCCGGAGGATCCGGCCCATTTCGCCAAGCTGATGGCGCGCAACGACGGGATGCTGGCCGAGCCCCTGCCCGCCGCCAAGGCGCCGCGGGCGATGGGCGACATCGTCCGCGAGGAGCGGCTGCTCTACGCCCGCGAGATCGCCGCCGACGACGGCCGCCGCGCCCTGGCGATCGTGCGCGAGCGGGCGGCGGAGTACGGGCTGGATCCGGGCAAGGTCGGCATGATCGGCTTCTCGGCCGGCGCGTTCCTGGTGGTCGATGTAGCGATGGACCCGCAGGGGCCCGCGCCGGCGTTCCTGGCCCCGATCTATGGCGGCGAGACGCGCGGCAAGCCTGTGCCGGCCGACGCGCCGCCGCTGTTCACCTGCATCGCCCACGACGACCGGCTGCTGTTCCACGTGGTCGAGGGGCTGTACCTCGACTGGTCGGCGGCGGACCGCTCGTCGGAGGTGCACATCTTCGCCCGCGGCGCGCACGGCTTCGGCATGGTGCGCCAGGGCCTGCCGTCCGACCGCTGGATCGACCTGCTGGGCGACTGGCTGGCGGACAAGGGGTTCGGGTAGAGGCGCCGCCGCCTGAAAGTAGGGACACACACCACTTTCGTTCCCGCCGGTGGACCTCGCACGGCTGCGCCACGAAAGTGGTGTGTGTCCCTACTTTCAGAAGTTCTCCGCCCAGGGGCGGACGTCGAGTTCCAGGGTCCAGGCGCTGCGGTGCTGCTGGTGCATCGCCCAGTAGGCGTCGGCGATGGCGTCGATGTTGAGCAGGCCGTCGGGGCCGCGCTGGTCCTTCAGCTGCGGCATGCGCGACAAGAGCCGGTCGCCGCCGATGCCGCCGTCGACCACCACGTGGCCCACATGGATGCCCTGCGGCCCGAACTCGCGCGCCAGGCTCTGGGCCAGGTTGCGTAGCGCCGCCTTGGCCGAGGCGAACGGGGCGAAGTTGGCCTTACCGCGCAGGCTGCCGCTGGCGCCGGTGAAGAACAGGCTGCCCTCCCCGCGGGCCAGCAGGACCGGCAGCGCCGCCTGCGCCACCTGGAAGGCGCCCAGCGCATGTTCGCGCCAGTGGGCCTCGAACTCGGCCTCGCTGAGCTTCAGGAACGCCGAAGGCCGGTTGGAGCCGGCGTTCTGCACCGCCACGGCCAGGGGGCCGAGCTTGCCGGCCTCGGCCACGAAGCGCCGAGCGTCCTCGGCGACGGAGACGTCGCCCACCGCTGAGGCCACCGTGAACCCCTCGGCGCGCAGGGCGGCCTCGGCGCCCGCCAGCTTCTCGGCGTTGCGGCCGGCGATCAGCACCGGGAAGCCCTCGCGGCCGAACCGCCGGGCGATGGCGGCGCCGAGCCCCTCCAGGGCCCCCACGCCGGCGACGAGGACGCTGCCGGTCGGGCCGCCGGGCAAGGGAGACGTGCTCATGCGGACCTCAGTCGAAGAAGGCGATGGTGCGGAACTCGATGCTCTCGCGCGGCGGGGCGTCGGGCGACGTCGTCGGGTCCTGGAAGGCCCCGTGCGGCGCGAAGCGGGCGACGGTCTCGTCCGAATCCCAGCACTTGATCAACAGCGCCTCGTCGGGCCGCTGCTCGCGCACCGACCACCAGCGCTGGCCGGGGCTGTGGGCCACGCCGTAGATCTCGCCGGTGCGGTGCTGGAAGCGCAGTTCCGAGGGGATCAGGTCGGCCGGATCGACGCTGGCCGCGTCGGCCACCGCCAGCGGCCAGTCGACGGCCGGCCGCGCGATCGGGCGCCAGACGTTGATGATCGCCGCGCGACGCTTCAGCAGCGCCTCGGCCTGGTCGCCCATCAGGTCGCGCACGCGTTGCGGGCCGCTGAGGATCGTCTGGTCGACGTGGACGCGGGTGGCCGGCTGGCGCGGCACGCCCTGGCTGCGGTCCTGGGCGCCGGACTGGCGGCGGCGCAGGGTGTGGTCGAACACCACGACGCGGGAGGCCCCCGTCGCCGCCTTCACGATCTCGGCGGCCTCGGGATGGCCCAGCGCCAGGGTCTGCGCCTCGTCCCAGAAGTCCCGGACGGCCGTGCGGTGATCGATCAGCTCGAAGCCGTTGGCGTCGACGCGGAACCGCTCCGGCGCCGCCCGCGCGTCGGCGATCCAGACGGCCGTCTCGTCGAGCACGATGTTGGTGCGCGGCTGGCCGGCCGGGGGCGGGTCGTAGGCATAGGTGAACTGGCGCTCGGCGGACCGTCGCGTGAAGCCCAGGCGCCCTTCGACGGCGGGCAGGCTGGCGGTGTCGGCGGACAGAACGGCGGCGTGGCTCATGGCGCTCTCCGGCTTGGCGGCCCCACTCCGATATGGGCGCGGCCGGTCGGCGCGACAGGCCGCGGGCCTTCGACTTGTTCGCAAGGGCCTGTCAGTTTTTCTGGCCGCGCACAGGCGAACGCCGCCGCACCGGATGGCGCGGCGGCGTCGCTTCAGATCGGAGAGCGCTTACTTGCCGGCGCGGCCCGCCGCTTCGGCGGCCTGCTCGATGAGCGCGGCGACCGCCTTCGGCTGGGAGACGTAGACGGCGTGGCTGCCGTGGGTCTCGACCACCGTTGCGCCGGCGCGGGCGGCCATGGCGCGCTGGGCCGGCGGCGGGATCATGTGGTCGTCAGAGGCGACCAGGTACCAGCTGGGCCGGGCCTTCCAGGCCGGGGTCGTGACCTGACCCGCCAGGGCCGTGACGCCCCACGGAACTTGCGAGTCGGCCATGAAGGCGGCGGTCTTCGGCGCCACGTCGGCGGCGAAGGCGGCGGCGAACTTGGCCTTGTCGAGGAACAGATAGCCGTCCTGCGGCGGCAGGATCGGCGGGACCGACGCGCCGGGCGCCGGGTTGGCGATCAGCGACGAGACCGACTCGCCCTGGTCCGGCGCGAAGGCGGCGACATAGACGAGGCCCTTCACGTGGGAATCGGTCCCCGCCTCGCTGATCACCACGCCACCGTAGGAGTGGCCCACCAGGATGGCCGGCCCGTCCTGGGCGGCCAGGGCGCGGCGGGTCACGGCCACGTCGTCGGCCAGCGAGGTCGTCGGGTTCTGGACGATGGTCACCTTGTAGCCGTCGGCGGTGAGCAGCCGGTGGACGTCGGCCCAGCCCGAACCGTCCACGAAGCCGCCGTGCACGAGGACGACGTTCTTCACGGCGGTGGCCGAGGCAGGGGCCGCCTGGGCGGCGGGCGCGCCGAGGGCGAGGACGGCGGTGGCGGCGATCAGGGTGCGGAACTTGGTCATCTGAGGTTTCCTTCGTTTGCGTGGTTGCGACAATCATTATCGCGATAACGATATGAATGACGACGTCACGAACGTCTGTCCAGCAAAAAATTATCGCGATAACGTTTTTTCCGCCAAGCGAACCGGTCGACGTGAGTCGCCCCACCGTGGCGCCGCTGCGTCACCCGTCGTCCCGGAGCTGTGCCATAACGCCGGCATGCCGGTCCGCAGCCAACTTCAGGAACGCAAGACGCAGGAGGCGGCCCGGGAGCGGGCGCTGGCCGCGCAGCTGGCCGCCCATCGCCCGGCGGTGGCGGAGGCGCTGGACCCCTTGCGCCTGGCGCATGAGCTGGCGCGCCAGCACCCGGCGTACGTCTGCCGCGAGCCGCAGAGCTTCAACCGGCGCATCCGCTCCAAGGACCCGGACAAGATCCGCCTGGTGGCCGCCGAGCACGTGTTCGGCCGCTACCCGGCGCCGCGCCACGTCCGCGCGGTGTGGAAGGGCGCGACGCGGCCGGCCGGCGCGCAGGCCGGCCCGCAGGCGCGCGCCGAGGCCGAGACGGTCGCGCGGCGCCGCGCCTTCCGCACGCAGCTCTATCTGACCTGCGTCTCGGGCGGCTCGGTGCACAAGGCCTGCACGGCCGCGTTCATGACCAAGAAGGAGACGCACCGGTTCCTGGGCCTGGCCCACACCGAGTCCTTCGTCGAGGCGGTGTGGTTCACCCTGGCGCGCAGTTTCACCGACGACGCGGGCGTGGCGCACCGGATGCGCATCGCGGCGCAGTCCTACGAGGACCCGTTCTGGCGCGAGGCGCTGCGGCTGTTCTGCCTCAATCCCGTGCCGTTGGCGCGGCTGAACGACATGATCGACTTCCTGCGCCAGGCGCACGCGGCGGACCCCACCTACACCGTGCGCGGCCGCACGCTGCGTTCGGTGGCCGAACAGGTCGAGCAGTGGCACCGGGCGGTCAACCGCGCCCGGCGCATGGGGGAAGCCCGCTGGCCCGGCGTGGACCTGGAGGACGCGACGTTCCGCAACTGCGGCGCCGGGCGCGAGCGGCGGGTCGACTGGCGGTTCACCCAGATCACCAGCAGCCACGCGCTGGCCGAGGAAGGGACCACGATGCACCACTGCGTCTATTCCTACCAGGCGCTGTGCATCGGCGGCGGCGCGTCGATCTGGTCGCTGAAGACGCGCCCGGCCGATCCGACGGACCGGGCCCCGTGGCGCCGCGCGCTGACCATCGAGATGGACAATGCCGCGCGCCGGCTGGTGCAGCTGCGCGGCTATGCCAACCGCCCGATGAACAACGACGAGCGCCAGATCGTCTCGCGCTGGGCCTCGGAGAACGGGCTGTCGGTGGCCTACCGCAACTAGCGGTTCGCGCCGCGCGGCGGCGATGGCATCCTGGCGGCGCGGGACCGTCGGGAGCGACCCCATGGGAGACTGGTATTCGAGGCCGGTGCTGGCGGTGCGCGATGCGCCCCAGGCGCTGGAATTCTATTCCACCCGGCTCGGGTTCCAGGAGGACTGGCGCTTCGAGGAGGCGGGCCGCTTGCGCATCGCGCAGGTCTCGCGGGCGGGCTGCGAGGTGATCCTGTCCGACCAGTGGCCGGATGAGGCGGGCCGAGGGCGGCTGTTCATCTCGCTGGATCGCCCCGACTTCGCGGCGATGCAGGCCGATCTGGCCGCGCGCGGCGCCGAGCTCGCGGCCGGCCACTGGGGCTATGAGCTGGTGGTCGTCGAGGACCCGGACGGCAACCGGCTGTGGTTCCCGCACCCGGAGCCCTGAGGCGTGCTGTTCCGGTTCGAAGCCACGGTGATCGACTGGCGCGGGCCCAGCCCGTTCTTCTTCGCGCCGATCCCGCAGGAGCTGGTGGACGAGCTGCGGCAGGTGGCCCGGGTGGTGACCTACGGCTGGGGGATGATCCCGGTGGAGGCGACCATCGGCGGCGTGGCGTTCAAGACCTCGCTGTTCCCCAAGGACGACACCTACCTGCTGCCCATCAAGGTCGCGGTGCGGCGCAGGACCGGCGTCACCGCCGGCGACCGGATCGCGGTCGAGATGACCGTCGCGGCTGAACGATCCCGCTGAAACGAAACGGACGCCCGGGGCGGCGAAGCCTCGGGCGTCCAGCCTCATCGGACCCGGTCGGGTCCCGCGTCGGGTGGCTCGTCGGGCGAGCCCGGATCTGGCGGGGGGGCCCGCCCGGGTCGCGAGAGCCGACCGTCAGGTCCTAGAGGGAGCCGTCCGGCTCGTCGGTGTCCTCGGTGGGGCCGACCAGCAGCTCTTCTTCGATGATGTCCTTGGCGCCGCGGACCTTCGCCTCGATCTCGGCGGCGATGTCCTTGTTGGCCTTGAGGAACTCACGGACGTTGTCGCGGCCCTGGCCGATGCGCTGGGAGTTGAAGGAGAACCAGGAGCCGGATTTCTCGATCACCCCGGCCTTGACGCCCAGGTCGATGATCTCGCCTAGCTTGGAGATCCCCTCGCCGTACATGATGTCGAACTCGACCTCGCGGAACGGCGGGGCGATCTTGTTCTTGACCACCTTCACCCGGACGTTGTTGCCGACGATCTCGTCGCGCAGCTTCACCGAGCCGGTGCGGCGGATGTCCAGGCGCACCGAGGCGTAGAACTTCAGGGCGTTGCCGCCCGTGGTGGTCTCCGGCGAGCCGTACATCACCCCGATCTTCATGCGGATCTGGTTGATGAAGATCACCAGGGTCTTGGCCTTGGAGATCGAGGCGGTGAGCTTGCGCAGCGCCTGGCTCATCAGGCGAGCCTGGAGGCCGGGCAGCGAGTCGCCCATCTCCCCTTCGATTTCGGCCCGCGGCGTCAGGGCCGCCACCGAGTCGATGACGATGACGTCCACCGCGCCCGAGCGCACCAGGGTGTCGGTGATCTCCAGCGCCTGCTCGCCGGTGTCCGGCTGCGACACCAGCAGGTCGTCGAGGTTGACCCCCAGCTTGTGGGCGTAGGACGGGTCGAGCGCGTGCTCGGCGTCGATGAAGGCGGCGGTGCCGCCGTTCTTCTGCACCTCGGCCACCACGTGCAGGGCCAGGGTGGTCTTGCCCGAGCTTTCCGGGCCGTAGATCTCGACCACCCGCCCCTTGGGCAGGCCGCCGATGCCGAGCGCCATGTCGAGGCCCAGCGAGCCGGTGGAGACGGACTCGATCTCGACGATCTTGCCCTTCTCGCCCAGCTTCATCACCGAGCCCTTGCCGAAGGCGCGGTCGATCTGGCTCAGGGCCGCTTCCAGCGCCCGCTGCTTGTCTGCGTCGTCCTTGCCCACGAG
>Ga0307511_10002912_pt1 | contig 17721 bp, 21 predicted proteins | sample 13_EM_MG_FD_200266 | JGI IMG/M metagenome (GOLD analysis project Ga0307511, IMG submission 200266) | Populus trichocarpa ectomycorrhiza microbial communities from riparian zone in the Pacific Northwest, United States - 13_EM | ecosystem: Host-associated > Plants > Roots > Unclassified | place... | reverse complement strand
GAGAATTACAATAAAAAAGGGAGGAAGGGGTAGCAAATAGACATGAAATTGCTTTGAAGCAAATCTCATTCACCCAGGAGGCCCAGGCTACCTCAAAGCTGCCCAGAAATCTAGATTAGGGTTTATCAAACTTTGCATTGTTCTTTCAATTCAAGTCCTCTAAATTATTTCGTTTAAGTTGTTAATTCAAATTTCCCTAATTTTCTTTTTGTTAAACCTGTAAGGCTTAGGTCCAAGAAAAGCTATAATAAAAACTCCAGTATTTTTTCCTTACTTACCAAGTTCATTACATAACAAGTCAATGATTAAAAAATGTTAAATAGATTTATTTAATAAACTATAAAATTATTTTAATTTAGCCAATTGCTCGGTAAAATGAACAATCGAGTATATTTTAATAAACTATAAGAAGCCACTCTTTCATTTTTCTCAAAGAAAAAAACAACCTCCACTGTCCTAGAGTTCACAGAAACTGGGCTTGGAAACCAAGGCTTCAATGCCCGATGATCCAGTAATTTAGGTCACTGCTGGCCCAGAAACACTTGGCACTGATTAAAAATTTAAAACCACGAAAACTTTTAAATTACACAATCAACCCTTGCACCCTTACCAAACTACCGCCTTATATTCCCGTAAGTAACAACTGGCACGTTTCCCTTCCCGGCGCAGGAATATTTCGTATAACCGGTCATACTGGATCCAATAATCCTGACTCGGCGACTCACACTCACTCACTGTCTTTGAAGTTCGTACCTCAAAATCGGCGTTCCCAGTTCTCACTCCCTTACCTCTCATAGCTGCCGCAACAATAAAAAAAGAAAAAGAAAATAACATGGAAGAGTCTTTACAATTACAAATCCAAAGATTCGAAAAGCTCCCTTCTCCCACAGAATTCGCGTCTCAAATCGAATCCAAAAACGTCCCCGCTGTAATTCAATTCCTTCACCACATCTCCTCTTTTTCAGAGCTTTCCATCAATGCTATTTTGTCTAGTAGAGCTTACCTATTTTATATTTCTTTGCTCGAAAGGTTTTTAATGGATGCATTAAGGACTGGAAAGCTTTCGTCAAGTGGAATCCGGCTAATGGCGGCCTCGATCACTTGCAGGTTACTTTGTACTTTATTATTTGAGAACTATTACTATTACTATTACTATTACTATTATTATTATTTAATGTAGGAACTGAACTTATGATTGATTTTTATGTTAATTAATTGAAATTTAGGAACGGGTAGGATCATCTACTGTGGAAGCTATGCTATCTAAAACTGCACCTGTGTTTTATGGCGATATTAGAAGCCATGAAAGGGTAATTTTTGTGCCAGTTTCTTATTCGAGTAATAATCGTATATTGGAGCTTTTAAGAGTTTCCTTCCTCTTATTACTATATGTTTTTTTTCCTTTCCTGTTGTAGGTTCAGTTACCGTTTTCCACGTTTATTGATTTTTGCAAGCAAAGTATGCGAAACACGGACAGTAGTGGTGGTTCTTTGTTGCAATCAGAAAGGCATCATGATGCTGTTACTGATGTAGATCAGGAAAGTATGCTTTCCGGTGATGTTCCTCAGCAAATTTATCTAGCACAGGTTGGAACTTTGCGGATTCTAGAATGCTGTTTTTCTTGTTTAATGCTTTTGAGTCTGTGTGATATTGAGTTAGTACTAGGGTGAAAATTGTGATTGTCTGTGTCCAGGTGCCGATAATGAATAGTGAGGATCGAGAGAGGGTTCAACTTGAAGGTCTTAGGGAAGACATTCAAACGGTTTGTGCATTTCTTTCTTCACCCCGTTGCCGTTTAGTCTAATGGTCTCCATGGTTAACTAGTTACTGTTGATTGATTTTCGCAGCCTACTTTTTTGGAAACAAAAGAACTAGCTTCTATCAATTTGTGGATGAATAATGCTCAATCTAGATCAAGCACCCACTATGATCCACATCATAACGTGCTATGTGTAGTTGCTGGCAGCAAACAAGGTTCCGTCTCTCTCTCTCTCTCCCTTCTTGTCCATTCTACAACTATAGCGACTTTCTCTCTTTAGCTGCAAGTTATAGATTCATGGCAATGCTAATAGCCCTTGTCAGGATTCTATTATTTGTAAGAAACTACAAATTCTTTTCCAATCTTGCATGCTAATGCTTTCTTCCTGCACACTTAGTTCCATGTCATGCTTGTTCTTTGAACCGTTGCCTATGTCTGGTCTAGACAGTTCCCTTTATCAATTTATTTATAAGTTAGAGCTTGCTTCTTTTGTTTTTCTGTTTTGTTCAAATACTTCTTCGTTGCAGTTGTCTTATGGCCGCCCTCTGCAAGTCCATTTTTATACCCAATGCCTGTATATGGGGAGGCCTCAAACCACAGGTATGCCACTTTTTTGTGAGCAACAGCAAATTAATTTCTGTTCCCCCTCAATTTTGTAAGAGTATGAAAATGTAGTGCCTGTAAAGTTTGTTTAGCCACTGGAAATTTGGAACTGCTTTCTTTTTATAATTATCCTTTTGTAATTGCCAACTTGTCTTCTTCTGGCTGGCAGTTCTATTGCTCTGGAAAACCCTGACTTCTCATTGTATCCGAGAGCAAAATGCTCCATGGACTACTCTCAGAAGGTTATTCTTCATGCAGGTGATGCCCTTTTCATTCCTGAAGGCTGGTAAGGTTTAAAATATAATGATGCTTATGAGAAAATTCCCTTTATTAGGAACCTTCTTCGTGTAATTCTAGACTATAATGCCAAGCTTATGATATTGTTCTTACCTTTATTCAAGTTTGGTATTGACTTTTCGTTTTACTTCTTTAACAAACTACAAGAAATCTGAGATGTTATTTTGCTTTCTTTCATGCATTTTGTTCTGTGTTGTATCACGGATGTATCCGTAAATTTTATTGCGTAGTCATCACAAAAGGTGGTAGTGTTGATCAAGAGATTGATGAATTCTTATGGTGGAGAATGGGGAATTAGGAGTTATGGTTGATCTTGGGGAGGAAAGCATAAAAAGATAAGAGTTTTGGTGGCTGTTGTTTTGCTGTTGAATTCTGTAAACACTTGCAGGAATTGAGACCTGAAGGTGACATAAAGAAAATGATCCATAACCAAAAGTAACTGAATTAACCTAAGACTTCCAAAACATAGGAAGTAAACCTAAGACTTCCAGAACATAGGAAGTAAAAATTTAAAAATAAACCAACAGCTTTCTAATTTAAGAAACCTTAAAAAAAGACTTATTATTGTCCAGGAAAGACTTCCAAAATATGAAATTGATGCAAGTCTTAACTTATTGGATCACCATCCCTCTGCTCCTAGAAAAATTGGTTGCTTTGTTCATTATCTTGTCTGATATGTGTGAGTCATCTCATAGAATTGACAAATAGAAGCTATTTATTTTTCAGCAGCAAATATGAAGTGGGGTTTATGCATGTTTGTTCAGAACTGAGGGGCATTAATGCTAACTAGTATAGCTGAGTCTCCTTCATGCATCCTTTCACACCTTCAGGTCATTTCTCCATTTTAGTTTCAAAATTGTTGATCTTCTCTCTACCTTAGAGCCTTTTGGTTGCAGTATTGAACTTCTTGCTATCTGTATCAGCTGTCCTGTCCATGCAATAATTTGTTTTAGGAGTCTTTCTTTTTAAATTATCCATGACTGACATTGACATGGCCTTTTATGCTTTGTACCATCAACTATTCCCTCCTCTTACCATGGTTTTTTTCGTGATGCAATAGTCAACAAAGAATCAATTATGTAACTGTCTAATGCTGCAAACATCGTTTCCAAATTTAACTGTTTCTCTTTTACTGTGTTTTGCTACTCAGAACCTTACTAAAATGGTTCTCTGATTGTACTGCTCTTTATGCATGCAAAACTTATTACACCACTATTAAGACACTAGACTTATTTCTTGGACTCAACCTCACTTTTGGTATTTAGTCAGGTGAGATGACTGTTGTCTCCAATTGCTACAGGTTCCACCAAGTAGACAGTGATGATTTGACCATTGCTGTGAACTTTTGGTGGCGGTCCAACATAATGTCTAACATGTTAGAACACATGGATGCTTATTATTTGCGAAGAATATTAAGAAGGTACTCTTGATTCATTTTGTCTTATAATGTTATAATGTTTCATCTGTTTCTCCTTTGGTCCCCATTTTTTCCCTGTGTAACTGTTTCAGTTTGGTGTTGGTAATGCAGTTTAAGCTAACTTGATTTAGTGATTTTGTTTTGCTCTAACATGTTTTATTGGCTCGTCAAATCAATGCTATAAATTCAAGATTGATGGACAAAGAAATGGTATGTCCTTCTCCTTGATACGTCAGATGTTGCATGCTTATTCCTAGTGGAGACCCTTTTCTCTTGTTTTTGGGCTCTGCAAAATGTTTATTCTGTTAGCTTGTGCCCATTAGATTTACATGATTTCTTTTACCATGTATAATTCCTTTGGGAGACTTCCTTAGGTTTGCAGCATTCTTCATCAGCCACACTTCTATAGCACAAAAAAATTTGCAGTGGAAGGACAGAAGTGTTTCTACAAATTAATGGTTGAGGAGCTCTTTATGTCTGAGCTTTGAAAAGTTCGAGGGCCACTAACAGATAAAATTGTGAACATAACTTTTTTGAGGCTTTCAGAAAGTTTGTCATTGTTTGTAGACGAAGAAGCTTTGAAATCACAAGTCTCCACCAAAACTTTTCAGTAATTTATGACAATTGATGCTCAAATATTATCATGTGCAGAGTCTGTTTACTAAAGAGTACCCATTAATGAAATTTTCAAAATTGTTTCATCCACTAAGTTTGGGGAGTCTACTGTCCTGTTTCTTTTCCTTCATGCATCTTGTTTCGAGTTACAAGTTTATTGTCAACCATTTCAACATGTATATTATATTTAAAATTAGGACAGAACCAAGTACTCCCCAAGGCTTCTCACGGCACAGAGAAACTGAAGAGTACATATGAGCTGCCCAGTAATGGAGCAGGTCAGTTCTGATAATTATACCACTAGGTTTTCTTCACCCAGCTTATTTCCCATGTCTTTCTGTAGACTGATCTTGATAATTTTGTACCAGATCATGGTTGTTGTGACTTGAACCCGGCATGCAAGAAACAGGGTTTACTAGGGAAGGACCTTAAGTTGCATGAATTGGAACCGTTTTCTCTCCAGGCCCTTCATGAACTTGTTTCTGTAGTTCATGACCGTGTTAACATCACCGACCAAAGTCAATGCATTCAATCAACTCCACCAAATGATTCTAAAGTCAGTGTGAAACATGAATGCGATAAAACTTTGACAAGTAAATTATTTTTCCTAGAGGATGATCCAGTTGCTAAAATTATTTGGACCTTTGATCCAAGCACTCTTCAGAATGTCCTCCTTGCCATGGCGGTGAGTATGCACCCCCTTATAAAGCTCCCATAGGTGGATGAAATTCTTATTAAAACTGTAGGAAATACCCGGCTACCACAAAATAAGCTCCAACAATACATAGATTACACACCATCCCACCTTTTTCTTCGATAGTTTTTCATGTCATCTAACTCTTTTCAGCACAATTTTCCAAGAACCCTGGAGGCTCTGATGCTGCACTTGCTTTCACCAGTAGGAGCAGAGGTACTTACAAGGAAGTTTGATGAAGTTGATCAACATACAACAGAAGATGATCGGTATCTGTCAAATTCATGAAGATTTTTTTTTCTTGAAAGGAAAGAAGAAGACACCTATAATCTTTGTATTTACTCGACCATTTATCATTTTTTATTTCAGGAACAAATTCTACCAAGGCTTTTATGGTGCATTTGATGACCAATTTGCTGCAATGGATGCAATCCTTAATGGAAAGGAATTGTTTGCTCTCCAGGTAATGTTATTTTTCTTCATGAAAATGCCTGGCAGAACTACATAAATTGCATATTTTATCATATATATTTATGATTTCATAAGGTATGGTATTTAGGTACTTATGTTTGCATGTGAAATCCATTTTGCTTTAGGTTCACTAATTTATTTACTACTTTTATGGAGTGAGGAATAAAATTGCTTGAGTGCTAGAGCATCCAATCGAAAAAGCTGAAAGGTAGGATTGCTTCCAAATTCTCTGTCCTAGGACCTCACTTCCATGGCCTATAATTCGGTAATGGCCTAACAGGCCTAACTTGTGGTCAATCAACATAACAGTGAAATGCAACGAGTTACAACCAAAACAACTTAATATAGTAGGTAGAGAGTGTCTCATACTACATTTTAACTTATGCTAATATATTAAAATGCCATTAACATCACAGTCTCTGTTTGATTTGAATTGTGTTTTCAAAGGAGAAATCATGACATGTGATCTTCTAAGTTTGGAGCATTCTTTCACAAGCATTACTGTAATTGGCCCAATCTCAACAAAGTATCATATTTGAAGTTTAATTGGTTAAAGTATACATTTCTACTAGCTACACACCATGAAAGTTTCATTTGGAGTTGTTATATTCCAGTTTGATGTAGATTCCATTTTGATTCGTCAGTGGCCTCATGCTATGAAGCATTTTTTCTGCATGATTTTATTGCATCCTGCAAATGATGAAGCTCTTCCAGATTTGGAATTTGGTGATGGAGTTCACGGAGCACGCATAGGTTAGAAAATTAGCGTGAAAACATTTTTTTCTTTGCACTTAGCCAGGATCCTTTTAAGATGAAAAAAAGAAAAAGAAAAAACAGAGAGAGGGCAATGAACCCTGAAATCCATGTATCTTACCCATTCTTCGGTATCAGTGAAAAAAAGTCCCTCTCGTTCTTCTCAGTAAAACTTTGCATGGTGAGCTAGTGCGGTGCCATGTTAGTATTGCCATGCATGATCATTGCATTCACAGATTAGATTCTCTGGGTCTGGATTTGTATTCCTTTTCGAATTAAAAGCTGTACTGGCTGAATCCAACTGGATTTGGATTCTACTCTCATTATAGTTTTCTGATCCAGTTCAACTTTGACCACATTGATTTTTTCCCAAATGAGCAGTCTTTTTAAAGTTATTCATGGCCTTTGTTTTCTTTTTGGTTCTTTGCATTTTCCAATCTCCATCCAAACGAACTTTTATATGCATTATTTAGCAGCATCGTCATCTTTTCCTTTGATTCATATACGAGTGACAATAAAGTCTTCCAGGCACGCCTAGAGATAAATTAATACATTCTAAAATTCTCCCTTTTTTGCTGAAACAGAATTGATTGTTAAAGATGGGGATTATCTTGAGCAACTCTGATGCATTGGGCTAATGAGAACTTTGGATCTGAATTTGACATATTATTTTCTTGTCGCAGGCATTCAAAGATTCTCTGGATAAATTCTTGGGAGTGAACATTGACGTTCCCAAACCATCAATTAGATGATAAGCCATGCAGTGATGCAACTTCGTGAAAGAATCGGTCCCACCTGCCGTATTAAAAGAGTCGAGCAAAGCATTTCCATAGAAGAAGCTTTCTGTCATAATCGGTACTTTTACATGGGAGTCATCCATGCTGCAGAAATATAAATGATTGCCAAGTTTGAATAGTGCTGTATATGTCACAGCTTTCAATATGCCATGCTATCCCAAGTAATTTGACTCTAATGATACTCTTCCAACAGATAAATTTTTTGTATAATGTATAGTCAGAATTATGAAACTTCATGTCCCTGTCTTAAATGGTGTTCCATCAAGAACGCATAAGCAGATGGCATCAACAGCAATATCTTCCCTAAATAACGACTTTCGTCTTAATATCAGAGCAAAACTGCGAGGAAGTGTCGTATATCTGGACAATAATCTGACATCATGTATGATTAATCCAGCCAACAAGCATCTCAGCAGTTAACACAAACCAGAAGAAAAGGTAATGTAACCATATAGTTGCAACACAACTCGCTTGCCAAGGTAATGTAACCATATAGTTGCAACATAACTGGCTTGCCTGATTCTCTCACCTTTTGTCGTTTCTTTATTACGACCGTATTGCTGAGACTTGGTCTAAATTTACGAGGGGATTATAAAGAGAGTGCGGTTACATGGAGGTGGTTTATTTTTTTTTTAAATTTATTGCTGGAGGGGTTGTGTGGAAAAGAGTGTGTTGCATGGGGATTTGCAGCAGGAGGAGTAAAGAGGAAAAAGCATGGAAAAAGAAGGCATTGGTAATTATTAGGGCCGGAAGGAAGAAAAGAGGGAAAAGGAGGGTTTGTTAAGATTAGATTCCCTGATGGAAGATGACATATGCAAGGATGTTGAGAGAGGAAAAGGGAAGAGGTAATGGAAGAGAAGCTTTTGGTTTGTCTGGTTGTGCAGCAGAGGGATATAAAAAAGATGCAGTCTTTTTATGTAGGCAAATGGCATGTATTGTACCTTAACCCTGCATCTTACATTTATACTTTCTAAAAGCTTGGATATACCATACAACACCCACCACCTCTCCTTTTTATTAAATAAATCCCTTTATATCCCCCCTCTTCTCTTTTCTCCTGGTGAATATACAAAGTTAAGGTAACAAGAATTTGCCCCATTCTCCTAGCGATCGAATATACAAAGTTATGGCTCGTAACTTGCAGTTCTTCTGCCGCGGGTGAGTGCAGTCGCGTTTCCAAACAGATGCGAAAGATAAAGACAGAAATGCAGTTGCAGCTTGTGTTATTCTTGGCATCATACTAATTAAACCACTCGAGTGGACGTCATGTAAATCAGTTTATACGTGATTCTTCCAATCATTAACATTGAAAATTTGCCTAAACTGATCGATCCGAGTGGTCAAGCATGAGATCAACTGGTGGGTCATGGAAACAAAGTAGAGAAAAATGATTGGAATGTTAATGATGTTGGTTAAGCTGCCAATCAAAGGCTCTAGCATGGGGACGCGCACAGAAATTGATAGAGGGAGCCCAGGAGGTCATCGAAGAAAAGAAGACTCAACGAAGACATGTAATTCAAAGTTGTATTGAGTGTCTTTTGCATAACCGTTGACATTTTTTCTCTTTCGTTTTCTCTTCTCCTCTCTTCTTTTTATCTTTTGGTCTAGTACCACTATATATGTCTCGGACCACCACCACACTCGCACAAATACACATACACCATCAACTTAGTAGCCTTTTTTTTACTCACGCTTGTAGCAGGTTTTACATCCATCCACACCTCTCTTTAGAAAAGGCTACATTTCTTCGATATTATCACAAAAGAAAAAAAAATCCCTAGTACCCATAGAGTGATGATTGACGAAAAAGAAATTCTTGGAAACTGCTTATATCTCTTCAATCCTTGATGGGAATTTGATAGAAGAGAGAAGAAAAAAAGGGAATTGCCTGAAATTTCTGTAGCGACACTACCCTATGCCCCCAGTACTGCTTATGCTATGGTCTCATCAAGGTTCAAGGATTCCCATTTTAGCATAGTTTATGTAAACACATGAAAACTGGTAAGTGGCTCATTCAAAAACATTATTGACTCCCTCGGAGCTAGGCAGTTGGAATTTTTTTTTTTATCCCATTGTAAAGTAAAAGGTCTAGCTATAAGCCTATGAGTTGCCACAAACATTCGATGTTATCTGGAAAAAAAGCTTTTTTTTTTTGGTTTAAAGGAGAAAAGAATACTAGTACTGCCAGGCTAGATTTTCCAATATTAGTCGCTAATATAGATTGTATTGAGCTACAAAAGGCCCCTTCGGGTTAGCTGTCGAATTTGAAATTACTGGTCTCATTTGGACAAAAGCTGAACGGAGTTTTATTCATTGCAAACTTTTCATTCGGCGTGTAATTACAGGACGCCGAAACCCGTCACCGGCAGAAAAGGGGTATTAGAATTACTTTAACCTGATGCTGGTTTGTGTTTTAAAATAATATTTTTATTTAGAAATATATTAAAATAATATTTTTTATATTTTAAATTTTATTGTTAATATTAAAACAATATAAAAATATAAAAAATTATTAAAAAAATCAATTTCTTTTTAAAACTCTAATTGAAATGTTGTCCAAATGGACAATATTGTCAAGGTTGATCTATGTTTTCGCATTATAACTTATTTTTTAAAATGTTTTTTTTTAAATTTTAAATTAATATATTTTAAAGTATTTTTAATTGATTTTAATGCAGTGTATTAAAAAATAAATAAATAAAAATATAAAAAATAAAATTTTAATATATTTTGAATAAAAAAACACTTTTAACAAATATTATTTATTATAATACCAAACACAGACTAAAAACTAGAATAAAAATAAAGAAGTAAAAATTTAATATACATGAGGTATGATTATATATATATATATATATATATTATGTTATTGTGAATTTGTATGGAAAAAGTGCTAACAGACATCTACATTATTTTATGTTACAGGAAATAATATATATACAAATACAAATCAATCAACATCTCTACAAATACGTACAAATACCTCGACACCCTCTTTTCTACCTACAATGGAAAGAAAGAAAAGAGAAAAAACTCTGTATCCTAATAAAAGTCTTGCTGAGGCGATTGGCTTTATATGCTACTTGTTTTGTTTATTTATTCCACTGGATCAGTTCTCCGACAGGAGGGAATGGCCGAATTTGACCAAATCTTGATAGCAGCAGAAGCAGCCATTAATGTCTCTCTTTTTTCTTCTTCTTTTTAACGAATCATCAAGTTTAACGTGCCTAAATTCTATAAACCGAGAGACGATTGTGCCATTAAGTATATCTATGGCCATGTAGATTAGCTAAAATTGAGTCGGAAGGATTATTATTATTATTCTTAATTTCTCCAAATAAATCACGAGAATTATTGCAAGAAACTTGAAGGAGACATCTGAAAAATGACCGCTGGGCTATCACTGTCTACTGGGTGGGGGATAAAGGACACATTCGTCAATTTCTTGGGTACAAGGCAAGGCCCTCCACCGACAATATGCATGCTTTCCTCATCTGCTACTTCTTGATTATGCAGTACCGTCTTCCTGTTCCATAATATCATGTTCCAGAACATCTCCTCCTCTTAAAGCTTAAACCCCTCCATTTTTCATGCACTGTTTTTTACAGGTAATGGAGGGTGGGATCGTAATTCCCATTCCTTGCACATACAAAGTGTCGTCTTCTTCTCACCTGGAGGTCTGGAACCTCCATATATGCTGCCGTTAGCATTATTCATCGTTAACTATAGAGAAAAGGTTTCTTTGCTTGATTAACATGAACGATCCGAGAATATCCACTCGCTTTCTTGTGTTTATTTCATTTCTTCACCCAGCAGAATATGCATCGACATTAACCTCTTAAAGGGGCTTGGTTTGGAAAAACAAAGATAATAAATTTTAAAATAAATTGACGTGTTTTCAAAACAGAAGATATTCGAAATTATATTAAACGAGATATGTGTTACATAATGGAATATAAACAAATAAAAATACAAAACTTACGTGTTTTCAAAATAGGAAATATTCGAAATTATATTTGTTTTTTTATAACTCAAGATAAGACAATAATTAAAAACTACTTATGATCGCTTTATGATCATATTTTATGATCGATTATTAATCTTAAAATCACTAAGTTCAGCTTGAATTAAGTACAACTTTCATTGCAATTACCAAACGATCATATTTTATGCTTATTAATCTTAAAATCACCGAGTTCAGCTTGAATTAAGTACAACTTTAATTGCAATTACCAAACAGGGGGAACTTTAATTGGAATGATATATATTTTTATTTTTTAAAATTTATTTTTAACATTAAAATATCAAAATAATCTAAAAATATAAAAAAAATATTTTAATTTTTTTAAAAAAATATTATTAAAATAAAAAAACAAACGTGATATAAATATGTTTATAGCATTTAAGTTAAAGTTACCGTGAAAGGGATTGGGGGGCCTAAAGAGTAGAACAAATAAAAAAAAAGATTTACTTTTTGTTCATAATAAGATCATAATGGTTAGCATAGGGCCAGTGAGGCCTATGAGTGGTAGTTGTCTCCTATGCCCACTTTGTTTGTATATTCTCTGAACAGCACAAAAGTGACAATGAATTCCAAAAGAAGAATTCCTGGTTTAAAATTCAACCCTTCCAGATGGTGGTACAATGATAAAAGTTTGGAATCAAGAGGTTTGTTTTCTCTGTGGTCTCAGATTCAAGCATTATGGTTGCTTATATGATGGCCACTGGAGGCTTACATGGTCGTTAACTTTAGGGCCCGTGGAATTAATCGAGGTGCGCGCAAGCTGACCCGAAACCCACGTTAAACTCAAAAAAAAATTAAACCCTTCTTAATTCCAACGCAATATCTGTATGGCTGGTCGGCTTGGAATCGCCAGGATCATCTTTCAATCAGCTAGATATGATCCACCAAAATTACGAGCCTAAACCCTAGAAATCAACAAGTGACATGTGACCTTCATGTACGTATAGCTGTCTGGATTGAGATGGGGAAAAGTCCTGAAGGAAATGGTATAAAAAACAGTAGCCAAGAAAAATAAATCCCACGGAATTCTATTATTACTGCACATCTTTATATTCTGCTTGTGACATGATTTTTCCGCAGCAAAATTACAAGGAAGCCACCATCCTCTCGATCACCATAGCTAAATCTAACATTAAAGAGGAGGAGGGCAAAGGATAAAAACAGAAAAGCAGGAGGGGAAATGGCTAATAGCATTCTTAAATTAAGAGAGATAACCCAAAAAAAAAAATGTTGCTGTGAAGCTGCTGCATAAAAGATGAGAGGTTGATCATATATATATATATGGCATACGAAAGGCTCTTAATTTCTTAAAAAAAAAACCTTCATTAGATTCTCGCGGCAAGGGGGACAAGGGGCACTTTGGTCATTTTGAAGGGAGTAAATGGAATTTTACCATTTAGCCCCTTTTACTTTTGGGGGGCTCTCTAGCAATCACCCCACGTTTTAGAGGCAGAAGGCTGAGCGAATCCAAAACCACCGTGGGGCTTCAGCAGTGAGTGGTCTCTCTCATTGTATTGCTGCTGGTGGAACCCTACACCCCCTGTGTACGTTAGGATTTCCCTCACATTCATGCTAGCGTTAACACCCCCACTACTCCCATTTGAATTACTCGCGGCATGGCCATGATGGTCCTCACATTCACCGGTCAGGCCCAGAAAGTCCCTTGTCAGGCGGTCACTCTTCTGCCACGTGGCAAGGCTGTTAAGGTTATAGTTAGGACCCTGTGCGACGTGACTCGCTGAGTTGACATGAACCTGGCCCGCTGATCCCAACTCGCCCATGTCCAGCTGGGTCATTTGGCTGTGGCCCACTGAGGTCTGAGCGGCACCCACACTTGCAGCCTTTTGAAGGAGTGCAGTGGCTGACAAGTGGTGTGATGCTGCTGATGACGTGACGGCATTTGATAGGCTGTGGAAGGTTGAGGCTAACAAACCCTTGTGGCTAGGCAATGCTGGTGGTGGTGGTTCTTGGAGAAGCGGAGGGATTTGAAAATGGTTGTGAGTTTCAGGCTTGATGTGAACTGGGTTTTGGTGGTTATTACTACTAGGGTTGTGATGGCGAGGCGGGTCCCAAGGAGAAGCGAGGGAGATTTGCTGTTGATGAGTAGGGTTAGGGGCGGAGAAGAGGGAAATGGGGTGTGCTTGAAGTGCGTTTTGAAGGAGGAGAGCTTGGGCATTTGGATCTGTGGAGATTAGCTGGTGAGCTGAGAGTCTTGCACTTTCTTCAGCTAATGCATCACAGAATGCCCTGTGGGTTACGAAGCTATCCTTCCTGCAGTTTCAACAATGCAGGCACATAAAGAGATTATCAGTGAACACTATCATTACAAACCAAAATAACAAATTCAGTTTAATTTGTGATTAATACTTAATGATTAACAAAAGGAGGATAATTGATGAGGGAACTTAGTTAAACACATTTGATTATTGTTAGAAAATACTACTCTAAAAACTATTTTTGACATTGTAATTTACTATTTAAGTTCTTAGTTATCTAGGGTACATTTCTTTGATTTAGTTATATATGAAGTGATTAGGAGTTCAGACCTTAATTAACACCACGTTCTTTTATTTAATTAAACTAAACTTTCCGCAGAGGGCATGTAAAGCATGATTTTCTAGATACGAGAGTAGATTATGTTTTTCTTTTTACTTGAAAATATAAAAATTCACGATGCTGAGGAGGAGGGTAACCAAAACAGCAAAAAAAGGGGTCTAGGAGAAAAGGTCCAGATAGAAAGAAAGAACAGATATACTTGGTAATATATAATTAATTTAATGTTTATCAACTCCATTTATAAAAAGTGTTTAACCAGGGAAAAACTTTTAAATTCATTTGGGAAATGGGATCAAGAAAAAAAGGTGAATGAGGAAGATCATAAGGATACATTGATGTGAATTTGATTATTCTCATTAAAGGTAATTAATTTGATTTACTTCATCTTAATTTGTAGCACTCCTTCAAAGGGTGACAGACCACAAGACCGTGCGTGCCATGATTGCCATAAAGCTATAGCAAAAACACTAAAGTAAAACCATCTTTTTTGGTCAAAACTAAAGTGCAGAGAGAGAGAGAGAGAGTTGATTGGTGTTTATGCATGCAGAAATAGTAGTCATGGATGGTAAAAAGGCTCAAAATTTCAAGAAATTGGTAAACGACGATGACATGAATGACTTTTGAAACTTGAGCTCATGCATGTAACAAAGATATGCAGTTCAAAGTTGAAACCCCCAAAAGGGCCCAAATCTGTAATGCTGATGAAAGAAAATGAAAGCAAATGAGCACATCAGATATCTTTGCAGATTTATCAGTTTTTGTCATGATGAAAGGTCAGAGTTTCAGTATTTTCTACAAGTAAATCATAGCATTCTTCAAGGGAAAGAAACCATCACGGTTCTTACTCATCCATATGAAAACCCCCCAAAGCAAATTAAGAGCTTTGTTTTCACCTTTTTCTTGGACAAGAGCAGATGTTCATCATTGTTTTTGAGACTGCAGTCATCACTCAATTTATAAAGTACCAAAAGAAGTAATCACGGTGAAAAAAGCACGTCAAACCCTTCGAGGTAAATGCAATATGGCATTGATCCAACTTTTTTTTAACAACCTAGATGACGACGATGTACACAGAACCCCCAGGCAAGAATATACTTAGCTGACTCGTCTTGAATTAAAAGACAAAACAACACATAAAACAAAAGATTTAAGTGGATTGTTCTCTTTATTGTCTTGTTTGTTGTTTTCAAATTTTGAAATTGGCAGGTTCAGATTTCAGAAGCTTTGCTTTCAGTTACTCTTATGGTTTTAGCAGTAACAGACACTTGTATTAATGTTGTCCACGTCTATGATATACCTGCCAATGCATTTAAGCTCCAGATATATTATTCCATGCAGAGCTTACATTACCACTCTTGTAAAAAAAACAAACCACAAAAACAGAACAGACTGAAACAAAATACAAAGACCATCGCGAAGACATGAGACTTCCCACTTTAAACAGAAGATCAAAATTTTCTTTGAATCCCAAGAGAATCCAAAATATAAAGTGCGTGCATAACTGTAAAACATCAAAAACAAGTAAAGAAGGGAACATAGGACTTTGAGACCAACGTAAGTGTGTAGAAAGGAAAAAAAATATTCAATTTGAAATCCCAAAATATATAAAAAGACTAGGAAGGAACAAAAAAAAGAGAAATTACCTGGAGAAAAGGGTTCCACAGTCACATCTATACTCTCTTGTTCCACAGGTTTTAGAGTGAGCCTTCCAATCTGATTGAACGGCATAGATCTTTGAGCATTTCTCACACTTCCATTTCTTCTCTCCATGTTTCCTGCAATAGTGTTTCTTGATACCTGTAAGGTCACCCAGAGCCCTTGAAGGATGGTGGTGAACACACGTAGGCTCAGGGCAAACATAAGCTTTCTTTTTAATTTCTTTGCTGTTTCTTTGCTTCAGCTTCCAGGGAAGGTTATGGCCCCTCCTATGAAGCTGAAGATTCTGATCTCTCTGAAACCCTTTGTTGCAGATCTCACACACAAATCTATTGGTAGCCAATAAGGTCTTTGGAGATAATGCTATCACTTCAGCATCTGGGTCTGCAAGATCATATATAAAGAAACCATTTTCTATATTATGGTATTAGAATTTCCAAAATAGTCTAAAACAAGATTGGAGGGTCTAAATGAAAAACCTACCTGGGTTTCCTGGTAAGCTTCTCTTCTTCTTGATGATCTTTTGTTGCTGTTGCTGTTGCTGATGCTGCAGAGGAGAGAAGTTTGAAGCCAATGGATTTAAGCTACCAAATTCTTGAACTCTGGTGCCAGAAGAGACACTAGCTTCTTCAGACAAAGAAGTTGAGTTGGACATGGCTGCAGGGAACATATCCGTGAAGAAGAAAACTCCAAAAAAAGAAAAACCAAGAAGTGATACCACTTTGTTTTGTTTTGTTTGATATATTTCGTGCTAGCTAACACTTTTCTTTGGAGTAACCTTTGTTCAAGTGTTCACTTTTGCACTCTTGAAGAAACAACAACAAGATGTAAGACCAAGGCCAGAAATAGAGAATCCTCAGCTTTGGACACAACTAAACTAAACAAAGTTTTGTTGATGAACAGGTGGCAGTGAATTATAGAAACAGAAAGGCATCATTCATTGGGTAGCAAAACCAAAATCTCGTGAGGAGATGGTGATCATGATGGGTTATTCTCCAAGTCGCTATCTAACCATGGATTGCTTCTCTGAGCAAATCTGCAACACAATTCAGATATATCTCTTTCCTCTCTCTCTCTAACCTCTCTCCCTCTCTCTCAAAGATCATCAACTAATAAGCTAGCTAAGAGAGGGTTCACCATGCAATAAAACATAGAAAGACCAGACAGCAAGTTTGTTTTTCCTTAAAAACCCTTTACTACCCAATAACTCGCCTTTCTGTCTATTTATGCCTATATAAAGGAAAGAGGAGAAAAAATAATCAAAAGAGAAGTAATCTGTATCTCTCTTCTAGATAACATGTACAGGAGGTTATGATTACAGTGGCAGACCGAGGATGGGGGTGGCAAATTACAGAAAATACAAAAAATAAAAATAATAATGGTATGAAAAATACAAATTCTTTTTAAAAAGGAGCGATTGTACTAAGGAGAGAGAGGTAAGCGAAGGCTAAGAAGAAGAATCCCTACCCCACCCAAACGTTTTTTTCTTTCTTTTTACTCTCTCTTTACTTACAAGTATTTCTTTAATAATTTTTCTTTTGAAGGGATGACGCTGGCACTTTCTGTCTTTTCCTTTGTTCCTGTTATAAAACACCCAAACCCTAGAAAGGACCTTAATTTGAATGGAATCATGATATTAAAAGGACGGCTGGCTTATAGAAGGCCTGGAAGATTGAGAAGCTTAAAAAGCTTTGAGGATGGTAAAGGCATGCAAAGAGCTAGAGATGGATACATAGGTCTTCTCTTCTCAACCTTTTCTTCTGCCCCACATCAAGCATGATTGGCTTCTTGACGGGCTCTTCCAGCTTATAATACACTTTGTTTAAACCATGCATTAAGTAAATTTAAAGTTTGATTTATGTAATTTATTCCCTATGGAACTTTTTATGAAATATATATTACTGAATTAATTATTTTAGTTTCGAATTCTCTCTTTTATACAATATTATATATTTTTTCATGCCGTGGTAATTTAAGAGCAATTTATAGTTTTTTGAAGAGAATTTTATAGCTAATCAACTTTCAAAGCATTGTGAACAGAAGAACATTATTCTTTCTTCTTCTTCTTCTTCTTTTTCA
>Ga0307511_10002911_pt1 | contig 17721 bp, 23 predicted proteins | sample 13_EM_MG_FD_200266 | JGI IMG/M metagenome (GOLD analysis project Ga0307511, IMG submission 200266) | Populus trichocarpa ectomycorrhiza microbial communities from riparian zone in the Pacific Northwest, United States - 13_EM | ecosystem: Host-associated > Plants > Roots > Unclassified | place... | reverse complement strand
GTCTCCTCTCTTGCTCTCTGACTTGTTACTCTTGGCATATCGCCACGATTCCCCACCTCCACCACACCCTTATCATCACAACCTCTACCCTGCACGCAGACAAGGAATTCGTGTGGCCTGAACCGCTCCGAAACATGTGCAAGTTTGGCTTACTTCCCCTCGTCAAGAAGTTCCAAGTCCACGGAAAGCCCTATCATGATAACGGATTCTCCCCGCGACTATTCAACTGCAATATTCTGCACCATTTCTCCGCGTTAATTAACCTCCAGGAACTCGGAATAGACTACTTGAATACCCCCGAGTTCATTCCAGGGGTTTGGCGGTATTTTGGTCACTTCTCACTGCGGTCCGGTCTCTCGCCCTGAGCAAACCCAAAGGGTCCCGCCGCCAGATCATATATTTATCGGAATATTCCAACACCTGGAAGACCTCAAGCTTCTCGACGATGAGTTTGATCCCCAGGAAGAACCAGTGGACGACCTGACGCTCATTCCACCATTTGCCCCCCCCCACCGTGTGGACAGCTGACGATGACAAGTTTCACAAGGGTGGAGTTCTTGAAGGACATGATTGACCTGTTCGGGGGACTCCGGTTTTGCTACATGGACCTTTGTAATGTGGACGGGATGCGGCTCTTGTTGGACGCTTGTGCAAACACGTTGGAAAAGTTGCGGTTGCACCCAGCCGATCCTCGTGGTGAGGGATTTTCTCTGGAAGACGTGTAAATTCCAACTAACGCGTTCACAGCTGGGGCCGCCCCACAAGACTTCGACCTATCCCGGAACAAATCGCTCCGGACGCTTGAGATCCCAGTACTATCCTCTTCTTATCTTAAGGGACCAGGTCTCTTGACTAACGTGCTTTCGACCATCACATCCCCCGTGTCCCCCAAGGTCGTCATCATTTACCGGGAGTATGACTTGACTGGTTTACGACCCGGATGGTGCGGGCAGAGCTGGGATCTTCGCCCCGGGAGGTTACCGCCCTGGTTATGGCATAACATACTAATAAAGGAAGCTTCATCGCACTGGGTACAGTTTAGAGTTTTCCACAAAGTGCACGAAGTACACAACTTCCAGTTGGAGTTGTGCGCAGACGTTTGGGGCTGCGTGGCGGAGTACGCGGTGCAAGTATTGAGACGGGCTGTTGCGGTGGAAAAGGCACGAAGGGAGTTTAATGAAAAATTCCCCAACCATTGGTGTCTTGCCGTCCACGATATTCCACCGTGAGTACCTATCCGAGATTTGTACGGCTGGTTCCTCCCAACCCTGGGTCCCATTGTAAATACTCGGTAATGCCGTACGTTCAACGTTCCAGCTGTTTTGCAGAGGATAGAAACGCTCGACTCCGTTTTTTGTACGCAAATCTTGTTTACGTTTGGGGCTCATGTGTTTATGGGTTTTCAGTGCGTTGGGACGCTTAATCGGGTTTGAAATCACTTTAGGAGTGAGCGAATCGTTGTCATCAATCGAGTCAGCGCACGGGTACTACAGTACGCCCAGTCTCCGCACATGGACCTGGCCTGTTACTCCTGGTACACCGCTGTCACCCCTCACCTCCATCAGTTCCTCCTCATTGACAACTCCTGGGGCAGAAAATATCATTGGCCCAGCCCTCTCTGGAGCATGCGTACTTGGTTTGTTTCCCTTCGTCAAGACACCTGGGTCCGCGGTACCAGCAGTCCCATGCTTTACCCAAAGTGGTTTAACGGCTATATCCTACACCATTTTTCCGTACTCAACAACGTACAACAACTGGTGGTAGATTGCCTCGACGTCCCCAGCCTTACCCTGAGGATCCGACAGTACTTTGGACACTTCCCACCAACGGTCCAAAGCTATTGGGATCGTCAGTCAATGGGGCCCAGTTACATCGTAACTTGGACGTACGAACGACTCGCCCAAGGGACTCGTGGCAGGTCTTCCATCAAAGGAGATGGGTTCATAGCGGTGATGGAACCGCGCTTCTTAAAGGCCGGATGGCCTAAGGGTCGGGACCTTCTCGAACTTGAAGATAACTCGCTTGTACTCTTCGCCCCCCTTTACGGTGGTGCCACCCTTCTTCCCCCCGACAATGACGGGAGTGATTCCGGCATTGAAAACACCGTCAGCCCATGCACAAGCAGCGCGTTTGCAGGACTCGATGGGATGGCCCGCCAAAACTCGCGCATCAAAACATTTTGATTTGTTCAAGGTCGATAATCCTCCTGTGATTCAAACGCCGAGGTATCAGATCTCGGGTCGCGACTGTCACGGTAATCAGCGTTCCGCGTATTTGACTCGCCAATGGCGCCTGAACAACGGGGTGTTGGTGATGAGCGAACACCATACAGTAATCTCAGATGAAACTCACTCGGCTCCGGCGCATTCGCTTAGACCATTACCAGTGTTTCCTAGAAATCTATAAAATGGTTGGGATGCACTCCCTGGTTTCCTCAGCCGCTGTGCAGCCCACCCCAGTTCTTTTCTCTTATCTCCCAAACTTCAGGCCCGGTGTCATTGTCATCTGTTCTTCCTCACAACACTCCCTATCACCATGTTCTCCAAAGCCACTCTCATCTTCCTCGCCATCGGCGCACTCTCCGTCAATGCCTTGAACGTTCCTGTCGCCCGTTCCCCTGCTCCTGAGCCACAATGTGAGTTTCCTTGATCGTTCCCTACTGTATCTCATTACGATATACTCTTCATCTCCTTTGACAGCCGGGAAACCTCCGCCGAGGTCTCGCTTACCTCCCATCCCAGTGGACCCTAAAAACAATGGCGAACAGCGCCCATTAGGCAGGCGCGATCTTCTGGACTAAGTGTTCCCCCTAGGACTTGCGGGCCGACCCCTGGTGGCGCGTTTTCTTTCACCCGTTCCTCCTCCTAGGTCGTGGTTGATCCCTTCGTTCCACTCATAAACCACTTTATCTTCCCGAGAACATAATGATTCACTACGATCACAATCCCCATGTAATGCCCGAGTTGAATGGATAAGAGAGTTAGGACTGGAACGGAGAAGGTGTGCTCGTCTACCGCCAGCCCTAAACCAGGGAGGAAAAATTCCTCGACGGTCAAAGTTTGGCCTTCGGCTTCGCTACATTCATTCAGAGTCGTCGTATTAACTTCTCCGTCCTTCCATTCCCACCACACAGCCGTGACGGTGATATCATCCCTGCGACACCTCGAATACGGAGCGGGAATGCTCAACATCCTCTTCAACTTGTAATTATCCGCCCCACCCAACGCGTTCCTGATCAGACGAGCACCGGGACTGTCGTCAACGAAAGCCCAAGCTCTCCAATGGTTCTCGCCGTTCGGTTTTGCCTTCTACCGTTGCGGTACCAGTGGACGTAGGGACGAGTCTGAGGAGATCGGATTTGGGTATCGAGCCTTTGAGATCGGGAAGGTGGCCTCCGACTAGGACGACCACACCTTCAGAGGAGACCTGATCCATAGACCTGATCCGTAATCGGGACCGAGACGCAAACGAGCTGGGAGGTTAGTTCGGTGGATGCGGGAGCCGCGTAGGAACGGCGCCCCTGGGTGAACCATCAGTAGCGAGAACGATCGCAAACTACTTAGGACTACAACCTCCATCAGCTTCGAGCCCAGTCCGGCTCGTATATATCCTCTCCTCATTGTGGACGACCTCTCTCCTTCTCCGTACACTCTTACTGCCGCCCGTCCGGGCCGCAAGCAAATCTGAGGCCCGAGTCCTCGGTTGCGAAGACTTCCATTGGTGCCCAAGATGGCTGCCCCTGGTTTTCATAGGAGCGAAGACGACGGGCTTGGTCATTCCTCCTATGGGACATTCCTCCAATGGACGAGGTGGAGGTCAACCCCGTGGGTGGAAGCGCAGATCGAGGTGATGACGCCTCGCCCTTCATCTCTTTGACTGACCCAGAGTTTTTCGCTACCGATAACATGGAGACATACCGTCACACTCTCAGACCCACACCGGGATATCACAAGAGTGGGAATGGTGAGTCGGGAAAATGCTCAAATTCGTGCCCCACCTCATCTTGTACTTCGGGCTTTTCTTTGGTCGCTGCGACGCTTTCTGGAGCAGCTGGTTCCATGATTCACGCGTTTGACTCCATTGAAGGCGCGATAATACACGATCTCATACCACCCGCAACACGACCGATTGGACGACCAGAGGACGTTTGGCATTTATGATGCTTTGGCACGTCAAGGACGCGGAGGAAGATCTGTTGGTCTTGGCTAATAACCACACCGATTACATTGGTGGGGTGGGCAGGATTTAGTTCGGGCATGGTCCCCTTCGGAATAGAGGCACGTGGGTACTGTATCCTTGTCCTAGCCTCTCTGTGAACTGACCGCGCTCTAGGCCCTTGGGAATATTCGAGCCCTTGCTGCCGCGGGCCCCACGATTCACGTCATCGGACCTGCGAAATTGTACGCTTTGTGTGCTCTCCACGTCACGGTCTTTCTCACCATCTCAATCGTCCACAACAAATCGAAGAAGGGAATAGCAAGAACGAATTCCTCTCTCTGTAGTCACCCGTGTCCGTCGCGATCTTTCTTCCCTCTTCCCATCTCTCCCACTCTTCGCCATTTCAACTCTCGCCCACTAGCGCCCCTACCGATGACATTCTCCGCTTCGATTCATTCGTTAACTGTCCCCGCCATGTACAACGGCTGTTTCGGCGGGAGACACATACCAAGAGATGAACGCCTCCCCCCTCTATATTACTTCTCCTGAAAACATTCCCTGTAGTGCCAAACCCGCCGTTCCAGTGGCATTACCTATAACTACATACCCGGGTGGGCTTCCGAGAGCTTTTTCTGCGGAGTTGATGTGCCCTTCGACCGTTCGGGCAGATGTTGGTACTCTCCTGGGACCTCGACAGCACTGCTCGGAGTGCTGGAAGTCTGAAGCGAGCAGAGTACTAACGCTACGGCTGGCGCCGTCTCCTCGGACGTTCGTGGTCCACATTGTCCCTAGCACCAAGCCCGGAATTCTCCCGGCAGAGGGTTTTTCTCCGCTTCGACACGATTTCCACAGCGTATACTTATGTTGAATACGTACTACGCATATCAGCTCAATGTAATTCTTGCTCCAGCCCGACCACTCCCGTAGCGGTCAAGTTTTCAGGATCCGGTTCACCGACGTATTCGAGGCCCTCAGCATCGTTGCCGGGTTAACACCTGCACTGCTCCCTCTCTCTTACAACTGCACCAAACTCGCCCTTCCGATGTGCGGGCCTGGTGTCGATTCAGAGGGCCTAAACGCGCCCGTGCTCCCGGACACACTACACCCTCTTTGAAAGTCTGCTTGCAGAAAGAGGATATAGCTGAACGCAACTTGCTATGAGGATTACAGTTCTTGTATGTACATCTATGGTAGTATCGGTCATCTGCTGCTATCCAGCGGGCCCTGAGTTCCCCAGTGACCTCAATGGCCCCCTCGCCATACCAAGTTCTCCAAACGTTCTGGGAACTCGCCCCGAGTGCCACGTGTGTTTTATATTTCTGGATGAAGGGGATCAACGCCTGGAACCTCTGGATCTGAGACTAGAAAGTAGTCAAATTAACAAATACACAATTGCCAGAATCAATGAGAAACCGACAGGGTGAGAACTTGCAAGACTTTGGAAGCTTCCGGGCGCAAGTGAGGATCCTGATCCCAGCAGCGTTGTGTCAGTGCCCACAGACCCTCCGTGAAGGCCGGATGCGTTGGCCGTGGTGGGCGCTTGCCGTTCACTACGGCGGCCACTAGAGCCGCGAAAGACGTGAGATTATCAAACGGAACCGTGCCTGTGAATACCTGCATTGATACGAAACCACAGTAAGCCACAAATACCATGTATGATAATCGTCCACAACGTACCTCAATCACGACCATTGCGAAAGAGAAGATGTCCACTTTCTCGCTACGTTCATCCCCCCTCAGGAGCTCTGGTGCCGCCCATCTCGGGGTGTACCCATTCCGAGGCGGGGTACTCTCCACAGAATTTGGGTTCTGGGTGACTGTAGCGAAGACAAAACCCGCAAGACGAACACGACCAGAGTCGTCTACAAGGATGGTTTTCTGGCCAGGCATCAATATTGTGGCGAAATTAGATATAGAACTACCCACTCCCTTGAGGTTCCCGTGAATAACATTGCAGGAGTGGAGGTAATAGAGGCCATTAGCGACATCAGATAGCTGGTAACAAGAGTAAGCATGAAATAAACACAGCAGGAAGGACACACACAAGTCCAAGCCGATCCGCATGTGGGTTGTCGTTGATATACCTTGGCAGTTCCCCGCCGGACATCAAATCTGAAATGAGCTGGGGGGGGTTGATAGTGACACCCAGCAGCGGTACGATGTTCGGGTGTATCAAATATTTCCAAATCACAGCCTCTTGACAGAAGATCTGCCAGTCTTGTGAGTGGTGGCAAAAGTGGAAGGAATGACAGTGTTGGAACGCACGTAAGTAGCCTCTTGTGAATAAACAGCAGACACCCGCGCGCATTTGGCGCAAACCGCTGAACCGTTGAGGGTCCCCCTGTACACGTCACTAAAGCTACCTGAGGCAAACGGTTTGGGACCAATCTTGAGAATGGAAGATGAAAGCGTGTACGACGGTGGGAGTACCCCACTTGCAGTACATATGTTTTGGAGTTCACGTAAATACTTCCGGAAGGCTGGACTGGAGGGCTCAAGACCATCGAGAGCCTACGACATCTTGAGCGGGGTTAGGAAAAGGTGATGTGGCGCCGTACCTTGTCCAAATAGTTGACAAGCCACACCAAGTCATTACCTTGAAGTTTTGGTGCACATTGCTGATAGTCCTCCCCATAGAGGATTTTGGTGAGCTGATCGTGAAACCCGGATGAGGATCTGTTGAGGCGGCGGAGTTGTTGCAGGAATGGGCGGGAAACCGACAAGCTGTGCAAAATATCCAAGACTTCTGGAACCTCCGGGCGCCGGTGAGGGTCCTTATCCCAGCAGCGTTGCGCCAACACCCACAAATCTTCTGTGAAGGTTGGGTGTGTTGGTTGATGGGGGCGTTCGCCCCGCAATATCGCCAGTGCAGTCGTGTAAGGTGAGGAATGACTAAATGGAGTTGCACCGGTAAATACCTGTATTGATATGAAACTACAGTAAGTCAAAGCTCCACTGTCAATGCACGGTAGATGACTAGTGACGTACTTCGATCATGACCATCGCAAGAGAAAAAATGTCTGCTTTCTTACTACATGTCTCCTTCGCCTCCAGGATCTCTGGCGCGGTCCATCCTGGGGTGAACCCACCTGGACGTGAAACATTCTGCATGGAATTTGGGTTCTGGGTGACTGTAGCGAGGCCAAAATCTGCAAGACAAACAAGACCGGAGCTGTCTACTAGGATGTTTACCTGGTCGGGCATCAATATTGTGGCGAAAAGAGATATAGAATTACCCACTCCCTTAAGGTCCCCATGAATCACATTGCAGGAGTGGAGGTAACGAAGGCCCTCGGCGGCATCGGATAGCTGGTGACAAGAGTAAGCACGAAACAAATACAACAGGAGGAACACACACAAGTCCAAGTCGGTCCGCGTCTGGGTTATTTTTGATATACCTTGGCAGGTCCCCACCAGTCATCCAACGTGAAATGAGCTGGAGGGGGTCGATAGTGACACCCAGCAGTGGTACAATGTTTGGGTGCGTCAACCGTTTCCACATGACGGCCTCTTGACAGAAGGACTGCGAGTCTTGTTAGTGGTGGTGAACATGGAGGGGGCAAAGGCATAAGAAGGCACTTTAATAGCCTTTTGCGGATAATCAGTATACATCCGCACACGTTTGACGCAAACCGTTGAACCGTCGAGGGTCGCCTCGTACACGTCACCAAAGCCACCTGAGGCAAACGGTTTGGGACGAATCTCGAGAATGGAAGACGAAAGCGTGTATGACGGTGGGAGTACCCCACTTGCGCCGCATATGCTTCTGAGTTCACGTAGATACTTCCGGAAGGCTGGACTGGAGGGCTCGAGACTATCGAGAGCCTATGCGGAAGTGAGTCGAGGACGGGGAAGGGCAACGTGGTACGTGCCTCATCCAGATAGCCAACAATCCACTTCAGATCATCTCCTTGAAGGATCAACACGCGTTGCTGATTATCATGGTCCCCCCCGTACAAGCATTGCTGATACTCCTTCCCGTAGAGGATGCTGCTAAGTTGATCGTGAAATCGGGCCGAGGACCTGTCGAGGCGATGGATTCGTCGCAAAGCGGGGTGGTTGGGAGTGGACATGAGGGAGATCCGGCACTCGACCGGCGGGATCTTCCGTGAGATGGGAAGGTATATATATTACAAGCCTCACCAGATCCACGAGGCGGACAGGTACATCAGGCCACATTCACAGGGGACGGAGGTGAGGGACGGAGAGCGGCTATGTAAGAATCATTCACAGGCGCCCCCCGAGGAGTTCTAGTTATCCATTCATGATGCATGATTTCCCAAAACACCCACAAATGGGCCTGCCACAGCCTGAGCGTCGCGAAGAGTGGCTAGAATTGCGTGGCCAGCTAAAAATTCAACATCGATAACCGCATCACATGAATCATCGGGAAGAAACTCGAACAAACCAGATACTGCAGGCATAATGACCGCCTGGCCTGAAGCGTGTTTGCTTAAAACCAGGATGAAGGTCTTGTCCTTGTTATCCGATTTAGCCAATTCCGAGGCGATGAGGCAGACGGAAGCACCAGTAATCTCGGTAGGGAAGGGGTTCTGAACCAGGCGTACGACTTGATGACGGAGAGGATCGAGGAGTTCTGCTTGGTGTTTGGAGGGTCGATCAGCGTGCTCAGTTCCATCGTGACAGCCGGGGCGAGAGTCTTGGAGAGTAGTTGTGAGGTTTGCATCGACAATAATTAATGAATTGGAGTTGCGGAAAACAGACGAACACGGGGGGGGGGGGGGGGGGACAGGTGGTATCCACGCGGGGATACACATATTAGATAATCGGGGAATACCCATCAAGGGAGCGAGCCGCAACGCGTGGGTTAGCACATAATGCTATGAGCGGAAAGGCACCGGTGCGAGCATGGTAGATATCGATGTGGAGGGTATGGTCGTCATCGTGAATGCTGGACGCTTGATACGAAGGAGGAATTCGTGAACACACCCTCTCTGAACTCGACATATTCATTCTCTCCGAGGGTCTGTTCGAAAGACTCCCAGACCTCCTTCCGACCGAACTCCTTCATCTGTTGGCTGGTTGTAACCCCCGGAATATTGAGCGAATCAGGGTAGGTATTCGAAGTTGGGCTCGATGCACGGTATGGGGTAATAGCATAAACATGGTGGGAAGGTGTATAGGCGGCGGTCGACTGGAAGACAGTAGGGTTAGATTAGTAAGGACTGAGATGGCAACAGTAACAGTTTAGGGGTACCAGTGCTACACCGAGAAAAGAACTCACTCTGATATTAGGAGTATTAACCGTAGCTATGGTATGCGGGTTCAGAGAGGGCTAGAAGCCCTGCCGGGCTTCAGCCTCAGCTCATAGGAGAAGTGGGAGGGGAATGTGGGCGTGCATTGTTTGAGTGATGACATGTAGATCGCTTCGCAACCCGTACTGAAGGCCGTTCTTCCATGCTCATTGCCCTCTTACGCTTATGGAGGTCAGAATCACGACCCACACGAGGTGATGGGGTGGGCGAAACTGGAAACAACAGCTGAGGTCGAGGAGGTAGAGCCGTAGGGTATGCAAGCTGGGGTGAAAACCCGTGTGGAGAGGGGAGACATACTATGCTGTCCCTATGTCTAAATGGAATCCCCACGTCAAGAAGGCTATGTCCTTGCTCATACGTCGGCCTGGCGCCCACAATCGCGACGGATACAGGATGGGGCGGGATCGCGGGCTTAGGCGTGGGTGCGAGCACGGGCGCGGGCACGGGTTGTGAGGGTTTCGGTGGAGAGGGTTCGGGAGTTGGCATCCGCAAAGGCGCGGTGACAGTCACGGGGTTCAACATCCTCTCCTCTAGCGGCTCCGTGACTCCTGGAGCTCTGCCACCTCCTTGGGTGCTAGAAGGAGTGATGGCGGTAGCGGTCCTTGGAGGAGGTGAATCTCGACTCCTAGTTGACAGGCCGTGATATTCATCGTCCTTGACCTCCACGGTGGTGGGTCCCTCCCGGTAGGGATATCCTCGGTCGATGTGATCAACTTCCTGTCCTCTCGCCGGGTCCTCCTCGAGACTGGCCCCCCTGCCTTCCTCGTGAGTGATATCGACCGATCTCTGTCCCCAAAACCTCGTCACAATACTCCTGGCTCTGCCAGCAGCGCGATCCATCTCGTCTCCCATCTTCTCGACTTCTGCTAGGGTACCCCCCTCGTCTTTCGCCTTCTCAACTTCCGCCAGGGTGCCTGCCTCGCCTCTCACCTCAGTTGACAGGAGTTGTGCATGGTTGTCAGTGGCAAAAAATTCAAGAGAGTCCCCACCAAAAGAACTTGTTACTGAGTCCCGATCGTCGCCATCCCCATCTATTCCTCCACCCACCCCAGGTGAAGGCGGCTCCAACAAATCTGGAGCCATCCCCAAACAATGAAGCACATCTTCAATGGTTGGACGACTGTCTGGTTCGGGCACCCAACACCGTTCCAGCATCTCCCACAAATTCTTCGGGAACTTCGCCCCTCGAGGAGGGCGTTCACCTTCCACTACCTTCATGAATACGGCTAGGTCTGTGTCCTTGTGGAAAGGGAAGTTCCCACTGATGGTTTCGTATATGACCATCCCAAGAGCATAACAGTCCGAAGACACTGTTGGACGGCTGTCTTTGAACCCAAACCGCCCCGGAGCAATACGTTCTGGGCTCATCCACCGGACTGTGCCACCATGCGTGTGTGAGCTTGAGGACAAATGGTATTTGGGGTCCGAGATGATCGTCAGTAGACCGAAGTCCGCTAAGCGGGCACAGCCGGTTTGGTCGATCAGTATGTTGGGCTTGACAGCAATCTCGGTAAGATTGGAGTGACCCCAGCCGTGAAAAAAAACCCCACCCCTTTGAGATCCCCATGAATCATTCTCCGGCCGTGGATGTAGATCAGGCCACTGGCGACACCTCTCAGCTAGATAAGTTATCCAAATGTCAATGAACTTGAAGCGAAGATGGTGAAGTTTTGGGTGAAAAGCCTACCAGCTCCAACAGGTTTGCATCAGGATGTGCCTTCACGAAACTGGTGATGTTTCCATTTACCATCCAGTCCGATATCATCGCGAAACGAGTCTCAGACATTGTCACCCCTATCAGTGGTAGGATGTTCTGATGTTGGAGGCTTTTCCACGCAATGACCTCCTTGCAGAACCTCTGCACAGGGCACTGGTGTTAGTGTACAGGTACGTTGGAACAGCGCACAGACAATAACTCACCCCAATTACCTTCTGTAAGTCACTATTTGAGTATATCCGTATGACCTTCAGCGACCTCCCGACCACGATGTTCCCCCTTCCACACGTCTGCAAACCCACCCCTGTACAACGCATCGCCCGTTCGTTCATAGGAAACCGGAATATTCAAGGCTGTTGGAAGGAGTGCGTGACCGCCACACATTCTGTACAGCGATTTGAGACAATTCTCTCGGGTCTGCGGCAAAGATTCAGGTCTATCCAGCGCCTGGTCGATAGAACATGTTAATGTGCGGTTTCAATTGAGGACGGGTTCGCAATAGGTAGCGGACATAGGACATACTTCATATACCACATCGACAAAGGCCTGCGGGTCATCCCCAAGGAGGCGGCGGATCGTGTCACCCTCATCCTGACTTGAGAAGATCACTTCGATCAGGAAGGGGAGTTCGTGCAGAGCGAATGCGCGTCTGACCAAGCGCTCGCCGGCTGTGATATCGTAGTTGGGAAAGCAGGGGTAATCAACACTCCGTACAAGGCTGGCGAAGGCAGGGCTAAGACGTACCACTCTCAGATATAGAGGTCGGGGTGGTGCCATTAGATTCTACTCGGAGGGTTTCATCGACGGATGCACTCGGAGGGTTGAGAGTGTCAATTATCCCTTGGATCTTAACCTTCTGCCCCTCAACCTTTCCTTTGTTATGTTTAATACGTGGCGTGCTTGCCTCCCTCCTGAGGGTCCGCTCGATTTCGTCTATGACCCTGGAGTTGCTCGGTAAGGGAGTACACAGGACAAAGCTAATCGACCCACCTTTCCAAATCCTTGAGTGCCACCCTCACAGATTCGTTGAGACTCTCCACATTCCTCCCCTGAACCACCGCTTTTAGCGCCTCGCACACGTTAAAACAGTATTTGGACAGTTGCACGGAATCCTTGTCATCGATCATCTTATCCTGGTCGGGTTATCAGTGGGAGCCCACCGTACGGTCGGGCACAGAATGGGGAACGAACCCGAACCAGGGCTATGATTGTGCTGACGGTTCTGAAGACCTGCTTTGCGGAGAAGGCTTCGATTGCTTCCCTGTTCAGAATATCGATTCTGTCGTCCAGGACCGATATCTTGGCCTTGTGTGTGCGCGTGGCCATTTTCGCCGGCTTGGTGTAGAACGAGGTAGGGGCGGTGGTTGATTGTTGGGTAGGAGGTTTACACGCGGTCTGCGGCGCGTCGATGACGTCATGCCGCGGTTTATGCTTATAGGATAGGTGACGCCTAGAAACGTTATCGGTCGGGAGTCGGGCCGGTAGCTAGAGCTCCTCTGGCCCTCGCTCACCCGGGGAATTAGCTGAGAAGGTAGATACACGCTTCGCTTGATAGTTTGTATTCTGTCGGGAGGATAAATAAGAACAACACACACACACACACACGCGGTCTGCACGCACCCAAATATCGGTGGTCTGGACCATCATTAATTCCGCGGAGAGGTCCTTGCGGTGTCGGTGAACGCTCGGACGACAACATCCCAGCGGCCTGGGTCCCGCCACCAGGAGCGATAACCCACCAAGGGGAAATGCATCCGAAGTTCAGGTTGCTTTCCTGGGGACAATCGTTCGGCACATGGGATGATATCCTGTCCGTCAGTAATCACGTACCTCGCTGAAGGGAGATTTCCTCGTCGAGCCCAGCAAAGTCGGCCGAATGGTAAGGAGGAAAGGAAAAGTCATTGCATTACCTGTCGTGTCGATATATGAAAGCGAAGGCGAAAGCTCTAGTAAACAATACAAGCCTGCAGCAGCAGCGGATCTAGTCGCAAAGATCGAAAAAGCGGAGAGCGGAAGGGAGGGAAGGGGAGGAAAGCATCGACAAAAATTAGCGAATAATGAAGATCGCAGAAAACAGATGCGGAGGAGTAGCAAGGTATAGACATAGAGGGGGGGAGGGACGACAGGTAGGAGGTGAGAGGTGAGAGGGGGGGTATCCGCGCGAGGATACACATGTTGTATAATGTATCAGGGAATGCCCATCAAGGGAGTGGATCGCAACGCATGGGTTAGCATATAAGATTATGAGCGGAAAAAATCTGGTGTGAGCATGGTGGATATCGATGTGGCATATCGACGTGGAAGGTGTGGTCATCGTGGGTGCTGGACGACACGATCGAGTCTCTCAAGGAGTTCCTGCCTCTTCTTAACGTCCAAGCCTCTCGCCGAGGTATCGAGCAGCCGTCTGACCTTGTGCGTCAGCCCAGACGGGCCGTCTAAGGGTATCAACCTTGAGTCGAAGCGCTGGACATCTGTACGCCGACACCAGGGGTCAGCCGCAGAAACTCACCCAGATGAAGAAGGAAAGATTCGTGGACGTACACTCTCTGAACTTGGCATATCCATTCTCCCCGAGGACCTGTTCGAACGACTCCCAGACCTTCTTCCGACCGAACTCCTTCATCTCTGCCTCCTCCCTCCACTTCGACCTAACCCCCATCTCTCTGAAATCCATCACCGCCTCCTCCTTCACCCTCGTCGGCGCCCAGTTTAACTCGAGGCCGAGATCCAATGACCGACCCTTTATTGGGTGCCTCCTCATACCGGTCCGGTCCATGGGTATTGTCGCAATCTGCGGTGAATTCGAACGGGAGGAGTGGGTGTTTGCGTTCCCGTTCGGGTGAAGGGAGGTGGCTGACATGCCGAACGATGGGAGGCCGTCCGTGAACCCCGTACCTCCCAGACCGGCGCGTTTGGGAGTGTTCCTTCCCCAACTGCCGCCTTCGGGTCGGTAAGGTAAGCTTGTCTGGCCCGGGGTGGGACTATTGTTCTTGAACAGTCCCGATCCCCGCCCGGTCGACTTCAAGGGTAACGACGGAAGCTGAGGTTGAGGTTGGGTTCGGGATCGGGGGTCGTGCGGGCTGCGACTTTGGGTCCGTGTATCCTTCATCTCATCAGCAAATCGTATCTTCGGCTGGCCTCGGTCCCGATCTTGATTGCGGTAATCTGAATCCCGAGCACTCCGACTTCTCGTCAACGAGGACCGCTCTTCCTGAATGGGATACGTAGAGGTGCTTGGACCGTTCCAGGGGTGTCCGTTGCCGTTGCCGTTCGCGCTCCTTTCCGTCTCGCTAGAGCCACGGTATGAGCCGAAGGCACTCCATCGCGCGTTTCGAATCGGGTTCCCAACGGAAGTTGATAGAGGGCGTTCGAAATCGAAACTTCCGTGTTTAGTCCGGCCCCGGGTGAGTTTGAGATTCATCGGTCCACTGATGTTGGCAGTCCCAGGCCTCGCATGTTCGCGGTTGGAATTCTGACTGTCCCTACCCTTCTCGTTCTCCAACCTTGACGCGGGGGTTGTCATCCTGGAGTCCTTGCCTCGGTCCACGCTCCGATCCCTCTCCTTCCCCTTCAACCCCCCAAACATCTTCGAGTTCCCGAGAACAGTCAATGGCGAGGCCCTTCCTGACGTGATCGTATCCTGCCTCCGACGACGATCACCCTCATCGGTGTTTACTCTTCTCGGCCTCTCCATGGGCTCAGTCCTGGGCGGGACAGTTGAGGCTCTAACAGGTGGATTGGGGACAGGTCCTGAGCGCGTCCGGGACTGGGGAGACACGATCGTCACCAGCTTTGTCTTGGCGACAACGGTCTCGATGCCTAATCCAGAATCAGGTTCCGAAATGTCAAAACTAGGCTGGGATCGTTGACCTGCCGCATTACCGTTCCAACGGAAGTTGGTGGTATCGTTGAGAGGTGTCGGGGAGCGATCGTGGCGGTGGGCGGTGGACGAGGGAGCGGCGAGGTCAGGCTTGCGCTGGTTACGGGGATTCAAGGAGTTGTCGGGCGCTCCGAAGTATGGGCTGGTGGGACGAGACCTGGAAAAAGAGGAACGACGAGAGCCCGGGAGGGTGATCATGCCGAAAAATGTCTTTTTCCGGTATTTTTGGTGTTCCGGCTCGCTGATGACGTTGGTGGAGCTCATTGCAGCGTGGGGAGTCGGCGTCGTGTTGTCCTGTGGGAGATGAGGCAGCGTTTTATTGGCGCGTTTTGGAGTGACAGTGGCCGTGGAGAGTGGCCTTGACAACGGGGACGTGATTGTACCGTTGTTGATGGGAGAGGAGACGAATGTTGAACCATGGTCTTGCACGGAGTGACCGCCGTTCGCGAGGGAGAGGGTGCTTTGTAGTGGTTCAACCATCTCCATGATCTCGTCGGCAGAGCGTGAACGTCGCTTTTTCGGCACTGAGCGGGAAGCCAGACGGCCCCTGCGGAGGAAACCATAGAACTGGGTTGCACGTCAGACGGCACGGACGGGACACCGGTGGGAAGCGAACAGATATAGGGGTGGAAAAGCACGCGAAGAAGTCGGGAGGGAAAAGGTTGTGGCGGAAGAGTATAGAGTACAGACCTTGTTCTCCGACCGTTTAACCTTCTCTGGATCTCTTTCTCGAAGCATGCGTAATTCAAGGTCAAGTTTGCTGAGTTTGCTGTGGCTTTGAGAGAAATTATGCGCATAATCTGAGCGGTGACGGGCCTGGTCCTTAGAGTCTTCCTGCAGAGGGCGTATGACCTGGGGACGGCATTCAGAGAGGGATGGGAGTTGGCAAGGGAGGACGGACCGTTTCGCTCCTTGTGTATGGATCACACTTTAACCTGCTGTTCGAACGGAGGAGGTAGGAAAGCTGGAAGGCAAACACGTGTAAGGCACGGGAACAATGATGAAACCTTACGAAGTCGCTGTTCGGCCGCGGAAGGGAATGGGAAACTCACGTCTTTGACGAACGTCTCAGGCGGTGTCGTCGAAGATCTCTCTCGGCGAGCGTGCTTGTGGTTTGTGGGGCTTGGAGGAGGCAGGGAGGCGTGGGACAGGCTCGTGGTTGAGTACCCGGCGGCTGTTGTAGGCGTTGCGGATGCATCAAGTGAAGATTCGGAGATTGTCGATTCCTCGAGGCTGACCGCGGCCATCGCTGGAGATTATCCTCAACGCGAACCTTGGCGGGGTAAAAGAGAGCGGAGATGTGCAGCGATCGTGAGAACATGTTCCTCGAATTGGCCCTCTGGGGTCAGCAGACCCTTGGAGGAAGATGACGAGGGATACGTAGTGTCTAGATGAACGCCCTCGTGGCCAACGCGTGGTCAGACCCTAGATAGCGCCTTCTCTGTTCTCTCCTTACGCTTTTCGGACCGTTGAATGCAGCCATGAGGACCACAGAAGATCAAACAGAATCATTTACCAAAAAACCTGAGAGCAAGATCCGGAGACAGGAACAATCTTTTCATCCATCAAAACTTCGCCAGGGCCCATCCCGAGCAATCCCACAGTCTGCTATTTTCACGAGAATGAGCGAGCGTGGGAAATGGGTCACGCGATCGCGTCACTCCAAAGTCAACCATCGCGTTGTTCCAGATCAGATGGCAACGAACCATTAGTCTCCCTCCACTCCAACCGCCATCTACCATGTCGACCACCTCCAATCCCAACGACTCTCCTGCGCAGATCCAGCCTCTTCACAACCCATCCCAGGCTGCGATCCCACTTGGCAACAACAATGGTCAGAAGGGACTCGGAATGAAGGCTCTCCTCGCAAAGAAGCTGGCCAAGGAGCAGTACGTCTACCCCAGTTCCGTTCGCTGTAGCAATGAAGCTCACACGTCCACACGTTACTCGATCTTTAGGAACCCAAAGTTTGTCTCACCGACGGACAAGATGCTCACTCCGGTCTCGCAGAAGCTGAACGCTGCGAAGAAGAAGCACTTTGACAAGTACGTGACTCTCATCTAAACCCGCGTTATCCTTTTACTCAACCCGAATCCTCAGGGGAAAGCCCAAGCCGATGGGTGGTTTGTTCCAACCCAAGGAGTCATCATCGCAGGACGACAATGTCAGCGATGGCGACGAAGCGGTTCCGACACAGGATACCTCCGCACCTGACACAGCTCCGGACACGAATATGGCGGTCGCCGACGACGAGAGCCCTTTCTAGAGTCCCAGCACCAACAAATTTCCCCAGACAAAATAACCACATCGTCCGATACCTAGAACCCCCACCCTCCTGTCCATCGTGCTCTCGAATTCGTCGCCTGATGTTTGTATGTGTACCATCGTAAAACCCTTGTTCGCAATCCTACCCTCGTTTCGCTCCATATCTGAGCGTGCTTTCTCACCATGCGGCGGAGTGCCCTGACTGTTGGAACGAAAGCATTGAGGAGCTACAACGACAACATGGTGTACGAGAACAATTCGACTAATAGTACAAACGACAAGACAGGCGTAATTTGGAACGATTCCTACAGACCCTCCACACCTACTCCTTGAACTTCAGTATCACCCCCTCGATGGTGTCAGGGTTAACCCCAGCGGCCTCCAACTTCCTGGCAAGTTGTACCTTTGCCTCGACCTCGATTTCA
>Ga0307511_10002910_pt1 | contig 17732 bp, 13 predicted proteins | sample 13_EM_MG_FD_200266 | JGI IMG/M metagenome (GOLD analysis project Ga0307511, IMG submission 200266) | Populus trichocarpa ectomycorrhiza microbial communities from riparian zone in the Pacific Northwest, United States - 13_EM | ecosystem: Host-associated > Plants > Roots > Unclassified | place... | reverse complement strand
AAAAGGGCTAACCAGCCATTGACATCCAGGAGCTGCAATTTGAGGCGGCTGGTGGCCTCGATAAGTTCAGGAGTCTCGATGAATTGGAGGAAAAATTTTCAGACGAGCGAGTCAAGTTCGTCGCGTAGAGAGACGCGGTGCCGATTTTCAGGATTATCCCTGACCATTTTGTTGCTTTCTACTTCCTCCTCGTACGTAGAATGGGACGCCTGTAATCATGAAGGTGTGTGATATGGTGATGGGTAGTCTATTTGGATTTGTCAGTACGTTGGTTGTAATACAGCACCGCTTCCGGGTCACGCCACCGACGTCAATGTTCCCAGTCCGATTGTGTAACCACACAAACCGTCTCTCTCCTTCGGTTCCCTTTATCGCATCCACGCCGAATGAACATCAACGCAATACGTGTACAACAAACGACCGAAAGACTGAAGGTCTTTTCTCATTGTAACACCTGACTCTTCCAACAAACGCAAGGGGTCTGCCATAGTCCCATTGATGTGGGGCCCTTGTTGTGGGATTTGTCGCCGTTATTTTACGTAGACTTACTTTATTCCAAGTGTAAATAAAATCTTCCCTTTGTCATATCGATGGACCCATCTCTTGGATGTACCGACGACAATCGAATGCGCCCATTCACCGCCACTCTCGGCCCACAGACCCACGTTTACTAGGAGCGCCGTTGGGGATTCCGCCCGCCCATGAGTTTGGTTGCTATTTAGTACTTACTGTGCAGGGCGGCGGTGCCACGGTACAATGTCATTGAGATCTCTGTGTGCCCATAAGGCTAGTGGCGATGTCCGGTCCTTTTCTCCGCTGCGATCCCACAGCCCCTACGAAGAGTCGGGTGGAGGGATGACTCGATGCGTTGTTCGAATATGGAATCCATTGATGGCAGATAGCAACTGGTAGACAGACCCTGTACTTAGGACCGAGACACGGCCTATCCTGTGCTTCCAATGACGTACAATCATCATTCCCATTGTATATACTCGCATCCGGATTATTGGGCGACTCCCAACTTCCTCTGGAATCCCTCAACCAGTCAACATGGAGCACACGAGGGATAACAACTCAAATCCCCACCCCGTTGAAGACCCAGCTACGCCATTTCTTTCCACCACACATGGGGGAGGTCACGATGCAGATGATCCAGCCTCGTCTCCGCCACCGTCGTCCACGGTGAATTCCCAGCATTCTGACGACAAATCTTGGTTTTTGAGTCTGCGATCACTTCGTCTCAACGGCCTCAGGCTTAAGCTGCCACAATAAAAACCACTGTTCCAAGGTCTCGAGAGACCGAGCTTCTCTCGTATCGCGACCCTAACCGTTCTGTGCCTCATCACAGTGACTACCCAGTATTCTACATCCTCACATTAGTGGCGAAGGGTAAATCACTATTCATTGTGCGATCCGTTGTCTCCGTGTGGTGTTCGGGGGTCGGGTTCGCGCTCGGATACATCCTTCTCAAGATCGGAGCTCAACATCTCGAGGCAGCGAGTGAGTTCACGCCTGTTGACTGCATCGAGATCATTTAAGACTTATTTCAAATAGCCTGGGCCACTGTGATTCACACGAGTTATGAAGGCGATGGGATGAAATTCCGTGATCTAGCCAGAGGCTCGAGTAACCCAACAAGCTTCATGCCCGCCTTCCATATCTTCCGGTCTCGTTTTGGCAATCGAGAGACTTCCAGGCGTTCGCGTAAATCATACGAGTCCGTCTCCAGATCGTCTTCTATTCTGCGCCTTCTCACACTTATGCAGTAAGCGGCCATGGTCCCTGTTCTTGGGTTTCTTCGTCGTCCTCGCCACCCTTTCTCCCCTATTACCTTTCCTATTCGGGCGCATCATAGAGATCAAAACTTTTGTAAGCGTACGTGCCACAGGTCTGCCTCCCTTTTGTATTTCCTAATTTTCAAATAGATCCAACGCAAGGTATACCACGAAGTTCTGATCGCCGGAGATTTGACCGGGGGGGACATTTTTCTGGCGGCAGCCCGAGGATGGATCTATATCCCTGGAAGAACCGCATCTGACACTGCCGAGTTTAATTACGACAACGACACTGTATACTTCGCCCAACCTAGTCTGTCCCAGTTCATCCCTGGCGGTTCTGGGGCTGGGGCTTTCAAGCAACCTGCGTCAATCGGCCTGGAGGATACTCCGAATACCACACTCGCGCCAACGGGCAGGAATACGCCCAAGAGCAATACCGGCGTCGTTTTACGGTATACGCCGCCAGCTCACCAGGATATATCTCGTCGTTCTAATGTTCGCATTTTCTAGATACCCCCAGTGGGGAATCAGGGTTCACTGCAAGAAGCTGCCCGATCCCGAAGTCAACTTGTGAAGCAACTCGACATACCATCCTTTGAACTGATTCACTGATTCGCTCCTACCCAGGGTACCATTGTCGAATCAACATTACACTTACGTCTTCGTTCCTCAAGATGTCCTTCGAGACTTGTTCGGGGTGTATGGCATGGACCTGCCGACGCAACTCGCGAAACCCGATCTCAGTCAACTAGACGCGAACGATACTATCCCGTCAAATGTAGACCCCTCGAGAATCTCATATGTCGGTGAGCTCTTATCGGCCCCGTCCGCATTCTTTGTGGCTAACCCGCGTACTACAGTGAGATCGCCGGATAACGGCGCTGGCGTTAGCCTCCACCCCAGCCTGGCTTCTGACACTGATCAAGGATGGACCACCTTTGAGACAGGAGGATGGACGACCATCGAGACGGTACTCCTCCGACTCTACACGGGCTACACGCCTTCTGGGCGTTTCCCGATGTACTTGAATAACTGGGGCACTGGGTTCAGGATGGGTTACGATGCCGCAGTTTGTATGCACAGGTACGAACCTTGGATCATAGAGACATACAACACATCTATCACACCCCCCTCCGCATTGTGGATTATCGGGAAAGGGGATAGCGGTACCTTGCTGTCGCCGAGTGGTAAGATCCGAGGAGCTCCAATCTCGAGCACTAGGTATCTCAACACGACGGGTAAGGACGCTGTGTTCTCCGTAATTCGCGGCAATGTCGTATATCAAATGGGAAAAACAAACGACGGGGGTGGTAATTATGTTCCCTCTCCCACGGTGCGTCCGATCGCACCCCCGTGCATATCTTGCCTTTTCACCTCAACCTGCTACAGGCTGAATCTTTTACCGACGGGGCTGGATCCTTGGGATACACCGAACTCTCCCCAGATCGGCTCGCCACTATCCGCGCAAGGGTCAGTGCGGCCAACGCTCTACCGTATCTTGCGGGGTCGGCACCCGTCGTCGCACAACTGTACGCAGATGAAACACTAGCATATACCACTTACAAGCAGTGGCAATTGATCGGCCTCTCGATACTTGTCTGGATTCTTGGGGTCATTGGAGAATTGTTCGTCCCGACGTTACCGCTCAATATTCCACGAAGAGAATTTGGGGTGTACAGTTGGGTGGCGTTGTTTCAATCTCAGGCATGTGGGCACAGTGGTTCTGTGAGCAGGGATTAACATGCCATTGACATTCAGGAACTGCGACTCGAGTCGGTTGGTGATCTCAGGCGGTTCATGAGCCTCGACGAACTGGAGGAGGAATTTTCAGACAAGCGGGTCGAGTTCGCTGTGGGTAAACACGAGATTGGATCACCCGGGTCGAATCATTGATCATTTTCGTTGCCCTTTTCTTCCTCGTAAGTATGTATGCGTTGGATGGCCCAAGAATGGTCGTAATTCTCTTGCAATCATGACAAGGTGTAAAACAGCAGGCATCACATTGTGCTCGGAACTGTGCGGTACTATTCCGATACACAGAGGGCTTCACTCATCAATCCAGAACGAACAAATGAGTCCAAAGAAAGGGGGGAACAGTATGGTGCACTGGGGGGGACCTCGACACGAGCTTCCCACACAATCACGCCTGAGACTACGTAGAGAGTCGTATCACTATCCGTTCGTTCGGAATACGGACGCACCGGTTGGATTGCCGGGTGTCCAGGATCCGGAACGGGCAGCACCAGTGAAATTGACAAGGTAGGATGTAAGGCGGGACTAAAACCAGACCTGACCTATTGTGAAAAACGAAACCGAAAACTGATATCGATGGCATGGGGGGTTGTGTTGCGGCGATCTTAGGTGGGCGGAGCTACATATTACCGTATCATACATGCCACGATTTTGACCATCCAGTTCTACGCTCAGAGGAGGAAAAGAGTAACAGAAGGGGTCGGAAAACTCAACTCTGGTGTTGATCTCGACAGGAGCCTGCGGTCGCGTGTCTGCGACATCTCCGTTCCCTTTGCGGGCATGGACGACGCCGACCAGTCATCGGAATCGCTAGGAGCGAGTCGATTTTCCCTCGTGACTCGTTCGTTCGGTCGTCATTTAGCCCATAAGGGGCTCAACTCACCTTAACACAAACGGTATACATAGCCTGACCCGTTCGGAGGGACGACGCCAAAATCGCCATGGCTACCGACACCCAACTGAAGGCTCTGAGCGAATCCCTTTCCTTCGACCGTCCTCCGTTCTGTAGTGGAACCATCTCTCCATCACCTGAAGCCTTCTACCTTTACTATGGCGGACGTGACCCAAAGTAAGCACCCACGCATTTCGTGATACCGTGACAGGAGCTTATACTCCCAAGATTTATCGACTTCGCGTCCACAACCCCCGAAGAACTAGATCAACTCACCACAGCATGTGAGCCCGCAACCTTCGGCAACGGAAAAGAGGACGTGTACGACGAGACCTATCGCAAGGCTGGGAAGATGGACGCTTCGAACTTTATCCCCCATTTCGACCCTGTCAGTGCTGGTCTGATCCGAACCATCGAAAGCCAACTCGTCCCGACTCAGGGAGAGAGGGAGAGGTCGATCAAGGCTGAAATATACAAGTTGAACGTCTATGGTAACTTAACCTCTCCATTGCCGATGAGCGTGGACCCCCTAACCGCGAATGTCACTGGGGATAGGTAAGGACTCGTTCTTCAAGGCGCATAAAGATACTCCTCGAGGAACGGATATGCTCGGATCACTCGTGATTGTGTATCCTACCTCACACAAAGGAGGAGAGCTCGTTCTCCGCCACAAGGGCCGCGAATGGACTTTCGACGCGGATTCCCTGACTTCCTCACAACCTTCCCCCTCTGTCGCATACATCGCATTCTACAGCGACATTGAACACGAGGTCCTCAAGGTCTCTAGCGGTTGCAGGGTCACCATCACCTACAATTTGTACCTAGTCGGTCCGGCCCTGAACGAACAAGTTCCATCCGGCGTCGTCCCCGACCTTAGGGACATTTCGAACCTTCAATCGACTCTCAGAAAGTTGCTCAAGTCTCCGGAATTCCTGCCAGATGGTGGAATTCTGGGATTCGGACTTGCTCATCAGTATCCCGTCACGTTCAAAACCGAGCTCAAAGACCTGATCGAGTACCTCAAAGGCGAAGACGCTCACGTGTATCGAGCCTGCAAAGAACTGCAGCTCCAGCCTTCCCTCCGCATGGTCTATGATGACGACAAATGCGACTGGGACTGGACACGCATACGCCGCCGACCTCGTGGAATCATGCTCGAACGGATAGTCGAACAACCGGACTACGATTATGAGGATACCAACTACAGGGAGTTCCTCATCGATTGGCTTGGTGGAGTTGCGATCAACCTAGACAACAATACGATGGCCAGCGACTCGGATTGGATGCGGATGGGCTATGCAGTGCCGAAGAAGTGTGCGCAAATCACTTGGGTTGCTCCGTTCAAGGAAGGGATCCGTCTCAAAGATGCTGCTACGGCGTATGGGAATCAGTTCGCTATGGATTTCGTCTACTGCTCCCCTTGCCTCATTGTTCCGATCGATCCTGCCAGCGACCGGGTGTAGGTCCTCTTTTTTTCTTCTTTGAAACCTCTATCGTACCCCCAAAACGTGTCGTTCCAATCGTCCTGTCCCGAGGCCAGTGTACAAAATAAGATCTCCACTACGAGCGCCCCGTGATTTGGCGTTGCACGAGTGTCATAGAGCATGCACTTTGAGTAGAACGCGTCGAAGCAAGATTTGCAACAGGCCTTACTCCAGCCGCCCGAACGAATTTGACGCGGGATCTTCCAATCTGTCGTGGTCACAAGGAACCTTCTACTGGCCCGCGTCCCTCCAATATCGAGGCGATTGCCAATTCGATGCTAATGAATGAACTCGTTGCGAGAGGATCGAATAGGAAATGGTCATCCCTGCCCCTACGCGGAAGCAGCCGACGCGATGACGCCGACTCTCGTTCGACCTCGACCGCGCGTTCAATTCTACCTCACGCCATTCCCCTCGCATTCGTTGGCCCTTGGATGACACCGACATCCCCCACGCTCTGCATTTTCCAGGACCGGCTGGAGATTCTATCAAGCGTTTTCCGTGTTCAGCCCGCGTTGGCGGCGGCGAACGTGTGTCCCATTCTATTCCTCTCATTATCGTCGGTTACCAGGGCCGTCGCTTTCGGAGTACCATTTCTCACCAGCCCGTTTCGTTTCGCCGTTTAGGGGGGAACTTTGTCACCTGGGTGAGCCCGAGAGCCGAAGATACCGGTTTCCCCTCAAACCGCCGTGACGCGTACCCCACGAACCCCGCTTGAGACCACCTCCACGCCACCCTCCCAAGCCAACATGATGCCCCGACTATCCAGCCCCACCACTGCCGATGAGTTGGTAGAACAGGGCTATCGCCGTGGCAACGATTCCATTACTCCCATGTTCACGAGAACCAACTTGGAGGATTTTCTACAAACGGCACTCAGAAAGTACCCATCGTTACGCCGCGAGGTAGAAAAGCCCCTCAGAAGAGACGGTGTAAAGGTCTGCACCTGTTTAATTCCAAAATTTGACCAATGCTGACACCTAACGCGTTCAGCTCTTCTCGTGAAAATAATCAAGGACGACGACGAGCCAGATCATGGACCAAGGCGTCAAGCCACATACCTGGCTTCCTCTTGGTCCCAGCCCATCAACCCTCACGTAATTCATACTCGAGCGAGCTGCCGCCGGAAAGGAGATATGGCAATTCGCGGGGTGGGCTGTCTCGATGTGGGCGAAGGGTTGGTCATAAAAGTCGGTGGTGATCTGGGGCTCGTTACCATTGGCCAGAAGTCCCTGCTTTTCGCGACAATGATCCCGGGCGACACTCTCGAATGCTGGTGGCCAATCCTCAACGCCGAATCAAAAGTGGACATACAACGATCCTCAAGCGAAGCCATCCAGATCGTACCGGGCGCAGAGAAGCCCGAGGGGCAACCGTTTAACGAGCTCCTTCTCACCTCTCCACCGTCTCGAATCTCGCACGGCTACAAACGCTGGATAGCATCGATGCTTCGGACCGACCATCACATCGTCTTCACCCACGGAGATCTTCGCCCGCAGAACATATTGGTGGTCGATTTAACAGATGGAGGTGTTTACCTGTCAGGAGTCATTGATTGGAAGGCTAGTGGATTCTACCCCGAGTACTGGGAACGTCTCAAGGCCTCAACTCCCGTGACACTCGGGACGGAAGCGACTGGTGGACCCACCTCCGTTCTTCTATCGTTGGGTGTGATCGGGAGACGAGTCGTATGACCGTATCCTCGAACGGAGTCTTGTATGATGATCCCCTGGCCCATCTGAACGAGGCGAACTCGATTCTATTACAAATTTCGTGTACTTGCTACATAATTTACATAGAAAATGACACTTTTCTCTGGTTCAATATCAGTCCGCTACCATTGGGCGACCCGCTCGATAGCTACACTCGGCAATATCCGAAAGGCTGGTGTCAAGGGGTGACGCCCGTGTATTTCATTTTCCGTCCCCCCCCTTTTTAGAGCCCGTGGTTGCGTGTGACCAAGGCTGCGAACTCTTCGTTCCTTTAGTTTGCTTCTGGAATCACCCTACGAATGCGGGCGTGGACGACGCCGACCAGTCATCGGAATCGCCATTTACGTTTAGGAGCGAGTCGACACTTTCCCTTGTGACTTGTTCGTTTGGTCATGCAGGCGAGTCTGAGGCGAGTCATCTAGCCTGTCACGAACTCAACCCACCCTAACACAAACAATATATATAGCCTGACCCCTTCGGAGGGGCGACGTCAAACTCGCCATGGCTACCGACACCCAGCTGAAGGCTCTGAGCGAAGCTCTTTCCTTCGACAGCCCTCCGTTCTGTAGTGGAACCACCTCTCCATCACCTGAAGCTTTCTACCTTTACTATGGCGGACGTGACCCAAAGTAAGCACCCACACGTTTCCTGAGACTGCGGCAGGAACTTATCCTCCCAAGATTTATCAACTTCGCGTCCGCGACCCCTGAAGAACTGGATCAGCTCAGCGCAGCATGTGAGCCCGCCACCTTCGGCAACGGAAAAGAGGACGTATACGACGAGACATACCGCAAGGCTGGGAAGATGGACGCTTCGAACTTTATCCCCCATTTCGACCCTGTCGGTGCTGGTCTGATCCGAACAATCGAAAGCCAGCTCGTCCCGACTCAGGGAGAGAAGGAGAGGTCGATCAAGGCTGAAATTTACAAGTTGAACGTCTATGGTGAGTTTGACCCATCCATTGCCGATGAGTGCGGTCCCCCTAACCGCAACGTCGCCGAGAATAGGTAAGGACTCGTTCTTCAAGTCGCATAAAGATACTCCTCGAGGAACGGATATGCTCGGATCACTCGTGATTGTGTATCCTACCCCACACAAGGGAGGAGAGCTCGTTCTCCGCCACAAGGGCCGCGAATGGACTTTCGATGCGGATTCTCTGACTTCCTCACAACCTTCCCCCTCTGTCGCATATATTGCGTTCTACAGCGACATTGAACACGAGGTCCTCAAGGTCTCTAGCGGTTGCAGGGTCACCATCACCTACAACTTGTACCTGGCTGGTCCGACCCTGAACAAGCAAGTTCCATCCGTCGTCCACAACCTCAGGGACATTTCGAACCTTCAATCGACGCTCCAAAATTTGCTCAAGTCTCCGGAATTCCTGCCCGATGGTGGGACTCTGGGATTCGGACTTGCTCACCAGTACCCCGTCACGTTCAAAACCGAACTCAAAAGCATGATCGAGTACCTCAAAGGCGAAGACGCTCGCGTGTACCGAGCTTGCACAGAGCTACAACTCAAACCTTCCCTTCGCATGGTTTATGATGATGACGAACTCGACTGGAACGATGTGCGCGTAAGCACTCGACCACGCGGGATCATGCTTAGACGGATAGTCGAACAACCGCAATACGACCACACGGATATCAGCTACAGGGAATACCTCATCAAGAAGCTCGGTGGGGTTCCGATCAACCTGGACAACAGTACGGTGGCCAAAGAGTCGGAGTGGGTGCAGGGGACCTCTAGGTCTGGGGTGACGAAGAAGTATAGGCAAATCATCTGGGTTGCTCCGTTCAAGGAAGGGAACCGCCTCAAAGATGTTGCTACGGCGTATGGGAACCAGGTCGCCACGGACTTTGTCTACTGCTCCCCTTGCCTCATCGTTCCGATCGATCCTGCCAGCGACCGGGTGTAGTAGGTTCTGTTTTTATTTCGAAGCCTCTATCGTACCCCGAACGTGCCATTCCAGTCATCTTGTCCCGAGCTCAGCGTACAAAATAAGATCTCCACTTGGCATCCCACAAGTGTCATATAAGCATGCACTTTGAGTACAACACGCAGAAGCAAGATTATCGGGTCGCCCGAACGAGTTTGACACTGGACCTTTCGTTCAGGCCCGTCCAGTTTGTCCTGGTCTCAAGGACCTTTCTGTCGAGCCGCGCCCATGTCCGGTCGGCCTCTGCATCAGTCTGGATCCGGACATTCAAACGCTCGCAGGTTACGCGCTCCCGAGTCGCCGCGATTGTAAATTGAATGCAAACGGGAAGAAACATCGATAATCGATAATCTTGATCAGTGATCGACCTGTGTTGTTTGTAGATTCGGAGAGCGTGGCGCTCCCTGACTTACTCGATGATTTACCAACGGGAAGGCGCGTCCAACGGTCCCGGCGCTTGGCGCCGCTGAGTCCGGCTCCGGCGTAGGGTTGCTTGGGGCGTTCCTGGATTTCGTAAAGCCGCCTTCAATCCTCGTTCACAGTAGGGTCGTCCCACAGCCACCACCTCAGCCTGGGTACGGGTCGATGGAGGCGGATGGCATACTTTGATGGAATCCACAAGTAGCAAACGCTAACGTAAAGCTCGTTCCTAGTGCTATTTATATCTGCGTTCAGGGCGAGCGTCGGGTGTCCCTTAACTCACTCTCCCTCGAGCTCTCAACATGGAGTACATTCGCATGAGGGACAGCAATACTAGTCCTCAACCTACTGAAGATCAGGCTGCACCTTTCATCCAATCAAACCCCTCTATTTTGGCCCCGAACTCGGAAGAGCTCAATCTCGAGGATTTGGCCTGGCCCTCCTCATCGCCATCCACAGCAAACTTCCAGTATGCCGACAAATCTCGGCCCTCGAGTCGGCATTCACTTCATCCTAAACCCGCCGAACCCAAATCCGAGCCACCACGATCAAAACCATTGTTCCGAGGGTTCGAGAGGCCAAGCTTCCCTCGTATCGCGATCCTAGCTCTCCTATGTCTCATCACATACCCTGCGTTCTATATCCTCACATTAGTGGCAAAGGATAGATCGCTATTCGTCGTGCGAGCCATCGTCTCCGTGTGGTGTTCAGGGATCGGATTTGCCCTCGGATACATGGTTCTCAAGGTCGGAGCCCAATACCTTGAGGCAGCGAGTGAGTCCACGCCAGTTGAATATCGAGACTTTCTAAGACTTTGTTTCAAACAGCCTGGGCCACGGCGATTCACATGAGTCACGAGGGTGACGGAATGAAACTCCGCGATCTGGCCAGAGGCTCGAGTAGTCCGACAAGCTTTATGCCCGCTCTCCATATCTTCCGGTCTCGTCTCAGGAATCAAGAGACTTCCAGGCGCTCGCGTAAATCATACGAGTCCGTCTTAGATCGCCTTCTGTTCCGCGCCTTCTCACGTTGCTGTAGCAAACGACCATGGTCCCTGTTCTTGGCATTCTTCGTCATCCTCGCCATCCTGGCTCCCCTGTTACCTTTCCTATTCGGACGAATCATGAGGATCGAAACTTTCGTCAGCGTACGTACCGCAAACTGCCTCGTTGGATTTCCTAACTTTTGAACAGAACCAAGACAAGGTATACCGCGAGGTTTTGGTCGCCGGAGACTTATCCAAGGATGACGTTAGTCAGGCGAGGATCAAGTTTAACGAGTTCCAGGTTAGTTGGTTGTAAATGGATTTTGGCTTGACCACTTGAACACTGTACCAAGGGCTTTGCCACGGCATGGACCTTGCTCCCATACGGCGGGAGCGCGTCCAACACCGCCGAGTTCGCTTACGGCAATGATACCGTCTACTTTGCCCAACCGAACCTGTCCCAGCTCATCCCCGGTGGTTCTGGGCCCGGGGCTTTCCGTCAATCTGCGTCGATCGGTCTCTACGATACCCCGAATAACACCCTTCCGTTGACGGGTAGGAATGCGCCTAAGACCAACGCAGGCGCGATTCTACGGTGTGCACCGCCCTCTCACTAGGGATGTGGCTCGCCGTCCCAATAGCCACCCTCTGTTAGGTACTCCCAGTGGGGAATCAGGATTCACTGCGAAAAGCTGCCCGACCCTGAAGTCAATTTGTGAAACAATTTGACGTACCTTCCTTCGAACAACTTCGCTGATTCACCCCCACCCAGAACACCCGTATCACGCCAAAACATCACCTACGCCTTCCTCCCTCAAACTTTTCTTCGGGGCTTGTTTGGGGGGTACGGCATGGACCTACCAACGCAGTTGGCGAAACCGGACTTCAGCGGTATGGACACGAACGACACCGTGCCATCGAATATCGACCCCTCAACAATATCCTACCCTGGTGAGTCCTTACCGACCCCTTTCGTATTCTTCGTGTCTAATCCGCGCACTACAGCGAAATTTTCGAACAAAGGCGCGGCCATTGGTTTCCATTCAGTCCTATATAATGAGCAATCCCCGACTGATGGGTGGACAGCCATTGAGACAAGCTTGATCCGACTCAACACCAGTCTTGCGCCTTCGGGTCGTTTCCCTGTGTACTCGAATCAGTCGTCGCCAGATGCAAATGGGACGGAAACCAGGATCGGTCATGATGCCGCGGTGTGCCTGTACAGATACGAGGCTTGGGTCGTGGAAACATACAATTCGTCTATTGTATCCCCCTCCACTATGCGGATCGTCGAGAAAGGGAACGGCAGTACCTCGATGTCGCCGAGTGGTAATATCAGAGGAACTCCGATGGCGAACACTAGGTATCTCAACACGACGGGAAAGACCATTTCATTCTTCCTGGCTCATAATAATGGCCTCAATATGATTTGGAAAGATAACGACCGGAGTGCCAATTATGTCCCCTCTCCTACCGTGGGTCCCGTCGCGCCCCTGCTTACAACGCTCTCTTCCAACATCAACCCTCTACAGATCATTTCTTTCACCAATGGCACTGGACCTCTTGGATACACAGAACTCTCTCCAGATCGGCTCGCTGTTGTCCGTGCGCGAGTCTGTGCGGCCAACGCTCTACCATACCTTGTGGGGTCGGCACCCATCGTCGCACAAGCATACGCGGATGAGACGCTCGCATATGTCACTTACAAACAGTGGGAGCTGATAAGCCTCCCGGCCCTTGTCCTGATTCTGGGAATCATTGGAGAGTTGTTCGTGCCGACGCTGCCGCTCAATATTCCACGGAGAGAATTTGGAGTGTATAGTTGGCTGACATTGTTCCTATCTCAGGCATGTAGGCTTTGTCGTGTTCCAGGAACAAGAGCTAACCGACTATTTCCATTCAGGAACTACGATTTGAGGCGGCTGATGACCTCGATAAGTTCATGAGCCTCGACGAATTAGAGGAAAGATGTTCAGATAAGCGAGTCAAGTTCATTGTGTAGAGAGGTGAAATTGGATTCCCCGGATCCTCACACTGACCCTTGCTTCCCCCCTTTGTGTATGTATGCGTAGAACGGCCCGGGGTGACTGAAATCATGGCAATTGTACTACGGTGACACAGCGGCCCAATGGTGGCGATTCTCGTGATTCCCGCGCGACTTTGGTCGAACTACGACGCCGAAATCTGTTGGTGCAATAGCTGGCTATGTCTGTATAGTGCACATCACGACCAGGGAATTAGAGTCAGAGATTGAACGTGAGGTCCTCAATGTCTCTAGCGGTTGTAGGGTCGCCATCACTTACCCGGCCTGCAAACCAACGGTACCGCCCTCTTCTCCCCTGAAACCTTCCCGCTCGATCGGGCGATGTATGGCGATTTCTCGTATGACAACTTGATTGACGTCTTCACCGCCATAGGCCTGTTACCTTGTTCGCAAGGTTTCTGGAACCCCCAATATTATAGCGCTGTGTTGTCTGGACTTCTCGACAGGTGTGTAGACCTGATGGTATCTTCTTGCGGCGCTATTCAACACATTTAGCATAGCTTGAGTTTGCAGGTCTGGTAATGTTTCTTCATCGCGGCTAAACCCGACATATTTGGGATAGGGCGCTCGGTCATGGAGATCGATCCGTTGGGTGCATCCGACAGTTGTCTCCGAAGTTCGCAGGTCAGCTTCTGAATGGTAACACTTCCTCTCCACCAGCAGAGTACGCGAGGAACGATGGGTTTGGGCATTTCGAGGGATGCAAGTACACCGGAAGGTGAAAGACTGGTGCTGTCCCCCCGTCTCCCCCCCCTCTCGATTCGGATTCTGGCGTCAACGACTTTTCACGACTCTCACAAGAACCTCGCAATGTATTCTTCGCATCATCGTCATCATCACCCCTCGGTGTAACCTCACCACCCGTCTCTCTCCTTCGGTTCCTTTTATCGCGTCCACGCCGAATGAGCATCAACGAGACGAATCTACAACAGACAACCGAAAGCTCGAAGCGCTCTTCTTACTGTAACACCTGGATCATGGATATTCTAACAGATCAATAGTCCCATCGACGTGTAGGCGTACGGGTGAAGGAGCTTTGTTGTGGGATTCGCCACCGTTGTATTAAGTAGACAAGACTTATTCCTTACCTTACCCCAAACCGTATAATGAAATCTTCCCTTTGTCGAATCGGTGGGCTCCAACCACTGAACCCTACGGTCTGTGGTTACCTCTTCGATGCATTGGTGACCATCAGACACGCCCCACCCCCTCGTTCGTCCCACCGCGACCCTCACGCACATCTACTGCACCGATTACCAAAAGCCGGTGCAAACGAGGAGATACAGCTAACGGCTATGTTTTGTCACTTCATATTTCTACACACCAACCAGGCCGATTGCGGTGCTTGGTCTTTCCCCCTAATTGGATTCCAGGGCAATCGCCCCAGGCAAAGGAGGGGCGGTATTTTGACATGGGATCTAGCGTTGGCAGCCTGACAGGCAGTGATGGCGATACGATGGATATTCGGGCTGGGCCGGAAGGCGATGTAAGGACTGAGTCCAAACCCATCCTGTGCTGCGAATAACGTACAACTCGCTGCTATTATGGAATATGTATTAGGGATAAACATTGGATGATCCCTGACTCCCCCCCAAGCTCTCAGCATGGAGCAGATCCGCACGAGGGACGACAACCCCAGCCCTGACACCACCGAAAACCCTGCTACACCACTCATCCAAGGAGATCCATCTCCTCTGACTCCAAACAGGAGAGAGTTCGATCCTGAGTATCCAGCCTGGCCCTCCCCGTCGCCGTCCGTGGAGATTTCCGACAAATCTCGGTTTTCGAGTCTACAATCTCTTCGCGTCAAGCTCACCGACCTCAGGTTTGAGACGCCACGATCAAAACCACTGTTCCGAGGCTTCGAGACGCCGAGCTTCACTCGTATCGCGATCCTCACCATCTTATGCTTTATCACATATCCGGCGTTCTGTATCCTCGAATTGTTGGCGAGTGATAGATCCTTGTTCGCCGTGCGATCCATCGTCGCCGTGTGGTGTTCTGCCTTCGGAATTGCCCTCGGATACATTCTTCTCAAGATTGGGGCCCAACACATTGAGGCAGCGAGTGAGTTTGCACTGATTGGGTACCGAGACTGTCTAAGACTTTATTCCAAACAGCCTGGGCTACCGTGATTCACATGAGTCACGAAGGTGAAGGAATGAAACTCGGGGATCTGGCCAGAGGCTCGAGTAATCCGACAAACTTTTTGCCTGCTTTCCATATCTTCTGGTCTCGATTAGGGAACCCAGCGACTTCCAGGCGCTCGCGAGGATCATACGAGTCAGTCCCCGGATCGTCTATCGCTCAGCGCCTTCTCATGTTGCTCCAGCAAACGACCATGGTCACTGTTCCTGGCGTTCTTCATCATCCTCGCCATACTAGCTCCCGCCGTAAATTTTTTACTCGGACGCATCATCGTGATCAATACTTTCACAAGTGTAGGTGCCCCAGAGTCTCCTCCTTTTTGTGTATCCTAACGTTTGAATAGAACCAAGGCAAGGTCTACCACGAAGTTTTGATCGCTGGGTACCTATCCAAGGCGGACGATGATCAGGCATTCTCCGTTGTCAAAAACTGGTCCTCGCTCCCATATGGTGATAGCATGTCGGACACCGCCGAGTTCATTTATGGCAATGATACTGTCTATTTTGCCCAACCGAGCCTCTCCCAGTATGTTTCTGGCGGCTTTGGGGCTGGGTTTTTCACCCGATCTGGATCGACCAGTCTTAAGGATGCCCCGAGCAACATTCTTCCGTTGACTGGTAGGAACGCACGTAGGAGCAACACTGGCGTGGTTTTACGGTACGCACCACCTACCAACTAGAAATGTAGCTGGACGCCCTGATGTTTACCTTTTGGTTAGACACCCCCACTGGGGAATAAGGATTCACTGCGAGAAGCTGCCCGACCCTCAAGTCAACTTGTGAAACAACTTAACAACCCTTCCTTTAAACCAACTCACTGATTCGTTCCTACCCAGGATACCAAAATCGAGCCTAAATTTTACCTACGCCTTCATTCCTCAAGATTTTTACCGAGGCTTGTTTTCGGTGTACGGCCTGGACCCACCGGATTGGGAGCTTGGGGACCTGGAGGCAGGCGATACTATCACCTCAAATATCAACCTCTCAACAATCTCCTACCTCTGTGAGTTCTTGTTGGCTCCTCTCACATTCTTCGCACCAACACGCGCACTGCAGTAAAAGTGCCAGACAACCGCGAGAGTGTTAGGCTCTACTCTACAACAACCCATGATTCGGGATATGATCTGACTACCCTCGAGATAGTCCTCATCCGGATCTACGCCAGTATGGTTGAAAATGGCAGTTTCCCTGTATACTCCAAGGATACATCTGGGGATATTGAGATTGGTTATGATGCCGCAGTTTGTGTGCAAAAGTATGAACCCTGGGTCATCGAAACATACAACACATCTGTCGCGTCCCCCTCCATTTTGCGGATTGTCGAGAAAGGGAACGGCAATACCTCGTCGCCCAGTGGTAATATCCGAGGACCTCCAATTGAAAATACAAGATATCTCACCACAGACGCGCTCGTTACGTTCGATGTAGCTCAAGCCAATGGTGAGCAGCAAATGCAGAGAGCTAACAACGCCGATGGGGCTCCTTACTTCCCCACTACTATGGTTGGTTCCATCTTGCCCCCACGACAAACTTTCTTCTAACCTCAACGAACTCCACAGGCCGTTTCTTTCACCAATGGCACTGGATCATGGGGATACACAGAACTCGACTCGGACCGGGTTGCCATTGTCCGCGCTCGGGTCGGTGCAGCTAACACTCTACCATACCTCGTAGGGTCTGGACCCCTCGTCGCACAATCGTACGCTGATGAGGCGTTAGCGTATACCACTTATACGTCATGGCAGCTAATCGGCCTCTCAATACTTATCTGGACTCTGGGGATCATTGGAGAACTATTCGTGCCGAAGTTGCCACTTAACGTTCCACGGAGAGAGTTCGGGGTCTACAGTTGGTTGACACTCTTCCAATCTCAGGCACGTGGGCTTCGTCGTGTTCCATGGATAAGGGCTAATAACCAGCCGTTGACATTTAGGAGCTGCAATTCGAGGCGGCTCGTGACCTCAATAAGCTCAGGAGTCTCGACGAATTAGAGGATGAATTCTCAGACGAGCGAGTCAAGTTCGTCGTGTAGAGAAGCGGGATGCCGATTTTCAGGATTATCCCTGACCATTTTTGTTGCTTTCTGATTCCTCCTGTCCATTTTGACGACCTTGCGGTAGCTTCGTAGCAGGTATCATTGTTTCCGCGGCTGAATGTGGCAGGTTCGCAATCTATATTGAGGAGGTCGAGACCTTCCGAGGTCGCAGAGGCAAGCCTGGCGGACCTTGACTACGAAACCGATATCGCTGATAAAAAACCCGACCGGAAAGTTCCATTGGTCGTCCCCAACCTCAGGAACATTGTAGCACGCACAGGAGCAAAGATTATCGGGTCGCCCGAACGAGTTTGACACGGGACTTTCGTTCAGGCCCGTCCAGTTTGTCCTGGTCTCAAGGACCTTGCCGTCGACCCGCGCCCATAGCTGGTCAGCCTCGGCGTCACGGTCTGGATCTGAACATTCAAATGCTCGCAGGCTACGCGCCCCCCGAGTCGCCACGATTGTAAATTGAATGCAAACGGGACCAAACACCGATGGTAGATAATCCGTGATCGACCTCCATGACGTGTTTTGTGGATTC
>Ga0307511_10002909_pt1 | contig 17733 bp, 5 predicted proteins | sample 13_EM_MG_FD_200266 | JGI IMG/M metagenome (GOLD analysis project Ga0307511, IMG submission 200266) | Populus trichocarpa ectomycorrhiza microbial communities from riparian zone in the Pacific Northwest, United States - 13_EM | ecosystem: Host-associated > Plants > Roots > Unclassified | place... | reverse complement strand
GTGTTGGGTAAGGGGGGAGAAAATAGGATCAGGTCGTTGCCGCTCCCGCGGGCTTTCTCGTGGTTTTGTCCGTTCGTGCGTAGCACTTTTGGTTGTTGCGTTCTGCCGTTTCCAAGAATTTTCGTTGACGATCCGTGTGTTTCTGTTGCTGCTGGTGGACGCGGTATCCGGAAATATGCAAATCAGCACAAACTTGATTAGCTACAAATACATATGTTGATGTAATATCATCCGTACTATAGTGAAGCCTCGAGCTAAGTAACCCCCAGGACTAGTAAGGAGTTTCTTATAACGTGAAGTTTCTAATAATGAGATATATTTTTCCTTATAAACCTGCAGAACCGGTGGCCCAGTTGCTTTACCGAGACCCCACTGTAGGCAGCGAAAGATGGTATGGCCATAGCTCATGTAACTGGAAGATGCCCACTGAGCCATTTCATCAATATCCCTATTTTGTGTACCTGCATTTTACCTGGTTAGTTGGATTATTTAGTAAATATACCCATTATACCCCAAATATACGCACAGTCAGAATGTGTTCCTAATATTTCTAGGGAGCATTGGAAAGTTCGGAGAGCACTCGCCCCGACTCCATAGCCTCCTATGAGCTGTCGGGATCAAACACTACTTCATTGACTCTTCTTAAGATCTATGTAGTACTGTGGTACCTTTTTGGGGGGGGTAAATCAGTATTCGCATTGATAGTATGTATATGACGAGGACACACATCCTGGCCCGCTGGATTGTCCAACCTCTTTAAATTCGTTCAATCCTGAGAGGGTCTGGATCGGGGATATTCTTGCCTGAACTAAGTACTGCTCTCCATCCGTTTACTCGTCTATCCCCGGTTCCATCCCCATACATCCCCACCTCTACTTTGGAGAAGTTGTCTTGAGCCCCAGGGCGAGGATGCCTCCTCCACCGTTGTTGGATAGAGTTGTCCCAAACATTCTTATGCCAAGCCCCGAAGACAGCCCAGCTGTCCAATGTTACCAAGGTACTCACCTCAACAAACAACTCTCGTAATAAGCATACGGTCGGGACCAGAGGGGACATGCTTATAGTGAATATATGCTTATATCGAGAGAAAATTACGCCCTGTTACATATGTGGGGGGACCACGAGGGGCATGCATATAATGAATATATACTTATATCGGGTATACTTATAACGAGAGTTGTCTATAGTCCTTGTGTTTCAACGGCTGTCCAAATTGGCGCAAATCTTACCGGCTGGATTCATTTCATCCGCAGTCACGACCGTAGCCATGTTATTGAATATGTAGGGTGCTTAGGGGGATTTGGGGTAGCGTAGGCTTGATAGGGGGCCTAGAGAGATTTGGGGAAGCGTAGGCTTGAGCTTGTGGAGTCAAGATGGAGACGGTTTGTGGTACCGCCAGGCACAGGAATGCTGAAAAGCGGAGACTCTGCATTTCTGAATCCTGTGAATGACTTTCGGGGCCCCTGGGAAGTCGCAAGTGCCCCTAATCAGGTCTGAACTTAACTGTGATTCTGTTCGCAACGTACTCCCGACGCCGTTTAGTAGACTATGCTTTTCTTTTTTTTTTTTGGAATCTCATTACTCGTATGCATCCCTATTAGGAGGGATATGACGAGCCTACCGGAATCCCGGTAGGTTTCAAAGAGCGCACCCTTGTCCTCCACTACCAAGGCCCATTCGGGACTAGTCTCAGTATGGACTTCACTGACTAAGCGTGGGAAACCTCTTTAGGACAAACCCATGCTCCTTGGCTGTTAGGAAAATCTTTTTTGGGGGGGCGGGAAAGTAGACTATGCTTAGCATATGGTCGGGTACCTAGTATGCTTTACCGAAATAGAGTTATATGCATGGCGAAACGATCAGTGCCTGCCGAGTGGTGGGCTGTTGGCCTATTTGTAGCCAGTACGCGGCCGAAGATTCCTTCCACAGAACCGTCCCCTCCTCAGAAATAGCTCCATAAGTCTTGATCGAGGCCATTACAGCAGCAGGGTTGTAGTGTGTCAGCAACCTATAGGAGGTAGGTAGCGTGGGTCTAGACGGTATGTTCTAGTCTCAAATTGGTCGCTCCCAGAGGCTCCGCTTCAACACTGGCGTCTTCTTAGGTGACTTATGATCGAAAAGTCTCGTCAATAGGGTTGGAGCCAGTTCCACGGTCACAAATAGACCAGAAATTGATATAAGGTTTGGTGTAGGAATCTGTGGTCCTCAGTTGTGTCTGTTCCGCCTCCTCACGGCGAAGTCTTTTCCGTAGCACCCCCCAACTGGCTGGTATTCCTATCGGACTAGAAGGAATACAGGAGTGTTTCGGGGAGCGGGTTTGATGAGAAGATGGTGGCGCCGGAGTTGGCTCGTACAAACGCTGCCAGCCAGTGTTTAGGTATTCTTCAGAAGTAGGATTGACCATGTAAGATTGCACCATAGGATTGTAACTAGACTACGTAGTAGGAAGATCGGAAGGCTTAGTCAGCACAACGCCAAGATTCACTGGGGTTGCCATTGAGTTTGTGCTTGAAAAACGTTTAAACCCAGTCTGAGCGGAAATCCGGTAGCGCACGTTGCCTTGACACTGTACGTATTCATCTGAGTGGTGATGTTCTGACCCATACGTCAATACCGCCCATTCATCAATGGGCCCAGCCCACCCATCAAAATGATGGCCACAATAATATTTAAATATAATTATCTCATATATACGGAACAATTGAGAAACACGGGACTATGGAGCACTACGGATAAATAGAAAATTCTGCTCCTGATTTGAATAATACATTGAATACTCGAGTTCTACAGAAGAGGGCTTGGCCTATTATATTTTATTTATATATCTCTGGAGGACTTGATTTTCTCGTATTTTCATTTATTTCTACATTATATTTTTCTATGTCTGGAGGCCTAGATTTTCTTGTATTTTATGTATTTATATCTTATATTTTTCCATTCATCCGTAGTGCTCCATAGTCCCGTAATTCTCGATAGTTCCGAATATATGAGATAACTAATATTAGAATATTATAGTGGCCGCATACTGATGGGTGGGCTGGGCCCATTGATGAATGGGCCGTATTGACGTATGGGTCAGAACATATGTTCGGCAGAGCTTTCTTCGATATCGCTATAGCTAGAATGCTACGGTCCTAGTGCTCTACTATTCTCTTTGTTTCGCTAGCTATTTTATCCTTTTTCCAACCCTACGAGACTGGCCCCTTTGGGAATCGCGCATAAATCCATGATCGGCTGACTTAATCATTTCCCGACCCGAGTCGGGAAAAGTAGCGAGAGTACTTGCAGGCACAGAGTCAGAAGACAGAGTCAGAGTGGGTTCATTATGCTGCTTCGTATGTATAGGGTACGGGATTAAATTAGGGGAAGAGAGCGGAGCTGGAGGCGGAGGTAAATGTAAAGGTGATTACGATGATTGGAAGGTTGTGGTGACGTGAGCGAAGTTGAGGATTGTTCATATCCTAACCATTCTTAATATCAATGATTTATTTAATTTGGTTTGCATCCCCAAGCCAACTCGCCGTTGACAACCTCCCCCCAGACCGCAATCTCAGTGTTTCTGACAAGGGCAATGGTCACTAATAATATAGAATGGGAGTGACCCTCACCAACTGAGAACAATCCAGCATACCGCATACGTACTTTCCAATTGGCCGTCTATGTGTGCGTAATTCTTACCGCTAGATCTCACCATTATCGATGCAGAACCCTCCGAAATGAAACAGTGCTCAAAGCAACCGCGAATTAGGTAGCCACCATTGTATATAGAATGAAGTGTGGTCGCGTTGACGGATCCCTCGTTTAATTTCCACGTTCTACACACATTTCTCTCGTGAAATCTCATGTTTCTTCTTTATCGGAGTATATAGACCGACGGGGTGGGAGATTCACCTCCAAACCCTTGAATCTATTCGTGTTTCCGGGGTACGTCCCCTGAGAAAAAAAAGTGGTCACGTGAGGGCTGAGTTTTTGTTTGGAGCACGAGGCTTTGCGGGTATTCCAAATCAAGCCTAATACATATATATTGGTGCCTAGGTATCGCATACATTGCCCTGCGCTTCAGCCGCATTTATATTATTCGGAGCCAATCTAGTTAGAGCATGTCCTGATGGCTAGCTTGGTCCAGAATTGGCCTCTTGCTAGCACTTATGGCCTTGAACTATAAGCCGTTTTCACGAACAAGGAACTACACGGCAAGCCATATAAGCAATGGAATTCCCTGTACACATAAATAGATAGGGCACTCCTTCAATCTTGGGGGTGTGCGCACGAGTTGAAAAAGTCGGGGGAGGTACTATTAACTGAGGGCAGTAGTGATCAGAAGATTAGATTATATTAATATACCCATATTCCAAACTACCATAACGTCCTTGTATTTTCAGGCTACTACACTAGGTTTTAAAATAGACTCAAGGCTTCCATAACCACACCCGATATACTGCTAGTGCTGCTTCTTTCTGCTGTGAACAGATCAGATTTGTTTCTAGGTTGCATATACCAGTGCCACCAGCCCATACTCTCCCATACAGTTTGAAAAGATTAAACAATCATACTACCCACAACCACCTTGACAAACAAGTAGAGTCCTAGAAAACATGTCTACTTTCCCCAGTCTATCCAGCGCTCGACGCCGTCTCATGACCGAAAAACAACCTCGTCCTCTCACACGACAGATGACTTTACTCCACGGCCAGAGCTTGGTCCATCTGTTTGTGGCACACAGCTTTGAGGGCCGTAGCAGCTATCTCAGGTCCGTTTTCTTTAATCCATTTCCAGGCGGGGCCATTCCAGGGGCGACGTGTAATACCCTTTTGCTAATTCAATGACAGTGGGTGAAGGATATTAGCTAATTTCATCAGAACTTCATGGCACAGATATATAAGTTACTAACCCCAGATTTTCTCCCCATCCGGAGTAACTGCTCTTGTATTGCTAGGAAATGTTGTTCCATTCCGCGTACGGCAATCAGTGACAGGAGATCATTGTTGATGAACCCGGTGATACACTTGTGGAACTAAATGAACGAGCAAAAGGTAGTAAGAATATTATACGAGTATCGTTTTTATCCCAAAAAAGAATAGGTGTCATCATGGTTCTCACCTTATCGAGCTTTTGACCCACGGCTTTCTCATCCTCTGGAGAAAAGGGTTCCTTTTTGGGAACCCGCTGTGTCGTCGTAAACTGGATTTGCTCATTGAGGATGTATAACCCGAAAACGATCACCTGTATAAAACCAAATATGCTCAAATTAGCCCGGCTTACCCTAACCCTACCAACCTATATCACTCCCCTCCTCATCACGTATATATTATTAGGTATAGGATGGAGTTGTAGAATTAGAATTAGAATATTTACCACCCCATCATAAGCTGCCGTCTTTGGCGTGATACACTTTGCATCACTCCGGATCGATGCGCAAGTGTGAATGACCATATCTAGGTCATGGTGTGCCTGTTTTACGGTGTGTGCAGATACTGTGACGAATAGGAGGAGCGTTATAACAGCGAACGAGTACGCTGCTGGCAGTTGCACCATGGTAGACTTTTAACTAGTAGAGGAAAGCTATCTGCGTCGGTGAAAGTTGGTAAATTCGTGTGATATATGCGGTTATCAAGGTGAAGTTGAAGGACTTGTTTGAGTCAGTTTGGGAGCAAATGGGGTTACTTATACACATTCAGTGGGACTCAACTACCTTAATGTTAATATATAGAATACCCACTTATGCCCACCCTGTTGTCGACCTGATAGTAAGAGCAATTATTGCTTAGTGGACTCGCGATCGGATGTGGACTAGGGTTCGGCAATGGATGTATCAGATGTCTGATAGTCATCAGACAAATAGCTTGCAGAGTCATTATCACACCGAGATTGGGCAAAAAACATCGAACATGCCATGGGTGTAGACACTGGTGTAGGTAGCTTCGATTATGCATCATGCCTTGGTGCTTCCAATAGGCCTATGGGAATAGCATCTGCTTTTGCAAAGGTGCATGAGTTCGGTTACTCATAGCTTTACGCTTTGGTGGCATGTTGTACTTGTTCTACAGTGGAGGTTTCCCTTTTAGACCGGATTTTGTGATGGATATCTTTATACTATAGGTATAGTACACTCTAGCATACAACTAAGTAGATGCAGATCTTCGCCTTAACACGGAGCATGGCATATACGATTGAACTTTCTTTCCGGACCTGTTGGTAAATATTAATAAATTGAGAGATATTATCTATTACGGGGATTAGGTACTACCGTAGTTTCCCATCTTGTTTTAGGATTGAATTTGCATTGTGTAGGTGTGGAGCTGTCTCCCAGGCATTTCCAATTGCAGCCTGTTCTGGTCCACTAGGGTATATTCACAACCATGTTCTGGTGTAACCCTGGTTTTCGGATCGAGAATTGCCTCTCCTGGTCATTATATTGGTCGATCCTCCGTCTGGTGTGAATTATTGAATTAGAAATATATTGGATTTATAGTGCTATTGAATGTAGAGATATCCGAGCCGATATTCGGTCATGCAAAGTACTTCATTTCCGCGATGTGTGCGGAAACACACGTATCAAGAGAATTTCGGACTAGTAACGAGACTAAGCGGAAATACAACTGGGAATCTGGAGGAAAGCTGCATAAATAATCTTATTGCGATATAACCATCACAGTCCTAGGCATGTGACATAAAGAATTGATTCAAGTGATCCCACTATCATAAATCCACCTCGGCTTCGCAACCAAGATGGTGCCGTCATGGAGCTACCTCTACCTAATAATACATGTGTCTGCAGCCGCAGATTCCTCCTCCGCATCCTTCTCAGCCAGGGTGTTCATCTCTAGGTCTGCTAGAATCAGGGGCAGAAATAAATGTTCCAATTGATTTCCAGTTTTTGGTAGAGGGAGTTATTGACAGGTTTAGAGTCGTGGGACATGGGGGTGGTGGGGATTTGAGTGACACAGGACTGTGGATGTGGAGTTGGGGGGAAATGCCCAACCAAAGGAATGCGCTTTGGTTCATGGAGGTGCCGCCTATGCAAGTCAAAAGCTGAGAGGACACCAAAGAAAGAAAAATCAAAGACGGTGCAAAAAAGGAATGCAAATACAAGCAAAAAGGAAAGAAGAGAAGCAAAGGAAAGGAAGACATTGGAGACGGCTGACGACATATTATCGACTGAAGATACCTTGTATCTCTCGTTGCCTCCAGTAGCATCCTCTCGATCTCGCTATGCTGGAACAAAACCCACACCTGACTCTATTCATGCGATGAAATGCTAAGAGATAAAAACACCACTGAACACTGCATTAATGAAGCGCCTCAACCAGTGACCTTCTCCAGTACTGCCATTCAGAGATTGGTGATTAATTTGAAGGTTGTCTTAAGCCTACATCTGTCAGTTTGATTAGATACAATATGACTAAGTAGCGAAAGTTTTATTTGATCATTGTAAGAATTTAGTATAGAGTACATTTCTAAAAATATTCTGAAACGTTAGCTAACTAGTACTTGTGTGTACTGTTGGAGAGTGTAACCGCTAGGACAAAACGTGATCACTGGGTGCGGTTTGCCTAGACACCGATGGTATACTGTACGTTCACATGTACTGCTACCTCAGTCGGGAAAATATACTATGCTCCTTAATATGCACAGGTTATACTCCCGATCAATCACTCCAATCCACTGCTTACATCAATCACGGAGGAAAATCTCAATCATGCATCTAGGCACCAGACTACCGGTAACACAGATGCTGTCGCGAACTAGTCAGAGCTATACAGTGTATTCAGTATCCCCTACACTGTATTCAATAAATTGAGCTTTCATATATCATCGGGGCCCGATATAGAGGTGTCTCATCATCATCGTCATCATTCTGCACTATCTTATTGGTCCCACATAAGCATCCATGGTCATTGTAAGTTGGTGGTTACTAAGGAGCAATATCAAGATGAGTTTGCAAACTTTCTCTTGCGATTTCGGCTCGGCTTAATTCAGCCGCACGAATGCAGAGTATTCACCAAGGAGATACTGTACGGGGTACCTTAAATTTCAACATAGAAGTATCCGTAAATCAGTCCAAAGTTCAGATGGAAGGAATGAAACTTCTAGCTAGTTTGAAGTTATGGGTCACAGCTTAGCCAAACACAAAATTGGCAATCTACGAGCTCGAATTGGAGATCGGTCTTATTATCTGGTGGGTGCCCCTACTTGATATACATGCAGAGAGGGCACAAAGCGATAGGTGTGCTTTCTGCATGGTAGGTACTCCATACTGCAATGACTATACCAGATCGGCAGAGCCCCGGACCCCGTCTACAGCTACGGATCCATAGAGAAAGTGGCTCATCTCATGGAATGCAAGCGGGTGGGCGATGGACAGGGGAGATCCTATGAGGAAATATGGAGGGACCGGGAATGGTGCGCGGATATAGAGGCTCTTCTACATCAACAGGCAGGGATTTGATTTGATTTCCTTTTTGTTACTATCATTCTTGTTTATGTATAGTCAAGGACGAAAAGTGATCGGACATCGTCAAGGGTGTAGAGGGTTGAAGTGCGGAAAGGCCCAAGAACCCATATCATATGGACAACAGTGTAGGTAATTCAACTCGATGGATTCTCATAGTTTCTGATCATATCACTGTACTAGCCTCCGACACTGGTACCACCTACAGATAACCCCGACATCAAAATACCCATGATAAAAAATAGTATGACCAGTGCTTATTAACAAAGACCGATATAAGCAAGTATATGTATAGTGGTATGCGTGATCCGAAGCAGTGGATATCTCCCTGTAATTGGAGTAACACCTAAACCGCTCAACCTGAATCCACACTCACAATGTCAGGACGCCCCCTATGAGCATAAAACAGAAGTACTCTGCCGGATCGCAAGTCACCTCCTCCGCAATCATCCATCACGCAAGTACAGGAATAAGGGAACGCGCGCGGTAATAAAAAAAAACACATCGCAAAAAACGATAGTACCACCGGGTGGAATAACGCAACAAGTTCGGAGACGAAAGGAACCCAGACATTGACTAGATGGGTGCCTTAGGCACAGCTCAGGTCTCCACAATCATGTCAATCACTTGTCGGTACGACATTGACACTGCCAAGATCCTGAGCTTGTGCGGCTGTAATCTCAAGTAACGTATCCTCCACCGAGCAGGAAAGAAAGGAAGAAAGGAGGAATAAAAAACATACTAAGTGAGTGTAGTATAATCGAGTAGAATGATTAAAACAGATTCAGCTGTACGCCTCGCCATAGGCTAGCTTGAATGTTTATTTATAATTAAAAAAGTGTGCATTATAGGATCCTCCCCGCACAAAGCACTCCGTCTATTAGTTTGCTGCCGCCGTATCCTACTCTTCATCATCCTCGCTATCTCCCCAACCATCCGCCTGTCCCATACCCCTCAACTCCTCCTCCTGAGCACCCCCATGATCCGATGGTGGCGGACTATGCCCCTTCGAATCCCGGCTTGCACAACTACCTTGAGAACTCGTGGACCCGGACCTCATCCTCTTCCTCTCTGCATTCACTATCTTGTCAATAGAGGCCTTGAGTAGGTCTTCCAGCCACTTAACCAGTTCCTGCGCAACCTCGATAGGTGTGAAAGGTGGAAGGGCGGTGGGATAAATATTCTCATGGGCGAGTAGGACCCTGAATGAGGCGTGTTGGTCATGCGTGATCGTGGGGGATGCCGGAGGGGTGATATGAGCGGAGAGCAGTGAGAGGAGCTTGGTGCAAACAGGACAGCAGCGCTTAGAGACACCAATAGTCCCGTAGGCGTGTCCGAACATAGCTAGTTCCTCCGCAGGTAGGGCATGTTGCTCGGAGGTCACCTGGTGGCGGCTGAGATATGCTAGCGTCCCAAGCATGCTTTCAGCATGATATCGGAACAATGTTTTCTGCTCGCTGCTGGGAGCAAATAGTCGAGCTTTACTCCTCTTGCTCCTCGCAAACTCGGAGAGTACGTCCTCCACCTCTTGAGCAGTGATGGGGTCTGTAGGAACGGAAAAAGGGGCTGTTGATTGACCGCGGGGGCGCCCTGAGGCCGCCGTATTTGATCCGCCGGAAGGATATAGATCTCCAACAACCGATTGCCAGGACTCCATTTCAGCTGAACTCTGATACGCGGCAGTAGGCGGTTCCCACAGCGTCATTGAGATGGGAGTCTTGGGCAGAGTCCGTGCCTCCACAATCACATCAATTGCTTGCTGGTATGATACCGACAACCACAGAGATTGTTGAGTCGCCTTATCCAGAGCTTGTGCTGCTGTAATCTCAAGTAGCGTATCCGACATTCCGCCATCTTCATCATTCTCTTCCTCATCATCTTCTTGAGCTTCTATATGTCCAGCATCTGCGTCACTACCCCACTCCTGTGCTCCTAGTTCGGCTTCATCTTGAGAATCCGGGCTATTTTCGTAACGCTTATCCATCTTCGGCTGTGGTCTCATTTTCGCGGCGATCGTGCTCTCCAACGCTTGTATGTGGGCTTTGAAGATAGGCGAATAGTGAACCATATTTTGAAGGTACCGCATCCATACCTCAGCGTTAGTTAGAGCCTTCGATGTGACTGCCGTTGGTGGGTCGGACTTGAGCTGGTTGTTAAGTGTGGTGAGGACTTTCTTCGCCTGGGCGAGGCAAAATATAAGCAGTTGATGGAATTCCCAGGCCGTCTTGGAGGTATAATTTATCCCTCCTACTTCCCGATATTTGGCTACAATGTATGGACAGCTCGACCTGTCAAATGGCTTGAAGGAGACTATATCGGTAACCAGTGCGCGATCAAATGGGAGGTTTGTAGAGAGTGGAGTCGCTCCAGGTGGGCGGTTCACTGATATAGCTAGAGCGACTTCATCTGGAGATAAGGCGGACACTGCCTGGAGAAAGGATTTGAACGCACGTGCAGTGAAACGGCGTAACATCTTTGGCGCGGCACGGAAGGTTATGTACCGTCGCAAGATCTCACACTGTGCGGGGTAACTAGCCTCCGTTTGAGACCCGGTAATAACCTTGTTGAGTAAAAGCTCGATGCTGGAGACGTGCGTAGAGAACGAGACCACTTTGTGATCGTTAAGATAGGTCAACATACCATCCATGCCAGATACCTGTTGTAACGCTTCCAGGGCCTCTCCGTGATTCGGTGTTTTTGGAGGCTGGTCATCTCTTGGGTTCTGTGCAATGAGGTAGTTTGTCTTAAGCATTGTACTGGACGTGGAAGGGGCTGCCCTTTCAGAGTCGCTTTCGGAATCCGAGTCAGTTGTCACCATAAACCTAACATCTGCTGTTGCGCCTGAGCGTTTTGATAGGACGGCGACAATCTCGTGCTCGCGGACTAGGAGTTGGGCAACTTGATTCAAGACCTTCAACCATGTGCGCTCGGCGCCGCTACGATACCTTCGGGGAGCACTGGCACCCAAGACAGAGCAGAGGGGATTTTCTGGCGACACAACGACAGGGTTGGGCTGCAGCGACTCGGGGCTCAATGCAGGGATCTTGGACTGCGGGTTGAGTGCTTTGAGCATATATGTGAGAGTTCGTGTCCGCAGGTCGTATGTGGTGAGCGAGGGCGGGGGTCTGACTATGTTGGTATCTAAGGATAATTGTGACAGGACTTGCGACACTGGCACCTCCTCCGACACTTGCACCTCCGACGCTGTCACCTCCGACACATCCGACACATCCGACACTGGCACGTCCGACACTGGCACCTCCGACACTGGCACCTCCGACACTGACATCTCTGACACTGGCATCTCTGATACCGTCACCTCCGAGACCTCGGATACCGGCACCTCCGACGATGAGTTGGGCATGACTACAGGCTGTCGGGACTGTTGGGGGCTGCCGGAAAAATGCGGAGAGCAGCAAAATATTGGTACTATCAACAAAACATTGGCCGATTAGTAAAGATAGCTATAGGTGTTTAGATGTTGGAAGGTTTTGTAGCAAGCGCCGATATTGTTGTAGTCTTGTTTGTTGACGGCGATCAATAATTGTGACACAGGCGAGGCTGACTCAGTAGTCATGTGCCACTCCCAAGCCACACCCCAACATGAAGCGGCGGGATGTGGCGCCAAAGTAGCCTGAAGGTAAGTATTTTGTGACTCAATATTACTTCCAACTTATTATATTCCTCTTCATGTGCCGAGTACTTACTGTAAGTAATATACAAATGTATGCACATATATCATTCGCCGCTCAGCCGCTGTGGCGTTGCTCCCTCATGCACTGACATTTTTGGAAAGATACAGTCGTATACGTACTAGCTTGGTTGCGACAGCACGAGGATATTTGCTGTGCGGAGATAATGTGGCTTTCCTAGATTCTTTGTACGGAGTAGAATTAATGCTCGAGGCCTATTCCGAGGCCTGCTTAATTAGTTGATAATCTGAAAGCGTTTTCAATGCCACGACTTACTGGGGTTATAGTTTTCAATGCCATAACTATCCAGCGACAACAGTATGTGCATGCGACAAATTAAATATACAAAAAACAATAGCCCACAGAGATCCCATATGAGGATTACGACAAGTGCGTGCATAGATGACAGGCTAACATCATCATGGTGGTGTATTGCACGTGTTGCAGATCTCAAGACCACGTTTCTTGGACACCCGCAGGCTACAGGATTTTAATTTGCACGTTATTTGTGCGCACGTGGCTCAAAAAATCTATGCTATCGAAATAACAAAAACATTTGATGAAGTCAAATCTGCATGTTCTGATGCCCATACACTTTGTATTGAGCTAACCGAACTATGCCAGTGTTTGGAGAAGCTCACTATCTTCCAATCTGTCTTATCGCGAAGATAAAATCCGGAAGCTCCATGGATAACCCCTGTCGAAGTCTCTGAAGCCTACGTACTAGGTAGGTCTGGTAATCACCTCACCCTGCGTCAATCAATTTTGCGGTCCTGCTGCATGTGCATACAGTGTGCTTCAAATAAAATGTAGGTACCTTGTTTAATTTAAAACCACTTCTGGGGTGGCCCGCACCGAGTGGGCGATGTCAGGATCACAGGCCGGATTTGTCGCTGGCCTAGGAAAGGATATCCAAGGTATATGGCCTGGTATGTGAAAAACAAGCTTATGACTGTTTGCATGGGGCCGATACTGGAGCCTTGTCATGTATCATCTTACATTATGGTAGCAGGTAATGTTTATTTTACTTTATCTGGCAGAAGGCAAAGAGTTGATATACCTAGCCACAAGGCTCTGGTAGTACAGAACCGACTGGGAGTGTGTTTTTTTTTTTTTTGGTAGATTAGTTGTATCGGTACTCATTTCAGCTACAGGTATCTATGACCAGGAAACGCCATAAACATTCCACTACCCCCCCGCACCACTCAACGACCTTTCCATTGCCCTTCCCCACCCTAATGCACTTCAGCCAGTACATCATGACGTTAGTCTACAACACATTATCTAAGTACATGGGGAGCAACATCACAGTAGGTGAACAGCGTATGAGTTACCTATGTACAGTATAATACTTACAGTAAGGACTTTTTTTTTTTTTTTTTTTGGAGTCTAAACGCCTAATCAGCCTAAGGCTATGCGGCGCCCCCGTTCTCTCCCCTTTGAAGGTTCGGTACACCCACGGGAAAACGGGCTACATAAACGTCCAGCCTTCCAAACCAAAGAGATTTCTAATGAAATACCCCTCTTCCACCTCCACGCCCCTTCCGGCCCTCCCCGTACATATATGATACCTCCGCCTCCACGCCCCTTCCGGCCCTCCCTTAATAAACAGCCAAACAGACAAGCTGCGAGTCAAACGCAGGGAAATCAACTCAGATCAATCTTAGAGAAAAACGTCTCAACCAGATCTACCGTGTAAAATCCCTCTCCATCCTTCTCCTTCCTAGCCCATCTAGCCCTATCATCCATATCTTCCCATGTGCTCCACCTTCGTCCTACATCTTCTCCGTGCGTACAGACTAAGGCTACGAGCTTGCCTGTCTCCGCGTATTTTCCACACTTCCGGCATTCAGGGTTATCTGTTTTTCCGATCTTGTGGCACCAGGCTTGTAGATTGCCTTTCCCAGTGCGACATTGGACATAAGTAACTCTTGCCTTCCTGTTCCATATCACTACCCTTCCCATCCCCGCTCCCTTCACTCTTCTTTCTTCTTCTCTCATCTTCCTCCATGCCTGCTTCAGCCCCCCTTCCGTGATCTGGGGATTTTCCGGATATAATTGTGTAGCTTCTTTGGCCAGTCGATCTCCTTCCTTGTTGCCGAATAGTTCGTTATGAGCTTTGACCCATCCGAACAAAACTGCATTTGGTCTTGACCTGGCTTGCCGTTCTTCAATATCCATCAGCACTAGTTTGAGGTCGTTGGTCCTTGCTTTTCCTGTGCGTCCTGCCTTCTTCACTTCTGCTATCGCTGCTTGTGAGTCTGATAAGATTAACACATTGGAGTTGCTTGGTACGTCCTCTAGAGCCCCCCTCACTCCGCATACTTCACCATCCCATACTGTCGCTAGTTTTCCTAATGTTGCTCCACCTTGTTTTTTCCCTTCAACATGCCACCCCGCTCCCACCACACCATCCTTATTCATACTTCCATCGGTGTATATTCCCGTGGCGTTGTAAAATTCTCTGGCTTGGTGAATGGCTTCTGTCCATACTTCTGCCTTTGAGTCTGCCTGCGCCTGGAGTTTAACCTCCGGAACTTCTATTTTTTCCACTCTTCCTCCATAGCTCATCCTCTCATGTCCCTCCTCTTTCAATACCCCTGCCTTACTTTGGATCGCTGTCAAGACGGAGGTGAATCCATCTGGACCGACAGTGTATTCTTGTCTGAAGTCATCCCATTCTCTTCCAGCTTCTGTGTTCCTTCTGCTCCCATCCTCGAACATTAGGTCTCCAAGCGCGGTGGTGTCCTGCATTATTTTTCCCATGAGTCTGGCTTGTGCCGCGTCCAACACCATTCTTGGAGATTCTACCCCCGCAATCTGACTGACCCGTTCGATCCTGGATCCATGTGTCGCGTTTACACATTTCTTCAGGGCCTGAAACTGCAGTTGCTCGAACTCTTTTTCCCAGTCCCTCTGCTCTCTCTATCCTAGCTCTGACCCCCATAAGGCGATTGCTCGGATCATTCCAGTGTAGATCTGTCTCCAGCTGGTGGCACTGATCCCCCACTGGGAATTTCCTAACCCATTGAATTGTGCGAGCATGGCTCGTGCTTTCTTAATTCGGGCTTTCTAATGTTCTTTGAAAGTCAGGCTTTCGTCCATTATTATGCCTAGCCACTTCACCCATTTCACCTTTTTGTTCTTTTTCCTCCTCTTGTTTCGTAGGACTAGCCTTTCATGCTTTGAGTCTTCTAGGGGAAGATGGTTCTCCACAGCTATCCTGTTCTCGATCCTGTCCGCTTCGTCCAAAATCTCTTCCATATTTATGCCTCATGCCTTGATTTTATCCCATATCGAGACCCCTAGGTGTAGGTCGTCCACGTATGATGGGAGTTCTAGATGGAAGGATAGCCATTTAGCTTGCAACGCTTCCTCTATTTTGGTGATTATCGGAGCCATCCAGATGAGGAAGATCACTGGTGAGAGGGGTGACCCTTGTGGTGCTCCGATATTTGTTTTTCCTTTCCCCTGTGTCTTCCCGTCCCATTCTAAATCGAATTCTCTTGCCCGGAAGAATTCCTTAACCCATGGTATCCATTTCTTGCCTTCCTCCGATTTTTCAAGTTCTCTTATCACGTCTTCCTCTCTGACGTTTTGAAATCCCCCTTTAACATTCCAGAAGTTCCATTCGACTGCACCCTCGGCCGCCATACACCTCTGGGCTCTTGTAACTACCCGCAAAGCTACTTCCGTGGCCGATCTACCTTTGACCGATCCGAATTGAGGTCTATGTAGCAGACCAGACTCTTGGAGTCTGTCTGCTACTACCTTTTCGCCTAATTTGCCGACGCAATTGATTAGGTTGATGGGTCGCCAGCCTTTCGTTTTGCTATAGTCCTTCCCTGGTTTCGGAATCATGACTACCTTGGAGTGTTGTCATTCTTTCAGTATTTATCCTTTGATCAGGTTCTCCGCCACTTCTCGTATAAGCTCCGAGCCTAGCTTGAGGTCGTGTACTCGCTTGATTAATTTGTACCCGATACCGTCTGGTCCTGGTGCAGACTTATTAGACGTCCCTGCTTAGGCTTTCCTCACCAGCTCCTCCATCTTCTCTTGACTGATACCAGTCAGCCCCGGATATCTTTCCTTTTCTTCCTCTATCTCATTGACCTTCCTGCCATCATTTCTCCACCCAAAGTGGTCTCTAATCAGGCCGTTTTTCATTTCGTTGTCCGTTTTGAGGGGTGCACCTGTTGTGTCTGTCAGGTCTCCCATTGTGGCCTTGAGGTGCCATAGGTCTTTGGCCCACTTGACGATTTCCCATGGATCTTTTTCCCCGTTTTCTTCACAGAAGGTTTGCCAACACTCATTCTTTTTCTCCCTCACCAACATACTCATCTTATTTTTCTCCATCTTCCATCTCTTCATTCTTGCTGCCTGGTCCAAGCTCCGGTTTGACCCTTTCCCTCGTCTGGCATCCCTTGTGATTTTTAACTGGTCCGATAATTCCTCGTCCCACCACCTTTTGGATTTTTCAGTTATCCGCATGGTGCTGCAACAGGCTTGCCGGAGTAGTTTCAGTTTTTCGTATGCAGTGTCTCCTTCCAGTTGATCGTACCAGTGGAAGTCCCCTGTTTTTTCCCCTTCCTCCGCCATGTGTAACTCACCACCCAAGATATCCCAATCAATCTTTTCCCTTAAAACCTCCTTCAACTTCCCATTCCAGTCTATTTCCGCCATGATGGCCCAATGGTCTGAGAGGAATTTGTCTGCCTTGACCTTCTGCCAGTTCTTGGGTCCTCTGCTGATGAAGAGGTCGATCCGGCTTTGCTGTCTTCGTCCGTTGACTGTTCTTTCCCAGGTTGGTCCGTCGTATTCTCCCCCGATCTCGAAACCTTTTTCTACCATCCACTCTTCCATGTCTTTTCCTCTTGTATCGTCCTCGTTAAGGGGGTCCCATGCTTGGTTATGTGCGTTCCAGTCTCCCACTAGGCAATCAGCTTCGTTGAGGCCTTTGAGCCTTTCCTTCCATTTTCTCCCTGACAGTTTTCCATCTGCGTAAATTCCTCCTAGCTTGTGGCCCCACACCTCCACCAAGGCTAGTCACTTGTCTTCCCTGATAACTTTTACTACCCCGTCCATTTTTTTCCTCCAATATACCATTGCAGCTTCGAGGCCGCTCAACTAGCACCTCATACCAGTTGCATGATGATCTCCCTCCCTCAGGAGGTATTCGGCAGTACTATCCGCCGGCCATATTTGTGATCATTCGGGTATTGAGCAAACCTGGACTCCTTTCGAAGCTCATGCAACACAGATGCGCCCTTTGCACCTTGAGCCTCGTCACTAAACATTCACTCACTTCAGAATTACTCCCGAAGTATAGAGCTCGGCTGTCGCAGAGACCGACACCGGCTTTAGAACCGTCCTGTCGAGCCCATTAGATCCCTACAATCTAATGACTGCCGCCTGGGGCTTTTTAAACCCTTTCCGGCTGCCTAGGTGTGTCTGTTAGTCTCTTCACTCTCGCTGACTGTTCAGGTCCCACAGAGTGATCGAGTGATATTGACTACCTATTAACATGCCTCTGCCGAGTAGCAATTCCTGCCCTTGCTTGTCCCAGTTGCATTTCGACCCAACTACAGC
>Ga0307511_10002908_pt1 | contig 17742 bp, 13 predicted proteins | sample 13_EM_MG_FD_200266 | JGI IMG/M metagenome (GOLD analysis project Ga0307511, IMG submission 200266) | Populus trichocarpa ectomycorrhiza microbial communities from riparian zone in the Pacific Northwest, United States - 13_EM | ecosystem: Host-associated > Plants > Roots > Unclassified | place... | reverse complement strand
TATATTAGTGATAAATCTAATTTTAAAAAATTAATATCATTGTTAATGAAAATAGTAATAATAATTTTCAATATTATTATTAATATCATTGTTATTGAAAATTGTAATGAAAAAGAACTTTTTATAATTGGGTGGTTTAATTAATTAAATTGAACAAGGTTCAATTTGATTCAATGGCTTTTCAAGAGCGGAACGGAACATATGGAATGAAACAGGAACGTTCCGGGTGGAATTTAGCCGAAAAATCCGGAACGGACCGAGATTTAAAATGAGATGAAATTTGTTCCGTTTTGTTCCGTTTTTTGAATTGGTATGGAACGTTTCGGCTATTCCAGACGAAACGGAACGGAATTGACAACCTTGCTATGAACCAATCAACAATTAAAATTTCCATATAAACACCTAGCGTGAACAATGCCATAAAAAAACCATTTCTTTCATACTAAGCATAGATCCCTGACTTTCACGATGATAAATATTCAATTAAAAATATTTTGATTTCTAGTGTTGGTAAGCATATATATATATATATATAAAATAGAAATCCCGACCTCCCCTTCTTTTTACCTTGTTTTTTTCTTCTTCCTTTTGTTCTAAAGTCGTTTATATCTGTGAGAAAATAATCTTGCAACCAGATAAAGACTTCGATTCAAATTTGTAAGGAAAGTCTGATCACATTGCAAGTGAAACACTACATTTAATTAAGGTGTTCAGCTCTCAACCATGGAGGATAGATCTCATTAGATTTTGAATGCTCTGGATTTGGATGTTTCTGAACAAGTTTTCTTCCCTACGAATGATTTTAGTGAAAAAAAAAAAAGACTCTATGCCGTCCATCGAAGAGAACAAAGATGTGACTTGAAATATGTAAAAGCAAATGAACACCTATGCCCCATATCTCAGCCACTGAGGAAACATCCATGCTCCACTCACGGTTTGTCCATTTTCTGACTCCATGGTTGACGAGCCACTCATGGGGTGGGAAAACACCTTAAACGTTTTTTTTTTCTTTTTTCTTAGCTGAAGCTCCGACAAGAAAATCAAGAGATTGTTTACGCTGAATATGGGGGATGAAATCATAAAATTCAGGAGACATTTTAAATTAGTATTCCAATTATGTTGTAGATTCCCATCGAGTAGTCAACGAAATCTCCCCTTCCATATTGGTTAATGGGCAAAGAAAAGATGCCTATGCAATAAAAATGACAGCATTTTTGTAGGGAACTTGACATTTTTCAGAAAAGAAATTGTAAAGAATTTAGACAGTTTTCTTTCTTTTTTTTACTGAGTTCTTGTTTCATTTTGATAGAAAGGTGATTTTCATGAATAAAGAACAATCACAGAGTGAAAAGGACTACCACCTTGCATTGTCAACTAAATCTAAAACCTAAAGAATTAAAGACCTTGGCCCCATATAGCTCAGACCAGCAAAAGCCCCAACCAACCCCACAAGACAATACAGATAACGAAGTAGACAAAACAAAACAGTTTGCTTTGCCATGTGTTGTAGGATAACAAGCATTGATTTGGCCGGAGTTGCCTACTGCTAACAGATGCTTATAAATTCTTGGGCATGTTTGGTTTTCTTGTCTTCTGCTGTGCTTTGACATCGACATCCCCTCCCCTGATAGGTCTTGACCTTTCCTTTGTAAACAACAAATACGTATATATAGTAGTTGGTTCATAGGTTTCTTAAAAGGGAGTTCATAATGCCAATCTGTATGTTTTTTCAACATTATGTATAGCGTTCCTATAATCTTTTGATTAAAAATAAAATTTTACCTGGGAAAAGAGTGATAATATACTGCATTGCTTTTGCTTGAAAGCAGGGGATATCGAAAGCAAAACGATTTTCTTTTAAAAATTCACGTTCTCAAACCGTAACTAGACAATTGTTTTCAGACAAAATAGCTAAAAGATATGCTTTAAAAGCATAACAATAACAAACATCCAATAGGCTCTGCGTCTCATCATGATCTTCGATCTTTCTGACCTGAGCCATCATCTTTCCTTAGTGGAAATGCATGGACTGGGCCCTTTTATTTGAGGTCTGTCCCAAAAAAAATACATACATGACGCAACTTATTTCTATTGCAGATGGAAACTGCAAAAGAGTAAGGAAACAGAGAGAGATGTGTCAAGAGTGCAGTTGGCATTGTTATCTAGTGACGATCTGTATTGTAAAACACTTTTCCGAGCAATGCTATATGAATAACCGGATTTTACAAAGAATAAAATAAGAATCAAACATATTGATGAGGGAATACTTTTTCATTGCCAGAACAATCCATCAATGTATTAAGACAACACTTACCATTTGTCCATCCGTATATAACAACTTTTAAGCTTAGTTTCTGTATAAATCATATTTTGGTTTAATCATTTGTAGAATGGTTACATTATTAAAAGTTTGAATTGGAACTTAGAATGCTAAACAGCATCTGCTATACAATTTAACAGTAGCAAGGAACAGGAGCAATGCTATAGAAACCTCTGCTGTACAAATTAACCATGCTAGTAGATCTTGGTTATATCTTTCTAAGTCCAGGGTCTAGTTCATGCAGACCCACTTGTCGATACTGGTTGCATCTTTCGGTTAGCTTACTCAACTAGATATCAGACATGCAGCTCCGGCCCAGGATGGCAGAAGAACAAATGAATGCAGTCGAGATCATAAAAGAGAATTGCAGTTTCATATCACTACAATGAATGTATGTAACTCAAATGATTTGAGATACGTCAAGCATGCCTTTGTCATTTTGAGATTCCAGCACCCTTTTCATGGCATTGTGACATCTGAAAAGTATTGAATTGGTCAAGAACATATACTTCAATCTTTCCAGGCACAAATATTTTAAAAACAAAGATACAGTGGGCGTACCTCCAAGGTAGATGATCAAAGAACATATTTGGTGACACAACAATATCTTTAAAGACATCTCTGTTTGCTAAATAAGCTTTATAATTCCGTACACGCTCTTGAAATCTCCAGCCCTTCCATAATGGCATACTGATGTGCCTTTGTTGGGGTACCATATGAATCACAAGGCCTGGTAGAAACATCTCTGCACGATCCCCTGCTGATCCATTTTCAGATCTGGGGACAGTTTCCAAAAATTGTGATACAGGATCGTCCAATGAATTTATGACAGAAGTGTTATCATAAAATGGATTTTCAATATTGTCATCCTCTGTATCACCGCCACTATTGGTCCTGTCTCCACTATTGGTCCTGTCTGATTCTTTCCAGAGAGAATAACTTCGATCCACCTTGTTGCTTCCTGCAGCAAGAAAATCTTTTAGTAGAACAAACTCTTGAATGCTTACATAAAAAAGTGTGCACATCCTTCATTATAGTGAGCTGGATAATCAATACTAACCCACATAGACTTTTTGATCCAGTTCATCTACTGTGGAGGCTGCAGAATGTAGCTCTGATGGATCAGCTGCCTCAATCTTCCCCCTTTGATTCTTGCTCACACAGAGAAATTGACGAGCTAGCCTAAAAATCAAGGCTGTATCAGTCTTGGAATCCTGAGCGAGTGCCTCAATTGCAGCAGCACGAAGCCGTAGGACTGATCCAACTGAAAGCCGTGCAGAAAATTCATTGTTGTGTACAATGCTGCAGAAAGCTCAAAACATACAACAGAAACATTTGATGAAAGACCAATGATGAAAACTTGCTTTGGAGCTTCTGATGGCATGGAGGGCAATTAATTACCTTGTAACAAACTCTGAACATGCCTCTGCTATGACCAAATCCACACATGGAAGGGGTCCATATGCATAGACATGTAAAGCTGGGTACTGGCGATATAGCTGGTACACAGAAAAAAGATAAAGTGAACAAATAAAATAGTATTTCATAAAAATAAATAAATAAACAATTTTTCAATGTGATAAAAAAACAACTTGGTATTGGGAGAGAGTGTGGAAGAACAACCATGTGTCCTCGCATGTTTTAGTCCCTAACCCAATGGAATGTGAGGTTCCAATTCAACAAAAAAGGTGGGTGCTAATATTGTTTTAGATCCGTGGTAGAGATGGTTTAGCTAAAAACCAGGTAATAGCAAATAGTGATCATTGCACACCAAATAAAGAAAAATACCACATTTTAGCAGAGGATCACGCACATATTTTAACATATAGAAAATCAAATTGCTTTTAAGTATACACCCACATCTTAAAGTACAGAAGATGATAAAATTGCTTCATGTAAGAAAACATACCCTCAGTCCTAGCAAAGCAGCAATGGCACCTCCTAGGGAATGGCCAACTATGCGCAGACTATATCCATCACACTCACATCCAGCTCCCAGCAATGAGGAAAGGAAGCCAGAGCTGCTTTCTGATTCTGTATCTCCATACAAGTTGCAAATAGATTAAAACAGGCATATATTGCCAGGATAAAGAAGTGCGGTACATAACTTCAATTGGCAATTTGCAATATTCTGTTTTAGGTGAATGAAAAATATACTAAGCGCAGAAAAGAATTACAAAAGCTAAATAGAGAATAAGAGATCCTCCAAAAATGAAAAGAAAAGAGTCATCATCATAATAAACCAGCCCACTCCTGCTGAATATCAGTTATGGAAACCCCATAAAAGCACGAGAAGCATGAAAGCTCAAGAAAGAAAGGAAACCTATCCATAACAATTGTCTCGAAATGCACCAGTCCTTAAACATTCCACATTGTGACTGCATATATGACATAAAACCATTCTTTCAATTTTTTATCCTTACTGAGATGAACAAACAAACATGAACATGAAATTCACAAATCTTTCATAATTGTACATACAATTTTATGACAAAGGCAGTTTGTACCCATTTAAGGTAACTGGGGATAGCAAAGGTCCACGACCAGAAAAACAGCCCACCTTCCGCACCAAATAAATAAATTAGAACAAAAATAAATCACTATATATGTATGGACAGGTAAGATCATTTGACCTCACCAAAATTTTGGAGAAAAAAAAGCATTTTGATGTTAATTGAGTAAAAGATAGAGAAAGAGAAAAGATGAGAGGTGAGGAGAGGAAAGATAAGAGAGGAAGTCAACCAGTAGAGATACCAAGAAAATTTAGTTTCAATAATTTCAAAAGCTATCTGAAAACATAACAATAGGTGAAGCTTAATGTTTACCAATGATTATTATTTTTCCACTATAAGCTTTACAACGTGTAAATGAACGGACAGAAACTTCATGAAGCTTTATGTTACAAATTCTCTAGTGAGAATGTGAGATTAAATTTTGGTCATTCCACTGCTATTTTCTTGATAATCAAGGCACATGAGTAAAAAAAAGGAAAAAAATAAAATGAACCAAAGCCACACAGGTTTGCATATCATAGAAATTAATTAACATTCCTAACATAACTCTATGAAATATTGAGTGCTTATGACACATCAACCCTATGAAAATTCAAGTTTAGGAAATTTTCCATTACTTGAACTGTGACCAACTAGGTACTTCTACAAAACTGAAGGGCCTGGCTTAGACAACAGAGAACAATAGATGCATGAGCGTGTTATGGGATTTGTTTTTAAGACAATTTGGTCAAAAGGACTGATTTAAAATTTATGAAAAGAAAAGCGGGGTAGTGAAGCAAAAAGAAATCATGATTACCATTATTTGCAAGATTTCCTTCAAGTTGCATGTAAAGATCACGTGCAGCCTCAACTATGCCTGAGTGTCCATAGTGTGGAAAAGATGATTCCACACTTCGCTTCACATCAGGGCAAATATGGCTGCTACTGTAAAGAAGCAGAAAAGAAAGTTTCAGACCAGAAACAATTTGTTCAGTTGGGCCCAAAAGCCATAATAAAAATGAAGGCATCAATTCAATTAACAATTTTCAACCAAACAATTAAGAAAGTACTATTAGCAGGACAAAGATTCTTCTTGCGTTAGACAAAGAGCTTCTGGGAATTTACCCTAAGAAGCAAAGATACCGATAGGTAAGGTACCACAATGATGCAAAAACTTTAAGTTCCAGCCGTGCACTCACAATAAATAGAAGCTTAGAATTCAGAATCAGATTACTGTTTATAATGTTCCCATACTCTTTATGATAAGAGCTCAAATGAGAAGTAATCACCTTTCTTATTATGTATCAAATAACTGACAAAGAATAGAGCATATAGAATTGATAATCCAGTAGAACAATTTATTTTGATAATTAGTCACATGTTACTACAGTTCTCTGCAAAAGAAATGTAGAAGCAAGCAAAAGAATGAGTGTTTCACTTATCAATTGGGTTTTATAGCATTATATAGACATAGAGAAGTCTGGAAAGACTGCCCCACCCTTTACTCCCCTACACCCTCCAAAGAAAGGTTTGGGGGAGAAGACAGAAAAGCATCCCCCCCAGTGGGAGACCAGACCTTAGTTAAGCTCCAGAAGGGGATGGGATGATTCTTGACTCAATTGTATCAAACAACTTCTAATCAAATGCAATTGGGAATTCAGAGAAAAGTCAAACAAACAAAATCCCAACCCCTGTTACTTACCGCAATAAAGTGGTAGTAATCAATATTGGTAAGTTGTCCTCAGTGTTGTCATTAGTTTGAAAAAATAATCATAATGCAGTCTTTGTTCTGTTTCTTTCATGAATAATAATGGTTTTGAACTCCAGAATATATTTTACTGAACCTTCAATTCAATAAATTTACAAATTATTTTAGCAGAAATGGCATAAATAACTAAACGCTAGTTTTTGCACAATACAATTGATTGGCATTAGTATGGTGAAATTCATGCTTTATTGACAATTATCACATAGAGGCATAAATTCATGTGTGTGTGTGTGGATAGAGAGTGAGAGAGAGAGAGAGAGAGGGAACATGCTTTATCAACCCATCCAAGTCTTCTCTAGAAAGGAGGCATTCTCTTCCCAAACCATCTGTTATGAGGTCTTCAGGGGTCTCAGTTCCTCGTACAGAGATCACTACAGATCTTAGATGGCGTAGAACCACAACGAAGTATGCAGCTTCACATTTTTCCTGAATAAAAAAGAAGACGTTAAATTAACTGCAGGAAATCGATATTTAGCATTCCTTACAGTGCAAAATTGTGGAGATTGTCATCTATTCATATATCAACAATGAGACTTTTGTAAATCATTAGGAAGAAGCAATCTCTCTTGCCTCTTTTAGTAATTTCATGCTGAAAGTCTTTGCATTATTTGTATGCAGGATAGCAATCCTTCAGTGAAGAGGGTTTTCTAAAATTTATTGATTATTTTACACCTACAGTAATTCATTAACATTTTTTATATAATAAATACTGACAGCACAAAAGCCTTAACATTAGATGGAACCTTGGCTTTCAAATAAAAATAATAAAAGAAAAATAGTAAAATGAAAAATGGCCATGCCCTTCATCCTTGTGTCTTCAAAGAGTAAAAAAACTAACAAAAGAAGATCATTAGTATCTACCTCATATAAAATCCCAAGAACATTACAACTTTGCAAAATGCAAAAACTTGAAATTGGAGCATTATAAAGTCGAGAAAGATGGGAGAAGGTGATGTACTTCTTTCTCTCAGCACTATTCTCCTCTATTTCTCTCCTGTTAGAGTAAAAACCCTAATCCTAATCCCTAATTCTCCAAACCTAACTCACCATAAATACTTAGTGAGTCTCCTGTTGTCTTACATCAATTGGTATTAGACCTAAAGCGATCCCCCTCTTTTTATTTCTTTCCCCTATAAAGCATACATAATTTGCTTTTTTCAAAACTAAGTTTTTCATATGACAATATGTACTCTCGAGTCAATGAATGCTATGGGTGGAAATCTTAAGAAATCTTGTGACCAACTATCTAGGCGATAATCATGCTAAGATATCTTGTGACAAACTGCTCATTCAATCAAATGCTATTTTATTAGTCTAGTGAATCAAGTACTGTATCCTATCACAATGGATATGCTCTGTCAACTTTTTGTCTTTATGGTTTGTTGGAAAATATAGTCATGTTTGAACAGTTTTTCTTTATTCTATCAACATGAATAGAGTGCCTTTTTCCTGACGAGCTGGAGGATGTAACTTCAACCAAAGGGCATCTTTTTGGACAAAAAAACCTTGCAATGAAGAAATTCGCATTTTGGGTGAACTGGCTGGGCATACAAGCGCAGAGATGGAGATGGCTCTGCTGCGATAGAGGATGAAGGAGAATCCGTAGGCAACTGGTCCGGAGAGAGCTTTTTCTCATTCTATTCGATGAATATCAGATCCAGTGTTAAGTCTTTTGGTAAGCGGGAGTAATCTTAGACGAATCTAGATATTAGATATTGGTGATAGTATTGCTATGCTTTGCTTTAAAGGGAAAATATCTACAATAGATGTTCTGAATAGGACTTTTTTTTTATAACAACGAAGAATATGAAACTTTAGTCAAGAAAGAGAAGCCCCTTCAAACAACAATCGCAATCAACTGCTGAAGCAATTGCAATTATTGACAAGACTTTAGGGAAACTAGGTTACTACCAAGAGGGATCAATGTAATCAGTATGTCATGAAGAATGTGAAGAGAGGAAAGTTGCAGCTACATCAAATCCAAAAAAGCCACAACTAGAGTAACATGTACAAGCACCATGAGGTGAAGTTAATAAAGTTGATGGAGACACTATTCAATACAATAGAAGTAGAAAAGCTAAAAGATAAGTAAATTATTGATAGTGAGAGCACAATATAATTTTTGGCTCTTGTCGATTTTATAATACCTAAGAACCATCGAAAGTCAATTCGTTTCAAGGTCTTGTAATTATTTAGTAAAGGTGAGATCAATTCAAGAAATCTCCAAGGTTCCACATTTTGCATGTTCCAAGTGTGAGAAGCTTAATATCACAACACTTCAAAACTCAAGATCGAGTTTTCTCTAACCACTGGTTGAATGATGTAGCCACCAAAAAGAAAGAAGTTTTTGAATTACCTCATTTTGATTTTCAATTCTCTATATTCTAGTTTATCTTGTAAACTTGGTCCATTTAGGAATTTGTCTTGCTTAGCTTTTGGTACCTATAAAAGGAGCACTTATTTTATGTGATAGGAAGGATTTTGATACTGGAAGTATGAATTTTGGTCTAGTTTAAGGTTGTGGCCTTAACTGTTTGCTCTCTTCCCTTTTCTTTAAGCAATATTTTCCTCTTACTTTCTTCTATTTCTTTCTAGCAACAGTAACCTCGATTTCTATTCACTCCTACAGTAAAAATCCTAATTTCCTAAATCACTAATTCTCAAAACCTAGCTCTACCATATCCTTTATGGGGCACTCATCCAAAGTTGCCCTACATCAGGTACTTAAATAGATCTCATGCTGTTATACATAAACCATTTTGAACAATCTTCCATGTAAGCCGTAATAAACTACTCCATATTTGTGGGTTAAATTGGTTAAGAGTTCAAAGATGGAAAACGTTGAACCATTGAAATACTTGATTTGGGTGCAACACTAAATACAGCACTGTTTACATTGAATTTGGAGCCCAAAATGACTTTAAGGTGGCATTTGGTTCACAAAATCTGACTTTTTCTTCTGGAATCCCTCCCAGGAATGTGACACAAGACAGATCCTTGGGATATGAAGTTTCTGCATTTGGTTGGGAATTTGAGAACTTCAAGGAAAAGATAGTTTTTTGCATTTGTTTTTTCATTGGAAACCCTAAAGATACTTAGCATAAATTACAATCATACCCTTGTTATCATTATGGTTTATTGAATTATTAAGTGCAATGGTGAAGCCAAAAGTGTTTTTAAAGGGGGCAAAGTATACATGAACATGCAATTAACTTTTTCATGAAATTGAACTATCATATAAGAATATAAAAACTCAAATTAGTTAATCAATATATGTGAAATGGTATGTAAATTATAAAGAAAAATAAATTAGAAATAAAAAAGAAATTGAGTGTGAAGAACAACCTATATTTATGACCATATTAAGCATTTCAAAATGAATAAGCAACAGTTCAAACCGTACTAGATTCCATTATTATGGCAACAGGAGCAGTAGATAATTATAAATAATTTTTTAAAAGATGTTAAAAAAACCTAGAGATTTAGTATTAGTTTTTACCAAAAGTTATCCTTATTTTTCTTTTAAGATCATACTCACTACATTCATATTGAGGTGTGGGAAATAAAAAAAAACTAAGTATATTATTATTCTAACACTGAACAATAAGGATATATATCTGTCACAATACTAAAATTCATTTCCCAAGCACTTGCCCCCCAAAAAAGGGAGGTGTAAGAGGATTTGGAATATGAAATTTTTGAGAAAGTTGGATTCCAAGGACAAACCGAACACATTAATGCTTGGAATCTCACTTTCCTATCTAATTTTGAGAAATAACAGCCACCTAACATAACAAACCATGTCCAAACAAATTTTCTATCAAAGTTAGGATAAGAATATGAATTTCACCTGACAAACACGACCACGTCGAAGTGCTTCTGGGGGTAAATTAGTATATTTTAAAAAGGCTGCTGCATGACCCCGCCACCAGTTATCTCCAGAGAGAGAAGGCCGCCTGAGAGAAGAAAAGGCATTCATGTATGACCAATCTGAGAATGGAATGATCTCTTGCCCTTGCACATAAGATGGCATACAGTGTAATTTGCATAAATGCACATGACTATTTGCATGTTTGTATGTATGTATGTATTACTTGCCCTCCGCCTAAAAGTTTCATCCTGTTCTTCTTCAATGTGACTTCTTTGGAATAAATTCTTACATTCACGTCCACGTCAACAGTTTACATTTGCAAAGCTATACATGTGATTTCTCTTATTGGCCCCGATCTAAAATGGTGGGCAATATCAACATTCTACTTCATTTATGTATAATAAGGAAATGTAAGGACATTGAGAAAAATAACAATCAACTGGAAAACCAGAATTCATGACATGCAAGGCTAAAATTCCAAGGATTGTCTAGGGTATGAGTTGCTTTTCCTACAGCAGGTTCAGTCCACAATCTCTCACGTACGATTGGGAACATGGAAAGGAGTAATATCCCTTTCATTCAAGTCTGGGTTTCTTTAAGGGAAACAACGAGGAGGACTATTCCGTTCGTTCAAGCCTAGGTTTCTTTAAGGGAAACAACAAGAAAAAATCCTGAGGTGTGAAAAGTCATGTAACCTCTCTCACAGACAAAATTCCTTGCATGAATATTATTGTTTTGATCCGTAAAACAAAATCCAACAAAAGAAAAGGAAAAAGGAAACAAGATCCAGCAATTTCCATTAATATAATGTAGATGTATGTCATATTAATATACATGCATTAAGCAAGATACCCTGTGAATAAATGACCTGTTACGAGTCCATGGAGTCAAAATCCTTTGCCTGTAGAGCCATGCACAAGGAAAAAATACAGTATGTCTTCCAAAATCAAGCAATGGACCCTGAAAAACATAGCAGCTTTACAAAATATGCCAGAGTAGTCTTCACAAAATTGAAAACAAGGACAGAAAAAGAAAGCATGAATTAAAATTAATTAGAAAGTTGAATCACAGTACAGTGTATGCAGCTTCAGCAAATTCATGAAAAGCAAAGGCCTCCTGAATCATTTCTCTAGGTGCTTCTACCAATCCATCGTGAGATTTAGGGGATTCGCTATGCCTCTGCAACAAAGCTAGACCTACAGAGAGAGCGTACCACATTTAAGGTAGATTAACAAAAGGATAATAGATGTCAAGGAACCATCTCAACCCAATAGCTTAAGCTGTTAGGTGGGGTTCCAGGATATGATTTATATTATTCTCTAATACACCCCCTTAAGTGAAAGCCCTTTGGGCTTGAAACTTGCACATGCCTACATTACCTTGTGCTTAATTTTTATCAAATAAATAGGAATGGTGAGATTCGAACTCGTGACCACTTGGTCATCAAGGCTCTGATACCATATTAAGGAACCATCTCAACCCAATAACTTAAGCTGTTAGGTGAGGTCTCAAGATATGATTTATATTATTCGAACAAAAAAAACAATAGATTGAGACTTCAAAGTGTAGGCAACAATCTACACCAAAGAACTAAGCTGTCCTTTTCTTATAACGAATTGCAAATGAACGAGTTAACAGATAGCAGTAGCAACAAATGGAGAATTTAAATAGCTTAAGGGCTCATTCGTGGCACATAAATATTAAAATGGCAACTTGACTCATGTGGGATTCACTCACTAATCAGGCCAAGCAGACACAAGTCCTAGAGAAACAAGCAAGCTCTACTTTCCCAAAAAAACAAATGGTTCACTGACAGGCCCAAAACCAGCTTGGACTTCAGGGGACAAACCAAATCAACTAACGAAGAGTACAACAAAACTTAATCCATCAAGGTCACCTGTCAGTATGAGTAATGCCAATCTTACAAAACAAACCATAAACACACATGGAAAAAATTATTTAAGAAGTTAGCTCACGCATCAAATACATAGGTTATTATAAACGCAGAAATGTCATAGGTTCCATAACATGGCAATGACAAGGTGTATGTCTGGAAGCCTCAGTGGACACCATGTTTGGTTATTATAAACGCAGAAATGTCATAGGTTCCATAACATGGCAATGACAAGGTGTATGTCTGGAAGCCTCAGTGGACACCATGTTTGTTTGTAAAAAAATTTAGTGTGCAAAGCATTTTCCATTCAATATGTAAACCAATATCAAATCCCTTATAAAACTGATGTGGGAATACCCATTCAACACCCCCTCTCATGTGCAGGCCCTTTACACAAACAAATAGGATCTTGTTGTCATGATTGATTAGACTGCGACGACGTCACAGGTCATTGATATAAGCATTTCTAATGCCCATAAAATAAGTAAATTCAAGTAGTTAGTGAAAAACAGAAAAGGTAAGACATGAAAGAACAGAGTTTGAAGAACATGCATATGGGAATGTGAGTGGTGTGCGCCTGCATGTTAAGAACATGCATCTTCAAATAAAAAAACAATCTGGTTATAGAATCTCTGCAACAGTAACTCTGCAGTATCCCTATTTAGATGTCCAATGATTTGAGTTTTTAGAACAACTGGCCCATTAATATTTTAAAGAGATGCTATTTCTTTTCCTTTCTGTTGATTAGATGCTTTTTATAATTTCAATACAGTTTCTCTTCCAAAACTTAATTCAACTAAATGCAAAGTAAAAAGCCAGTGTGATGGGAGAAGGCTGCAGTCCAGTACCATTTCTAATAGCCCAATTAAAGAGTGGATTTTTCTAGTTTATGACTAACAAAGTCAAAGGTTGGCAATAAAATGAATTTTAGGAACAAACAAATGAATCAAAGCTTTAGATCTGATAGAGAACATCTTGAGCTTTAACACAAGTGGCAAGAAAAAAATTCAGCACTCCAAGAGGACCAACCACTTGGTACAACTTCCACTGACATTTAGCCATATGGACAAATTACCAATTTACTGACATCTTTCTTGTATCCATTCTTTATTTTCCTAAATCTTTTAAGTTAAGATTTAATTTCATATGTATGACTCAATTTCTTTCAGAATATAGTACCAGGGTGGGTGCTCCTAGAGTAAACTTGAAGACATCACGGGAAAGTATAGATTTGAACAATACTGCATACAAAACCAAGAGAAGAAGGACAAGATAAGAGAAGAAGTTTCTGCAAACCAAGTCAAAGTGCTACACGGTCATGTACCACACAAGTCCCATGGCGAAGCACTTTGACTTGTTCAAAGTATAGATTTGAACAATACTACATACAAAACCAACAAAAGAAAGACAAAATAAGAGAAGAAGCAAGTGCAAACCAAGTCAAGGTGCTACACCACCATGTCCCACTGATGAACTAAAGATTGATTTGGTTAGTCTTTAGGATTCCATCTTAATTAATGATCTGTAGCTCTCAAATTGCTGACCCTTTTAGAAGAGGAAGTATGCCTAACGGCAGTTCATATTAAGACAGAGATTATAGAACACCAACAACTCATTATGCAACATGCAACTGCATGAGGTGAAAACAAACCTGCCAGAAGTTCTAAATGTCCAGTGCCTGATGCCCGATAGGCAACAAGATCACCCAATAATCGTGCTACTGAGTAAACTTCATCTTCCTTGGACACCCGCCTAGAGGAATTAGAGAAAGAAGTTGAATATCAGATAGTTGATAAAAATTCAAATCTCAGAGGTTAAACCAGTGCAGATAAAGATACATGTATTTGACACGCCCCAGACAGCACAAAGCCTCACGAATTCCATGGTCAAACACCTCTTGATAGTGTGCCTTCCATACATCATCTTGGGTTTGATAAAAAGACCTCCATCTTAGGACCGCAGGTCCCACAAAAATATGGATTAGTGGAATAGTACAGACTGCGATAACAAATGAAATGAGTAGTTTTGTCTTCCACTTGTTACCATTTGAAGCTGTCCCTGCATGAGAAACATTTTTCAAAAAGAACTCAAGTTTTTGCAGGAGAACAGAAACAAAGAGTCATTAAACTTGTTTATGAGAAATGCACTCTAGTATCTACTAGGCTAAACCCTTGAATCTGCAAGAGAGCTCCAAAAGCCAAATTTTGCTCATCGAAAAGGCTAATGAAAAACAAAGTCATAGGTGCAATTATAGCCAAGAAGCCCTGACTAAATGGAAACAAAATCCCAATGAAATAGAAACTATCAACAATAATAAACATGAAATGATCTAAACAAGAAATTTTTAGCATAACAATACAACTCCAAAATTAGTAAAGCTAAATGGTTAATGATGGTGGGACTAAATATCTATATGCTCGACTAAATCAATGCCTCTTCACAACATCAAATCCTATAACGTGCCACCTGTTGTCCATCAACAATTCCAACACAGGCTCAAAATGCTGCAATTATCAACTGTATAACTCCATTGCCAAGGTAGCCGTCAACACACTATAACTAGCTTATGCATTACTTATGCAAAAGTGCAGATAAAAGAACTACCTCCAAGTTTGGAGAGAACAGTGCACGGGGGTCTTCAAAATTTCTTGCTGCATTTAATGAATTATTCCCCAATTGTTAGCCATACTAAAATGGCCTATAAACAATTGCCTTGGTTTGTTTTTTTTTTATATTTTGACTTTAGGCCTTGTAGTTCAAGTTAAAAATTATCTAGATAGCTTCTCTCTTTATCAGCCAATCTCATTTTGGAAGGCCTGATCCATTAATCTCTGTTTCACCCTAGATTGCATTTCCCATCTTGAGTATGAATAAAATCAGAGTTTTCAACACCTCCTACTGCAGATACATGAACCAGAAAATGTAGATTTCAAATTGTAGATTTTGGAAATGATTGAGCCGATACTTAACAGGTGGAAGTACAGTGACAGTAATAATGAGATAAAGCAGAAACAAGCATTGCTACAGATGCAAATCGATTATTCACAAAAGATAATAAATACTATAAAAGACTAAAAACAAACTAAGTCAATTTACCTGGTTGACATTCACTTGATGTCCCATCATGAGAGATATATTTAACCACATTAAACACAAGGTAAATTGCAGTTAAAATTTGCAGCAGAGTCATTACCAATGCAAAACGACTCCACCAAAGCCATGTTTTGTACCTCAGCTGTTCAGCGATAAAAAGAATTGTTAAATTGAGGTAAAAAGCAAAGAAAACTAGCAAAATATATTAACGTGTGTTTGTAAGGTCAAAATAAAATGTTCAAGCACATTCCCCACTTTAATTTTTCATCATAACAGTGTTACCAATACTTGAACCTAGCTGAAGAAATATGCTTTGAACAATTTACAAAGAAACCAAAAATTACTAATTCCCATTTTTCCAACAGTCAATCCTTAAGACTTAAATCATTTCATTTTTCTGTTTATTAAACGGAAAAGCTTGCTATCCTTTTCCTCCCTAAATCACACAAGGAAATTTAACAACAAATTCTCGTTTCATGGAAAACCTGTTATTCAAAAAGAAAGGGATGATCAAGACACCACAAATACTAAAAAGCCTATCACATGCGCTCCAAGTAACAAAACAGTTCCAGAAAACAAAATCGTTGTTCTCACCACTGTTAGAACACATGACATGCCATGATTTTAAAAGGGAAATTGTCACTGATCCAATCGTGGACAGTAACTCATGTAACCAGATTAACTCAAGCAAACTAGTCTTCTCTGGTTTATTTTTCTTTAACCTCTTACCTCTTTGCAAAGAGGAGAAACATATTTCACATTTTTTCAGCCAGTTTCAGCTTTGCACTGAAAATCCATGTTGTTCCATTCCAATTCTTATATTGTTCACCTAATCTGACCTAAAAGTTCTAACAAAAATAACCGTAAAGATTGAATGCACATTTCAAATACAAACCCAAAGAAGCATCTTTCCACCCATCCAGATGCTATCTACCTAAGGAACCAAAAGTAAAATATAAAATGTAACTTAACATGCATCCTTGCCATCCAGCTCTTAAACATGCAATCCGCTATATACAAATTTAGTCAAAAAGGTGAGAAAGACAAGCCATTACTAAAACCATCCAAATTCACTAAACCAACCATCAAAATTCTGCAACCAACTGAACATAACACGTTCTGAAACCCAGTCAAAACTAATGCAAAAGACTCGGCTGAAATAAGCTCGACAAACAAGAATTCTAATTACCAAAAAAATAGTTAAACCCTGTAAAAGAAATTTTTTTCCCCTTAAAAGGAGAGAGCTGGGCATATACCCGTCTTCGAAGACGATTAATGGAGTCGATAGCAGAAGAATCAAGAGGAGAATCAAGAATGGAAAAGGCAGTAGCCTTTTGTGCAATCCCAGACTTAAACATGGCAAATATTTTGAAAGCAGCAGCCAAAGACACCATTGCAACAGGAATAGTTATTCTGTTAAGTTCACAACCAGGAAACACAAGAAACAAAAGAACCCCACCAACAATCACCACAGCTAGATTTGAAAAACCCAACATTATCGTACTTATTCGCAAACTGTTCACCGTTGAAGAAACCCACATTGCCATTGCCTCTCAAGTTTCAGGCTTTATTCTTTGGAAAGAACAAGGTGGGTTTCTCTGAATTGCTGTGAAGATCGTCAAATCAAACGGTACCAAACATGAGAAAAAGAGAATTTGGGTTTGCAATGACACATGTTTGTTCGCCGATAATGCAATAAAAGTCTGCTCTGATTTTTCTCTTTGAAAAGCTGACCTGTTTGTTCATTGTTGTCTGTTGAATTGATTAACCAAAAAGTGAAAATTGATTCGTCAACTAATTATTAATTAATAAGCTAATAATAATTCTACGAAAAAAAAAACTTTTAAGAAAAAAAAACATTTCTCGGGTTTGGCGTTCTGGTATTGCCTTCGGTTTTTACATAGACTAAAATTAACTGGGAGTTGGTTTTAACTTTTAATGTCATCAAAACCTGAATTTATGTAATTTTAACAAGATCACTCATGCTCGCTTAGCTCGGGTTCATTTATGAATTTTAATAAAAATAAATAAAAAATAAAGGATAAGATATTATTAGTATATTGACATATGTTTTGTTGCGAAATTTATTTTTTAAATGTAAAAAAGAAATATTAAAAGTGTATAGTGTTTTTTTATAATGTTATTAAATTTAATTAAGTTTATCAATTTTAAAAAAAATTTATTTAGCTATTTATCTAATTTAAATTTTTAATTAAAATATATGAGAAATAACTTGATTTAAATCGATTAATTTTATAAGTCTAAATATAATTTTGATGATTCGTAAAAAATATGAGTTAGCTT
>Ga0307511_10002907_pt1 | contig 17742 bp, 18 predicted proteins | sample 13_EM_MG_FD_200266 | JGI IMG/M metagenome (GOLD analysis project Ga0307511, IMG submission 200266) | Populus trichocarpa ectomycorrhiza microbial communities from riparian zone in the Pacific Northwest, United States - 13_EM | ecosystem: Host-associated > Plants > Roots > Unclassified | place... | reverse complement strand
AGGTTCCGCCCCCCCCCTTTCTCGTGATCCACCCAGCTTATCACTATTCCCAGTTTCGGTATCCACATTCATGTAGCGTTTCCGATTGTTTTCGTAGTCCTGGACTAAGATGTATATATATATATATTCCCACAGTATCTACCCCGATAGCTCGGCGGGTTTGCACAAAGACTGGGTCAATTGTGGCGGGTATCGGGCTGCGGTTTTCTGATGTCACCTGCGCGGACGTGATGAAGGCGCCCACTTTGATCGAGCCAACTGTGATCACGATTCCTCAAATTTTTACGCTCGAAATCCAGACCCGACCTGAATGTCCGCCAAACCCACGCCGAAACAACTGAAATCGATCCTCAAGACGAAAATCAAGGCGACCAAGCGTGTCCGAGTTTCCGAAGATGCGCACGTAAAGGTCAACCCTACACCCAAACTTTCCGCCAAATCCAAGGGAAAGCAACGCGAGACCGTGTCTACTTCTGTCGAGATCCCTTCGAGCCCCAAACAAAAGAAGGTCCAGTCTCATCCAAAGGCTAGCTCTATCACCTCCCGACCCCCTTCCACATTCAAACTCGTGACCGGATCGTACGAGAAACTGCTGTATGGCTTAGAAGGCTCGATCACATTGGACGAAGGGGATGGAAACCGGATATCTGTGAACCTGAAACCGATATTCATCTTCCCCGCGCATGTCTCGTGCGTGAAAGCGGTTTCGGGGTCGCCGATGGGTGGGAAGTGGTTAGCGACTGGGAGCGTGGATGAGGTTGTGAAGGTGTGGGATTTGAGGAGGAGGAAGGAAGTTGGTGGGTTGATGCAGCATGAAGGTGAGTCCTCTCCCATACACTTCGGCGTTTGAAAGGGTTCCTTATCGCGGTTTGGTAGGTTCTATTACTGAATTGCATTTCCCGTCGAGATCTCATCTCATTTCTGCATCTGAGGACGGGACGATAGCTATATTCCATGCACGCGATTGGGTGGTGCTACGAGTTTTGAAGGGACATAAGGGTAGGATCAATTCTATTGGGATTCATCCCTCAGGGAAGGTTGCCCTGAGCGTTGGAATCGACAAAACCTTACGAATGTGGGACCTTATGCGGGGTAAGGGTTCCGCGAGTACGAAACTCGGGAAAGGTATGTATGCGATCTATACTGTACGTATTGTCGAGCTGACGCGAGCTTCTTAGAGGGAGAGAAAGTGAGGTGGTCGACGGATGGGAAGCTTTTCGTCGTTCAGTCGCTTTCAAGTCTCGAGTTCTTTGATACAGTGAGCCAACTTTCCAGTTCACCGGAGCCACCTTGCTAATTTGTGTATTTCGCCCAGAATCTCGCGTTACTCCATACCATCACGCATCCTTCTCGAATACAGGATGTCAAGTTTGTACAACACCCAGAAACGAAAGACGAGATCCTTCTCGTCGGTGCAGAAGACAAAAAGTTGTCGGTCTATCTCATCCCCTCCGGAACTTCCGAAACACCAAGTATTATTGCTGAGATGATCGGCCATACGAATAGGTACGCATGATCTCGACCGAGGTGTCCGATGTGAGTTCTGACCCGTCGTAGAGTAAAGGCGGTTGATACACTTAAAGTCTCGCTTCCAAACCAAGCCACCACAACGTTGGTGGCTACCATCTCTTCAGATGGAAAAGCGCGGGTTTACGACCTAGCGCAGGTGCCCAAGCCCGTCCCGAAGTCCGAATTGACGACGATCGAACCGGTGGGGGAGTATGACTCGGATGGCAGCAGGCTCGTTTGCCTCGCACTCGTGGATAGCGATGAGGTGGAGGAGGGAGGTTCGGTGGTTGGGAAACGGAAGCGGGATGAGGGTGATCAGGAAGAGGGTGAGGGCGGAGAGATAATTGGTCCCGAAGTGTTAGGCGGGGAAGTTGACATTCAAGAGGAGGAAGCCGGGTCAGAGGAGGGTGGATCTGATGATGAGGAGTGAGCCATGCGGCGTCTTACTTTGTTACCGCACTCTTTAGGTCACCGGATGGGGCATCGTGACTACGAACCCAGCGCTGAAGGCTTCTCTTCCATTGGAATGTGTATCCTTCGGGACTCCGATAGGTTGGTACCAGTCCGACCCTGTGGCTGAGCGTCACGTCCACCCCCGCAGTTGGGGTGCGCCGCTGTGGTTTCGCCAACGCGTCGCGTAAACGACCGCACTTGAGTTTGGGGGATGCCGGGGAGACATCTCGATGGGATCAGCTGAGCTCGCCTGGTTACGAGTCTATCTCTCCCCAATTCATTACCAAGAGGCGCTGCCTTTCTCGGTGTCCGACCCTAGTTCCCCACGGTCTGATCAAAGCGGATATTTGGTTTTACCACCCATTTCTTCCGGAGATAATCAGAGCTGTAGGCGCGAGTAGAGGGTGGACCACAGGGGGATGTGATCGTAGTCCTCACCCATGCCGGAGCGTTCGGCAACCAACTGACGGTTCAACGTTCACCGCTGGCCGCTGACTCGCGCGTGGTCTGTTGCGTATTTCTAAACGGCCGGAGGTGGGCTACGTCAGACAATTGACAAAAAGAAAAAAAAAGTTCTCCCCGGAATTCGCGGGGAGGATGAGTACGGGTGACTTGAGTTACGTAATCGGACCTGCCTCATTTGGAGATGGCTGATAGAAGAACTGGTGACCCTTGGGACATGAAATCCCTTCTTCCCACTCGTCCTCCACCAACTCTCGTCCCATCTACCACCCACGACGGTCGTCGCTGCGGTGGTCGGATTCCCACCTGTTTTGCGGTTGATTTCTCACTTTTCCAACTTGCTCCGGTGAAGGTACGTCGGTGGTTTTTTGAAATGGCACCTCAAGGGCTAATACAGTAGATTACTCGATGTCAAGGGCGAAATCCCGTCACGAATCGCTCTCACTGCCCTGACGCCCCGGGAACGATACGCGCAAAGCCGGCTCTGACAGCTCCCGTAGGCGCTCTTACGGAATCTACGGCGCGTTCGGTTCCATGGATCTCACACCAGAGCCAACGCCTGCCCAGGCTGGCCTTCACCTCGAACTCGATTCCCCTCCGCTCGTTTCCCCCAACTTCCCCTTCCCCGTAACTCCAAAAATGTCCGCCAGCCCCCGTCCCAGGATGCCGGTCGGCCCTCGGGTCAGGAAAAACACGGCTGGCGCTACGATTCTCGCCACTCCGCGTTCTGCGACTCCTCTCAACTTTACCGACTACCCTCCCATTCCTGGGAACGACAGAAGCTCTCCAGGCCCTTCTACCGCAGACTCCAGTCGATCTTCGTCACTTTTGCCACGTTACCCTCCTCCGTCACTAGCCAACGAGAAAGCGGTACAGACCGAGTCCAATGATCCGATGCCGTCGACCTCTACCTTACCCGTACCCCCACCCGTTCTCTCCCAACCTCTTGCTACTCCAGACTCTACACGACCGTCTACACCGGTCTCGCTGACAACTCATAGAATCGTCAGCAAGCCGACCACGCTCCCCGCCCCCACTCCCATCAATTTCAACATGGACCCAATTGCCTTCAAAGGCCTCCCTCTCGAAGCGGCCCAGTGGTCCTTCACATCAGATCAACTCCGCGAGATGGTCTCGCGGGCGATCCGCGACTCGGCCAAAGAACAATTCATCAGACTACTATCACTCAACGCACTCGATAAAGAGATACCCGAAGAGCTGGCTCGTTTGGAAACTCTCAGATTCACCACCCAGGCCCAGTACCGGTTTTACTTCCAACGAAGGACGAATTTGTTGCAGTCGTTGAATGCGCTGGCCTGCACGACCCCTGCTTCCGCGGAGTATGACACAAGCACCCTCGGAACACTGATCCAGCAACTCGCCGAGGTTACCTCGAACATGGACCGCTTTATGGAGACATTGTTAAGCGCCTCGGAGCATCGGTCCCAACTCGCCCAGGTCCAGGAGAAGCACCTCTCGTCTGCTCTTGCCATGGCTCTACGCAAACTCAACGCGAGCTACGCTAAGCGAACGGGCGACCTGAAGAGCGCCAGAGCGCGCATCGCTGCGCTGCAAACGGAGCTGGAGGAGGCTTGGAAAGTTGCGGAGGGTATGGCAGAGGAAATAGACGATCTCGACAACTTCAGAAGCGACTACGCCATCGAGGACAGGTACGATGATGGCGGAACCGATGTGAACAATGCCCTAGACGATGATCCCACAACGGTCTCTGTCGTTAACGCCGAGTTCGTTCCCGTTACCGGTACAGCCATCGTCAGCAAGGCTACCCTCGTCGGATCCCCTCCCCCTAATGGCGACGGCAAGTTCATCCCACCTCCAAACACCCACGTCCGGCGTCCTCGCTCAACTCACGGGTCCGATCGATCATCGAGGGTTTCTGCAGCCAGGAAACGGATCAGTCTTATATCGCAGAGTGCTATCAGAATCCAAAGATCCAACTCGGAGGGTGATGGGGGCGGTGGGCCAAGCGTACCAAACACACCCAAGAACAGTCAGAAGGCGACGAGCCAGAGCAAAGCCAAGGACCCAGGGTCCCTAAGCCCTTCGTTACTCAGTAACCCTTCGTTCTTGGAACTTTCGAGGCCGGGCACTCCACAGCCATCGGACGAGGAGGCGATACCGCCGGTGCCCACCCTGGTTAGGATACAAGTGGACTGTGGCCCGAGTACGGGTACGGGTGTCGGAGTGAATGAAGGTCAATTTATTGAGGATCACAGAGGTACGTACGACATTCAGTTCCTTCGTTCTGTTGGGAATCTCACCTGACCAATCGGAATCGAACTAACGTCATCCCCCCATTCAGCGAATCTCGACTACTCGCCTGGATTCTCCGCCGCCTTCGACAGCGCGATGATACCACCCCCTCTACCGGACAATGATCTGCCTTCTCCTCTAACGAGGGCAAGCAGCGTGAGCATACCGCACCCGCCGTCAACACAAGATACCAGACGGATACAGTCCATGCAACCATCACTATCCATCCTGTCCTCGCTGCAGTCACGAGACTACGCCCTGGAGGATCGCGATCAGACGGGGGACGATGGTGGTCTCCAGGACAGCCCCATGATCCCGATTCTGAGGATCCCACAAGTGGTGGAGGAGGCACAGGTCGTGCCTTTACCGGCCGCGGAAGAAGACGACAAGAGGTCCTCCGCGTCTCATCACGTGTATGACAAGTCGGATTTTTGGCCCTGGACGAAACGGAATACGGCTCTTTTATCAGACGCGGTGCCCGAACCTCCTTCGCCCTCGGACTCGCCCACCGATGATGATAAGGTTGGCCCCGATGTCGTGGTCGAGATTGGACCTTCGAGCCCCACTCCAATGGATATCGTTGTGGAGGATCAAGAACATGAGCAAACGTTTGCCTCGTCGTATTTGCCTGATATGACCACGCCATCTGAGTCTCTCAACGGCGATGGCACAGGGAGCACAGGACCGTCGGTAAGCATCATAGCCTCCGAGGACAGTGGGGAGGGCAACGACGGTCATGAAGGGGGCGACGAGCCCGAGGTTGAAGTGGAGGGAGGTCAGGCTCCACCGAGCCCGGCGGCGAGCGACGTCCCGGAGATGCCCGTCTTCCTACCAACGAGGAACCCATCCCCGCCGCTGGAGAGGCACGGAGGCCTAGGTTCGCTCGTGGCGAGGAAGAGCTTGTTGTTCAGGAGCCACAGCAGTAGTAATCGCGACAAGAGGAGTTCGATGCCATTGCCCAGCGCAGTGATCGCGAGCCTGTTGCCGTGGAGGGGGTCGAAGCGACCATCGTCGGAACCGGAGTTGCCGAGTCAATCTTCGAAGGCGGGTTCGAGACGATCGTCTTCGTTACCTTCACCACATTGATCCTCCTGGAGAGCCATCTTTCCGTACCCTCTTTCCTCCCGATCGCTCCCTCGCCTGCTGTCAATCTTCCTCCGTTATACACATTCGACCCCAGCATGTTCTCTGAAACTGAATTATCCACTTTACCTTCTCCCCCCACGTTCCGCTTGTTTCAACTCGCCGTCGTCGATGCCGTCAATATGCTATCCCTGTCGTCCAATCACTAATCTCGCCACCCTTCCCTCTACATTCGTTCCCCCTTTTCCCCGACTCCTTTCCCGCGTCTGTCGCCTGCTGTATCGCTGTTTTCCCTCTCTTTTGGTTTACCCTTTCGATTGTTGATATCTTTTTCCTTTCTCTCCTCTCCTAACGTGTTTCCTTAGCCACTCTCCCTCACCTGATCATGAAAAATCAGTCATCTTCCCTTTTTGTATCAAAGCCGTATGTTTCGCTCTCATCGCCTCCCCGTATCATATTCCCGCCTGCTCGCACCCTCAGTCACTCCCTCTGCCCTTATTCCTCGCTATCTCCGTCACCCTGTCGCTCCTTGCTTATCCTCACAAACCTTTTTCCATTTTGCCTGACTTCGTTCTCCCTCGTACGGAATCTCAGCTTCAGGCCTGGGTAAAATTGTAATCCTTACACACCGCCAGATAACTAATTCCTCCCGTTTTAAATACATCCTCCGTGTCTTACTGTCTACAAACGCAGCGTTCTGCTATCTCTGTCTCTCGATGCTCACCCTTTTGTCGTGTTTTCTCTCTGGTGCTTACGCGCTTAACATACAACACATAACGTATACCTTGTATGCGGATCTGCACACAGAAATCAGGTTTAGCATGGGATTTCATGGGTGAACGCGAACCTGGGCCTGAATTGGCGTTCGCGTTCGAACTCAGGCCCGGTGACTTCAGAACCGGACTTTGAGAATATTGGGGACAAGGAGGTTGTCAGTTGATCAATTAATCACCCCCAGCACCTGGCTCTACCACTCGTTGAAAATCAATCGGTTGTGCATTTCAGCATCCGATCTTAGAGGACTGAGCATCACAGATCGCAGTCAGCAGAATAGGATTACACGATCGTGTGTTATCGTATCTGCTTCGACATATCGACACGCTTTAATAATATGAGTGACTACTAGGTGCGGTTAGAAACTCTGTCAATAATCGGCGATCTTGACCGCTTCACCTTCCTTCCAACTTTGGTTGGAGATTTGATCGAGCTCCTCGGTCGAAATTTGACCGAACTAAGTATTTCCACGGTGGTCGATCCCTGAGCGCTTCCAAGTCGCGCTCCTACCGTTCCAAGCGCTCCCGGCTTCCTGGAAGCTGACTTGGTATTTTCCTGAAGGTATCTGTGGCACCTGTCCCATTATCATCCCAGCGGGCAACATATCACCATACCCTTGTCGAATAGGGCGTCTAGCGGTGGGATCCGATGACTTACTGACAGCCTCAGCACGTCACGTGTGTGTGTGTGTTTATCTATTATAAAAATAAAAACCTGTCGCTTCATCGTCAGCTCGCGAAACACGTTATTGAGGTAAAGCGACTTACAGTGTTTGCGTTCAGTCTCAGGTTCGGCGGGGTTGGAACTGTGCTCAGACTCCGAGGGCACCGATGCAAGTTCCAGCACAGAGCACACGAATGCGTGCGACTGTAGGTCTGATACACGTGCCCAGTGGCCAGTCGCAACCTCTGGAGGGGTTTGGTTTGAACTATGCTGCGCAAATCAGTATTAGGTTGGGAACACGCCGATAAAATGTTCCTGCTGCAAAGCTGGCAAACGACTCACCAGGGCTGCCGGGTTGGCGGATAACTCATTTGTAACGCACCTAAGCGAGGTTCGTATAGCAACAAACTAAGTTCGCTCGGGTCAGTGTGATAGAAAGCGAAAATACAGCACCATTTACAGGGAATTGTTCGTCCGACCGAACAGCCGCGCGTGGTCATTATGTGCGAAAGGTCTGATAAGTCACCGTAGGTACACTCACACTTGTGAACTCACCTGCTCGGAATCATATGACAAAGGAACATGAGGCGGTCCATCGAGTATTCGAATCCGGACGTCCGGCAACGGTGGACCTTCCACGATTGACCGTTAGCGACGGACACCGAAGGAGTATTGGACTGATGCTCGCCCACGGACATGCAATCCTAAAAGCAACAGATGGCGCGCAGATACTCTTCAACAGTTGCATGGAACGACCAGCACAGAGGTAGGTAGACAGCGGTGTGAGCATGGTGGGCTGGGGGAACAAAGTGGGGGTTTCCCACCATTGTGAATAAATATATTGCGGCTCGAAGCTGCGTCACCAACTCCACCCAGCGAGAGTATAGTGGAGCGGTTGCCGGACCCGGGAAGTGCCGATCCCGATCAAAACAAACATGTACAAAGCTGATGGGGGCATCTGGTTAATATACTCTTAGACAAGAATGTTGGAGCGAAGTGCCAACACAGAGGCCGACAGTGGGGCATGTCATCACCGTGTGCACGGCCTACGCATCGCAGAATGCACTAGCAACGTTGCCTCCGACAGGCCCTTCCAGCAGTTTCAGGGGTATTGGCTTGTCTCAAGTCATAGAGGTACGAGCTTCTCGGCAAGCTCCTCCGACCGTCACCTACCATTCTGACCACCTAATCAAGAGTGATTCCGACTCCTCCCCTTCATGGCGCTCCAGCCCTGTCAGTGGTTGAGAATGGAGGGAGACTGAATTACTAGGTGGGATAATGATGGGGAAGAGTCTTCTGGGAGCTTGGGGGACGAGAGCGACATCTGTATATCTACTACCAGCTAAAGTACCGTCGTGGCTGGTCCGCGAATGACTTATGATCCTCGGTGTCATCTAACGAGGGTTCTGCGGTGATTCCCGGGACGTAAAGTACCGGGTCTTAGTGATTTCTTTCGCATTCCCACCGGCCAAAAACCTCATCCCGCATAGTGTTACCGCCCGATCATTCGAGTGGCCGACATGTGTCGATTTGGTCCTGTTCACCGCGAATGAGTACTCGGGTAATCCCGTCCCCTTGAGGGGAAATTTGGAGGTTGTTCCGGGAGTGAAAGCACTCAATCTCACATATGGACAGCTAGATCCGTCGCACAACCGGAAGGTCAAGCTTCAAACCGCATGAGTGCCGGTGCTCACACCAGGAGGGCCAGGTACAAGAATGTAGGTGGATCATGTGAATAAATAGTAGTTAGTGGGGGGTTGGTGCAATTCAGACGGGTGAGGGATAAGCCACTCTGACTCGGCGATCGTCCGCGTCGTACATCCATGGATCATCGTCATCCAGACTTAGTCCGACGGAATGGCGGTATCGCAGGTGGCTTCTTCAGAGTATTGCCTCAGGATGGGTATTTTATGAGATAGGACGGAACTGAACTCACGGAAGGAAGCAATGGATCGCAAAAAGTTGCCCTTATAGCTGGAGTTGACGTTGGGAGAAAGACTCGAGCGATGCCACGCAAGTCCCGAACCCAGGGCTGAGCGTGGCATGTCGTTTGCGGAACAAAGTCAATTGTTGATATCGAGATCCCAGGGAGTTTTCCCTACAACACAAAGGATGGGGGACGGAGCTGTCCACCCACAGGACATGGCTGCAGCAGGTGGCAGATCGAAATTCAAAAGTAAATGTCAGTTTGTTGGTTATGAATCATTGTTGGATCATGCTCACCCAGGCTCGTGGGGGAAGGCATTCCTGCTTCCGGAGAACCTGCGTGTCGGGTGAGGAAGAACAACGAAGCTGGAGGGATATCCATACCTCGTCCAGCGAGTCCAACCGACTCTCCGTCGTTTTCTCGTTTTCGTGAGTTATCGGATCGGACGTTGGGTGCAATCTCCTCTTGCTGCGTTCCTTTTAGTTACTCGCGGACATGACATATAACACGTATGACACACTGTCAGACGCACGCGCATATAGGCACGGAAACCCATTTTAGCATGCGATTCATACGACTTCCGGTCGTGACTTGTCTCCAATTGTTCGACTGAGTAGAACTTGTTCCGTTAGGTTGAGGAAACTGCATGACGAATCCCGCATCTGGTCGGGGCCGATGACGGCCGGTACAATGTCCCTGATTGGGGACACAAGTTGTCCAACTCTTTAGACAGGGTCGGGCCTTGGTCATTGAGTTCTTCCGACCCAAGGTCGAGGGCGGGACTATTGCCTCACGTCATGCTCTCCCTGGTAATCGTCTCTTCGCCATCTTGAGAAGTTGAGATATATTAGCCCCGCGGCTTGGTCAGTAGGCTGATATGCCAACGACCCAACGCCAGCTGATGATCAGAATCGAGACAGGTGCGGATCCAAACCGCTCCCGTCCAATTCGCAGTCTCTCCTTGAAGTCGTTCCCGAGCAGGGTGCGAGAGTTCCCCACCCCACCGGAGGGAACTGGTCAACGTCCTCCTTTGGCGTCATCACGGAAGACATGACGGATCAGCAGGGTGTGGTACGACGTGGCGCGGAGATGTATGACGGGTCACGGGTAAGAGTCGGCCGTTGTGGTTTGATCGGATGCACAGGGCCCTCGCGCTCGCGTCTGGGGAATATGGGGTGAGATCCCTCGGAACATGATGATGGTCACGCCCACATACCTCAAGGGTTAACTCGGGGGATACCAGGGGGTCATACGAACGATGAGCGGTCGCAGGTTACTGGGACCGCGGGATGGCGCTCGAGTTGCCGACAGGATTCAAATCTGGAAAGAACTGACTAAGATCAACTCATTTCTGGAGCCCTGAGTCACGTTGAGGAAGGTTCTGGAGTGGTAGTGGTTTCTCAGGTAACCCACGAAGGTGGAAGAAACGTCGGAGCGTGTTGTGATCCGGTGGTTTCTAGCGATTTGCAGAGTACAAGTTTTTTGTATTGGATATTGTACAGGGACCAACAGGTGCTAGCGAATCTCCTGAGTAAGTACGCGGTAGGGTGTGACACAGGCAAGGAGGACGCACGATATGATACTAATTGCCCTCGATTACAGGACAGTTGAAGCCCATCTCTCCAACCCACGCGTGTTTCTTCAACGGACTGTCATGGAACAGGTCCCCGAACCCTACAGCGTGAAATCACCTCCATCCCTCCGTGTGAGCTGATCGGCTACGGTTTGGGCGACCGGTTTCTCTTCCATCGCCCTGTGTTCCCTACACCCAGCTCGAAGTTGCACTCACCGGACCTCCCGTTCATATTTCCCACTTCGGTCGGCTGGTGCGATAGAGTCCTTCCCTTGTACGAAACTTCAGCTCGCGTAGGATGCCAGTACGGGTCGATCTCTTCAATCGTAAGCTCAAAAGGGTGACGCGTCAGACTCCCGGCTCCTGTGTATTCACAGGGGGCGGAAGTCGGAGCTCGTCTGGGGAAGGTCGGACGGACGATGGCGTTGTCGATGACAGGGAGTCCGGTTCCGGTGGAGAGCTCATTGTGGTGGTGTCGATCAAAAGTGGAGTTGTACGACTCGGAAGTCGCGTCCTGGTAGCTGATCTCAAGGGTCGACACAATGCGGTGGTCATCTTTCTATACAATTTTCCGCCCCAGATCCACGATGAAGAATCAATACCTCCAATGGCAGACGTGGAAGTAAAAGCTCCGCGTAAACGTCAACTGAGTATTCCATACCGCAGTGCGAACTGCTGCGTACCTGTTCCGAGGTCGGACCCACCTCCGCGGCGGATCATCCTTGGGAATAGACGAAGGCACGTCCGATGGGTTCGGACACATTCAACGGCCCTAAATCACGATCCATGGATGAACGCGAACCTTCCCTCGTTCCACTCACGATCGGACCCGGCTCTAACAGTTTCAGAACCGGATTTAGAGAACGCCAAGAGCAGGGCAGCCATCGACGTCTACCGTGTGAGGATGCCCGAAGTTCCGGTGTTGAATGGCTTACAGTCTGAACGCTGCCTTGACTCTACCACTCGGGGAGTAAAAAGAATGATTACACTGCTAGCTCATACCGTGGATCTAGAGCGTCATCTTTCGGTATCTGTGGCTCTGAGTCTGGTCCCTTTTCATTGTTGTCCCGGCAATCAGCCTCGCGGACAACTGTGGACAATAGACACGCCGTCGCTTTGCCTAGGGTCGTCTCGAGCGCTCAGAAACAAATATTTGCCACCACGTGAAAACCTGTGCGTGCTTTCCTCGTGGCCCGCCACAACCTCCAGACCGCCCGCAGGCTTTTCTCCCTTGTGCCCAATCGCCGTACGACCTCGATATCTACCCGATTCACACCAACCCCACTGATTGTCAACCGTATCCAAGCACCTGCAGAACTTATGGAGAACACTGAAGGTGGTGTCAAGAGCGAAAAAGAGTCCCCACCGCTGAAAATTGATCCAGAGAGGTACGTTCAACGTGTTTCGTGGCTCAGATCGCTGACCATTTGGCCATCGTAGTTTCCGAGATGCCCTCAGAACATTCATCCAACCCCTCAAGTATGATGATCCCCGCCTTGATTTCTATGCGGTGTACAAGAAGGAGGCTGCCGAGTATGATACGGATTATGTAAAGAAGTATGACGAGGACCTCAACACTACCCTGATCTTTGTGCGTTACGTAGGATGCATCCTTGAAGGTGATCTGACCTTTTCTTGTAGGCCGGTCTGTTCTCCGCCGTCAGCTCCGCCTTCGTCATCGATGTCCACTCAAAGCTCAAACCCGATCCAAGCGAACAATCCGCAGCCCTCCTCCGTGTCATCCTTCTCACACTCAACCAATCTGCCATCCAAAATGAGACTCCCACTGTTCCGCCCATCAAGGAGGATCCACCGAACGAGATTGTGACTGTAACTGGGCTCATGTATACAAGTTTACTGATTTCACTGCTGGCTGCATTTATTGCGATGTTGGGCAAGCAATGGCTCAATCGCTACTTGCGCCATGCAGGTGGGTCGATGATTGAGCGTTCCGGAGACCGTCAACGCAAATTTGACGGCCTTGAGAAATGGCCGTTCCGCTTCTTCATTGAAAGCCTTCCAGTGATGCTCCAGATTGCACTCCTCCTCCTTGCCTGTGGCCTTTGCAAGCACATGGCATCCATCAATACCACTGTTGCAGGTGTCCTCATCACCCTTACTGTACTTGGAGTACTGTTCTACATTGGGATTGTTATTGTTGGCACAACCTCCTATGCATGTCCATTCCAGACCCCTGCATCCACAGCTCTGCGCAGCCTGTGGAAGAAGTTTGGGCACCATGTAACTACTGCACTTCTTCCAGTTGTTGTTACTGGTACATCTCTGCTGGCTGCCTTCCATCATTTGTGGGAGGGTATCCTATGTCAGGCCATCCAAATGCTGTTTTGGTTACCATTGGTTGGGGGGCACCACAATTCTCAAAATGAGCATCTGCCAATTGTGCAGTCCAACCCACAGGGATATACATCATGGTTAACCACCCTGCACACCATGTGGGAGTCCATCTGGTACAAATTCAACCCTCCCTCCTCACCCTCACCCACCATCCAGGAGCCTACCAACCCAGCTAGACTTCAGAAGGCAAACACCCATGACATCTTGTGTGTTTCATGGATTCTGTGGACCATCACTGACCCTGAGGCACTTGATGCTGCTATCCGACTTGCTGGCATTGTCCGATGGTTTGAGGATGGACTGGTTGTAGAGCCTCCATACAATCAGATCATCTCCACCCTCAAGGAGTGTTTTGATTCCACAGGGAGGGTATACCCTGGGTTAAGGGATAGGGCATACTCCTCTGCACAGGCCATCCTGTGGATCTACATCCGTGCACAGTTTATGCCTGAGGAGTTTGCACTCAATTTTACTCTTCCAGCCATCCATTGCAATCTTCATGACCTTGATGGTGACCTCAAAGACCTCCTTGTAATTTACTCCATGGGCACTGACATCCCTAAAATCCTTACCGGTCATTGTGACTTCCCTCCAAGAGTTACTAATGAACACTCACAATGGATTTCAAATGCATTTTTGCACCTATCCTGGGCAAAACGGTGCATGCCTGGTATATATGATAGGATTCATTTTCCCATACTGCTGCTGGATAGGAATACTATTCCAGTGAATGCTCTTCTCAATTACCTCCTGGTGTCATGCATCTTCCTTGGCCAGCCCATTGATGAAGAGCTGTTGAAAATCTGGGACAAATTGTATGTTACTTCATCCCTCTCTCATCAAACTACTTACCAATCTCCATTAGTGATCGCTCAAAACAGATTATAACTAAATTCTCCCAAGTGATGATCTCAGCCATCTGTACTTCTCACCCTCAAATTAAACTCCTTTCATATCCACTACAACAGCTAACATTATTGGAGAACCGGCCTGATTGGTTGACAGAGATGGCATATGAATGGTGTTCTGTGATATGTGAGAACTACTCCAGTCTTGGGGATGGAAAATTCCTCCTTTTCCTTGCCCTGGAGGTTGGCTTTCGTCACCTTAATCCCAAACTCCTCCTGATATCTGCCAATCTTACTCACACAAATCATCACCAAAAGCTGATTGACATTGTCTTTGGAGCCACTGAGGATAGCAATGGGACTGTAGATAGTCCAAGGGTTGCAGATTTTCTCCATGCTTGGATCTCATCCAGCCATGGCCACCGACCACATATGTCACTCAAGAAGTGTGCTGGACACCTCATTGATTTTACACAGGAATGTCTTACACCCACTGAAGGGTGGGGCACTGCCTGGGTTCCCCACTCCCTTAGGCACTTCAAACCCTCCCACTCTACCTACCATTCCACTCAGAGGTTGCGACAACTTGTTATAAATACTATTGGGTTCATTGGTTTCCAGGAATTTAAGCAGGTGGGAGTGGAGGGATTTTGTAAGCTATTGGACCATTTGGATGTCAGCATCAAGGATATACATCGTAGGAAGGCCTGGACAATGCTCCTCCTAGATACTGTTCAGTCTGCTGAGGGAATCCAATATTTATCCCATCCATACTGGGAGTTACTGGTGGAACTCTCAATCTCTCAGTCAGAATTTCTGAAAGATACCTGGAGTCCACACATTGTAACATTCCTTGAAGGCCACCAGGAATGGGACAAGTTGGAGTGCTGGATTGGTGTGTACTGGATTTTTTTTAGCTCATTGAGGTTCAATAGTACACACCAGATACAAGTAGCCCACCTGTTACAAGTAGAACAATGGAGTAAAGAACACCAGAAGGATCTTGAGCATATGACACTCTCATTGTTCCACCAACGGCCTGGTGCTATTCAGAAGCTCAAGAAATGGATGGAACAATGGAATGAGGAACACAGGGAGGATATACCTGGGTCCTTTCAACAGATCTGTGAACAGGCACATTCCATGGTAGCACAGCAAGGTGTATTGTGAGTTTCCCTTGATTACCACTATTATCCTCCAAGTCTCATGAAACCTTTCCCCTATCCAGGTCAGCCCTATCTTCTGACAGTAAAACTGGAGGTTATACCTATCTGCCACCACCTGCCCCCTCACTGCCACCCAGAGATATGGCACTCTGGGCATTGTTCCCTTTCTAACTTCAACGGATGTAGGTGCTCAAGTCGTTTATCTCATGGCTCACCCCATCTGACAACCACCTTGCTACATGATTCAATGGACTCCCCAGCATACCAAGACTACCTTCTGCTGTCCTATTTGGTTTTTTGGCAATGATAAGATGTAGTCACAACACATCACCAAACAGATAGATCAATGCAGTTACTGCTGGTACTGACTTTTTGTAATTCTGCTAATCCAATGAGTAGCATCTCTCATTTATGACCAAACCCTACCTTGTTCCTATCCCCCAAAAGGTATCATTGGAGATGATGAAGAATAATATGGCACCATCTAGGTCTTGAGAACCAGATAGGGCCACTGTTAGTATTGCTTTCCAAGCCTCTTTGTAACATGTCCAATACAACAGGTAGCACCTACAATCTATAACAAGACACAGATTGTCAGAACTGACCTTGCCAACAGGCCTACTGAACTGATGCTAGTCTCCTTATGTCTCTTGGTACACATAGTTATCTTTCAACCAGGGATCACTTCGGAGTGGGTTGAGACAGACCATGTCACGAACTCAGGTGACCACCCAAGATGTCACATGATTATGTAACGAGATTCGTGACATGAAGAAGGCGCAAAGAACAAATAAATTAATAATAACTAATACAGTCAATGTACTAGCTAACAACACTCCTGCCCCATGCCTGGACACTCATGGAAGGGATGGTTGCAATGATGCCGAGACCGAGGACAATAAATTACATCCCGACCTTCCCACTTACAATTGGGACACCCAAACATGTTATGTTCCACCTCCACCCCCAGATCAGAGAGAGTACAGCAGAATGCTTCCTGCACCATTATTGTGCCGTACTCCGCCTGCCTCTGCTGCCAGAACCTCCTCACTTGCATCCTCAAATGCTGCTGAGGATCCCGAGGCATCGCCATCTGTTGAGTGTACGGCTTCCTGTTCTCCCGATTCTCCTGACGAGATAAAGGCCTCCTCTCGTTGGTAGAAGAGGTAGTCTGACCAAATAATAGCACGCATCAGTTTCTCATGAAAAGACCAGACAGGAGAAACAGGAGTACCATCTGTAATGCTGACGTATGATGATGAGGGGGAGTGTAGAATGGAACTGACGGAGGAGGAAGTGATGGATTCGAGACTGGGGATGGATACAGAGTGGGAGGATGTCACGATTTTCACCTTTTACACTCATTTTTCTTCTAAGTTCGAAGCGCCCAAACACCTGTTCAAAATCATGACATGGCGTTATCTTATCTTTTCTTATCTTTTCACACTTCAAAGTCACACCGTCAAGACGAGGAAAGCAGATAGTATTGGAATACCGATAAAGAACTATCTACTGGGAAGAAGCAGCCACGACCCACTCGTTCTCCTTATCAGACTCCCCCAATCCGTCGAAGTCCAATTCGTCATCAGCATCGTCCCCACCATGAGGCCAAGTCTTATCGTAAGACTGCCAATCCACGTACTGATCGACGGTGGCCTGGTTAACGGTCAGACCGGGAATCTCATCCGGGAAACTGATGTCAGGAAGAGGAGGAGAAGCTGGACGGAAGACGGCCTCCCTCGGAACAGCCGGAGGAGGGTTGGTCAACTTTTTGACCATCCTCTCGAGAGACTCGACACGAGCCTTCAAGTCAGCGATCTCCAACTGACCCTCCCTGGAATCCTATCAGTACTCCTCATCAAGAAAGGAGTAAAGGAGGACACACCTTAAAGAGTCCTCAAGGGACCTCTTTACGTTCATCCGCTCCCAACCGTCAAGAGCCCTCTTCTTCTGCTCCTCCCTCATATCGTCCTTCAACTCCGCAATGGTCTCATAAATCTCACAGCCCATGACGGCTGCGAAACCCAGAGAAGCATCCATACACCCATCCATTGTGTCGTTCTCGTGATGAATCTCCCGAAGACCCCGACCGATCCAAGACTTCGGAAATGTCTCCAAGTCTAACTCGTTGACGTGCTTCCTCCATCACTCCTTGGACACCATGACGGCATCCCCCAGACCAAGATCCCTCAACCCGTTGTGTCGGTACTTGCTGGTCATCATCCTACCCCTCACCGACTGAAGGGAAGGATCGGGTTTTCCCCCGTTGTCCCTCCTCGATGACTCACCACCCTGATTGTAACGATAGACAAACAAACGTTTGTCCCGTTCCTCCCTCTCCTCCGTAGAAGGGAAATGCCCCTTCTTCTCTTAAAGAAAGGCAACCCTATAAAAGATTCTTCAACATCCTGATTAACAAAGAAGGAAGAAGAATCCTACCTGAGGATTCACCCTGACTCTCACCCCGAGGATAGCCTCTACGAGTCTTGATCTCCTTCCTAGTCAGAGGCTTCTTAGGAAGGATTGATTCTGTCAGGGCCACTCTGGCCCGAGCCTAATCAACGCTCCAAGCGAGCGTCTCTATACGGTTCGTCTGTCCCAAAGACCAGGCAACTGACTGAGAACCAGGGATAGCAAAGCTATCCTAGTCTCTAA
>Ga0307511_10002906_pt1 | contig 17749 bp, 12 predicted proteins | sample 13_EM_MG_FD_200266 | JGI IMG/M metagenome (GOLD analysis project Ga0307511, IMG submission 200266) | Populus trichocarpa ectomycorrhiza microbial communities from riparian zone in the Pacific Northwest, United States - 13_EM | ecosystem: Host-associated > Plants > Roots > Unclassified | place... | reverse complement strand
TTTTTTACAAACTCATTACTCGTATGCAACCCTGTAGGAGGGTTATGACGAGCCTAACGGAAGCCCGCTAGGTTTCAAGGCCACCCAAGTTAATCTGGGAGCCGTGCACGATCTAGGTACAAAAGGGGACGCAGTATAAACAAAGAAGTATGAACAAAAAATTCAGGCTTATGAGAAAACCTCCTCCGCCACGCCCACTCCTGGCCCTCCCCGTGAATTGCCTCCTCCACCACGCCCTCTCCCGGCCCTCCCCTGAGACGAACATTCCAACTCCCTCCTTCTCCTCCTCTGACTCCAGCTCTGACTTTTTGTTTCCCGAAGTGGCAAGGGCTGGCTCCACGTCGCTTAACCAGCGAGGGGCTGGGGGAAAATCGTTGTAGATTTTTTCCGGCGTCAATAGTGGGGTGGCGGCCCTATTTCCTGAACCGGGTGTGGTTGTGTTGTGTGTGTGTGTGTGTTATGTGTTTCGACGGGTGTTAGGTCTGACGGGAGTTAGGTCTCAAAGTAGAGATTGTCGAAGTAGCTTTCGATGGCGTCATAGGCGTCGTCGTTCCCTTCTTTCCGCCAGTCCGGCTTGTCCAGTTCTTCCCAGGTCCTTTTGGCCCCCAGGAGGCGTTTCCTCGCATTGGCGTGTAAGGGGCAGGCGAATGTGATGTGCTCCCCCGTCTGGCTGGGGTGGCCACATGGGCAGGACGGGTCGTCGGTCCTGCGAATCCGATGGAGCCAGGCCTTTTGCGGTCCTCTTTCCGTGCGATACCAGGTGTAAGCGGAGAGGCCGTGGCGGTGCCAGTCGGTCCTCCTTATCCCGAACCCTGGCCGAGTGCGTAGGTCCTTCCTGGTGGCCCTGGAGGCCGCTTAAACGCCTTCGTGGGTGGCCGTCCTGGGTAGGAGGGAGACGATCCCTAGGTGGGAGTGTAGCTCTGCCAGGTGGTCGGCGATGGTGTTTCCTTCTAGGCCAATGTGCCCTCGGATCCAGGCCACCGCGGTGTCCTGTTTGCGGGCCAGGAAACTCTCGCGTAGTTGGGTCTCAAAAATAAGACACTTTTGATGCATTTAGGCAGGTTTATGCAGTTAGACCGGAAGTGAGAAAACAACTGATATTTCACTAGATACATGATATCCCGAGTCCATATCCACCATGCGACTATCCAATCCACTCTCCTATTGCCCAAGCCGCTTCTTAAGGTGCGATTGCTGCTTGCGTTTCATATTGAGCTCCCACATCCGGTTCGTCAAGGTATGCAGTCCATGACGGATGCTGTATCTTGCGGAGTGGCAGTACTGGGCGCAGTCTGGATAATATAGAGCTGCACGGCCTCTAAAGCTTGGTTCACGTCTGTGTTAATGATAATAGGTCGAGGCTCGGAGTCATCATGGGGGCCTGCGGAGGTAGGTTGTTCAGTTGAATTTGCCATGATATTGTGTGGTGGGGTATAGACAGCTGCAATGTCTTGAATAGTGAGGTTGGCTTAAAGCTCTGGAATATGCTCATCCGGAGGAGCTACAAAGGCTTGTAGGTCTTGCTGACCAAGGAATGGAATTGTTGGCATAGCTGGGTTTTTTGTCAACCAGTGGAGGTAGTAATAGTGCGGGATTCTGGGGTTGGATGAGCTTCTAGCCACGTGAGAAGGCCTTGACAATACAACTGTCGACTGAAGGCCTTTAACATTGCAATAATTCCTTTGCCGCATGGTTGCAAGTGGGAGGTAGTATTCGGAGGCAGGAAGATTATTAGAATATTAGCTAGAACTTCATGAGTGGGGACCTGCAGCCACATTTGAGTAATGAGTATATATAAAAAGTAGAACAAACAATCAGCGGGTACCTTATGTCCGGAAAAATTATCTAAAATTCATGCAATCTTACGACCATGATGTAGGCGCTTGCCGAACCACTTCAGCCACTCAAGGAATAATATCATCGTAACCCAAGCCTTTTCATTGCTGCGACGGTAGTGGATGCCATTGAAAATCGTCACTGTCTGCAGACATGAACATTGTGAGGGGCAGCCTACTTAAGCCTACCTACAGCACTGCCGGTACCTACAATACTCCCGGTACCTACAACCCTGTCAGTGCGTAATACGCACTCTCTTGCTGCTGTTCAGTCTCTGCTTGTCTCGTTCGCTCTTGACTTGCCAGGACAGGGATAGAAATACCATAATACCCGCCACTTTAGCCTAAGCTTGCCGCCTAGTTATGCATATCTTTAGGGCCAACACACACTAAAGTCACATTTGGGAATTAATTCAGGCTAATGCATGCAATTAAGAGGTATGCAGGTTTTTCGTGAGATATTAGACACTGGCCCTAACAAAAAAACTCGTCAGCCGGTCGTGATGCATTTCCACCGGATATGCGCTTAGAGAGGATGCATTTATAGAGGTTCGACTGTAGTATGAATGAGGCGGTCCCGCTGACCGCCAGATCGCCTTTCTCTGGGGCCCTGACTTGCTCCCCGGTTGGCCACGTCCGGAGGGGCTATTCTCGCGCTGGCATTGCTGGCCCTGAGTTCGCCTGTTGGTGGTACTGAGCGTGTGCTGCCGGACGCCTGGCTGTGGCCGTTGGGTGACTGGTCAATTTTGTGCTAGAAGCCCGGTGTGAGGGGTCAATGGAGACTGGCAACTGGGTCTGCTGTGTTAATTTCCGGTTGTGGGGACACGCCGTGATGTCCTTATCTGTTGGTTGACTGACACGACTCTAGGGCTAGCGGGCTTTCGCCGGTCATTACGGGACCCATGATGTCACACTCTGGTCCGTTACAACTCGAAAACAACAACCAGAGCAGCTATCAGACAAGCGGACTGCACCACAATATAGCCCTCGCGGCCGACAACATGAATATCTACTCAGACTTCCGGAGAACAATGTTCACGACCCTTTCCCCTTTGTTTGAAGCATTTTCCCCTCCTCTTCGTCTCCCTCTCCTGCGCTCTCTGCGTTTTCGCACCCAAAGGCTCTCGCTTCGGTCATTGGTCCACGACATTGACGAGAACTCGGGCACTTCCCATACCCATCCAACCATTATATCCCACACTAGTCCGATTCGGAACCAGGCCCCAATCACGACAAACGTAATTCCCACACCTTCTTTCACGATGCCATCCAAGGGCAAAAGAAAGAACAACCCCGAGAAGTCAGACCGGCTTTGTCCCCCACTCTAGACACGCCTGCCAGTCACCAGCCACCCAGAGCCACCAACACGGCCACCACCGAGTCAACCATCGGTTACACCCCAAGAACCCGATGTTAACGACCACGACGTTGCAGCCACAGCCACGGACAACGCCGCAGTCACCTGGGCTCCGATGCTGACTTGTGGGGGTGGCAGGCGTGGGGAATAGGAGGATGACAGGGGGGATGAGGCGGACGCCTCTCTTTCCTTGCGTGTGTTTGTCGGGGCTTGTTTGGCTGCCTCCGCATACCTTCGTGGCCTCGGCTTAGGGGTCAGGTTGCCTGCGTCGTAGCCTTGTAGGTGGCCTTTCTTCGAAAGACTCCTCTCTCACACTCGCCATAATAGCGTCGTGTAGGCCATCCTCGTGTCTGACTGCGGATCCGACAAAAACCCCGTCCAGGGTCATATCCGGCGGGTACTGGGTGAGCACCATCAGTTGACGTAGGCACCATGCTGCCTCATCAGACTTGACCTCGGGAGTGTAGATGCAGATCCGCCTGGCCGTTGCGGTAAAAGCCACATTCGTGTGGTCCTGGGTCGTGACATCCAAGGTGGGAGTCCCGACACCGACAGGCCTACCGGAACGAGCTAACAAAGCGGCAACTCGGGCTCCCCCGCCCACCTCCAACACACAGCGAAAACAACCGACAGTGAGAACAATCGTCGTACGCTCCCTCCCTACCAAATTCAGGGTAGGGGAGCTGCAGCGGTGGCTCCAGGAAGGCAACAAGGACCTGGCCATCACAGGAGCTCGCTGGCTCCTCTCGGATGACCGCCGTTTGGGGGAAATCTATTCTTCCCTAAATCTCTACCTAGCCGACTCGACGGAGACACCACGCTTGCGGATGGGAAAGAGGTCCTTCCGTACCACCACCTATGACTGGGACCGACCGTTAGTGTCCCGACCACCCAACTAGTACGGATGAGGAGGATATGGTTCGCAGATATCTCAACTTGAGTGTGTTTTATTGGAAGGAGACACCAGGGGAGGGCTAGAGCAGACGGCTTGGCAACAGAGGAATATTTCTTAATATACTCTATTTTTGTTTTGGGTATTTGGATGGGGAGGCGGGAGAGGGCGGGGTGGAGGATGGGAGGGCCGGGGCGCGCGAGTTTTGGTATTTATTTGTCTTCAGCGTGCGTGGTGTACCCAGACTAACTTGGGCCTCTTTGAATTGTCTCGGGTTTCCCAGGGCCTCCTCATGGTCCTCCTATCCGGGCCGCATGTAAGTACTGAGTTTTTTTTTAAAAATCTTTAAAAGAAGAATTAAAAAAAATCTCTAAGGCTAGGACCCACTGGATGGGGGAAATTTCGGAGCATATGCATCTGTGCAAGCGGTCAATGTGCATCCTCCGCGGTCCATATACCCGAATGGTATATACAACATGAATGTATACATCCTAGTGCATGGTGCCTCTGCCGTATGGACTCCATGCTAGTGACATGTGACATGGGTGCACTCGTATTGTCATGGGGGGGCTGCACATGCATCTCTCCGCATGCAAAGTACCCCCATAATGTGGACAAAGATGATATTCCATACTTACAATATAAGAATTCTAATGGTGAAGCGGGTACAGGGCTAATACTCTGCTTGCGCATTTCCTCAGGGGGGAGAAACTTGCCACTAGCGCGATTTTCTTATTTTCTGTTCAAATCATGCTCATTCTGAGACTAGTCCCAAATGGGCCTAGGAAGTCTCGGTTTTCGCTGGCTCTACACACTTTTTAAGGTTATGATATCTTAGGTTATGAAGCTTGTTCCTCCCTCATCCTAAGTTACAGTTTTTTCCATCATCTTATCCTTTAGATCACCCCACTATGGCCTTAGTCATCCTAGCTATGCTGTCATGTCCTTATGCCTTAATATCCATTCTCACGCACGTCCCTATCGGATGTGCGTACGAGTAATGAGCTCATGAAACGAATGTGGGGGGGCCTAAGCATTATTGCTAATTCATATACTAGAGGTTTCCTATAATACGAGACCACTGAATCTATCGCGGAAGTATAATAATATCGCGCGTGGTTGTGCATCACAATAATTCCACAATGAGTCCACCTAAGCACATCAGAGGTGAGATACCGAGACAATTGGTGAATAAGATCTCTTGTCTGTTTTTGAAGCATAACTGTAGACAAGTCACACTCCGAGCCTACAACGGGCCAGATTTACGACAAGGAGTCGTATTCACCATTTTACTGGTAGCCTGCTACCTGGAATAAACCTGTTCACGAGCCGGCTCGAGACTAGTAGAGGCAGTCTCGGACTTTTGGTGTATCTGCACATTATGGGTATGGGCAGATACATACAAACCTAACTATGAATACACTTTATACAATAGAGTCCAGGTGAGGTAGCGAGATGAGTTGGAAGACGGTCGAGGGTAACACCGATGTAAAATTATGTTGTCTGATTGCTGTCTCTCTTTTCCTTTGCGGGGGGTAAATTAGTCCCAGTACAGATGCTAAAAGGTATATGACGAGGGCCTGGATCCACGGGTAAGGAGGGCCCACCTAGATTATGTTTTTTCACGTGACGGTGAGATCTACATATTATGCCTAGGTAGGACGCGAGACGTCTCGAGACATTTGTGATATCAGTTCTTGTTACCCTTGTAGACCAGCCTACTTACGTCTGTAGTCAAGGGTAAAAATTCATGAGACGTCTCGTATCCAGGCCTACTCGTACATATGGACAGATTAATTACTACCTTGTGTACGGTATTACTGTGGCATCACCATCCCAGCAAGCATATATCTATTTCTACTTTTGAGCTATCATGTAACCCGACACTCATGATGTCTACTAAGCGCCCCTAGGGCTACGGCTATCAATACAGCTAATGGTGGGGATATAGGGAGTCTCTATTAGACTTGCGGATATCAGATTCCTGTTAAGTTTTTAGTATATTTCACGTGATCCGAGTATTATACCGTCATCTACTACTTATCCAGGGCAGATGGTGGTAGTGTTCCTAGCCACGGGAACATTTTGGGGTATGTACGTCGCATGATGGTGCAATTCGGCTGTTAATGCAGGGGGCGGGGGCATAGGGCGGATTGTCTCAAGTTTGATAAACCAGTGAAGCCCCTTGTTGGCGGCGGGAAATTGTAGGCTGGTAAAGCTAACTATAACATAGAACGTTCGTAACACCATAAAAATCATATTCCTATAACAGATAGCCATGATAGAGGTGTCTAAATATCCCCGGTCAGTGAAGCTGCCCAATAATCAAAACAAGAGATGTGCGCAACACCCAGGGCACGAAACTGTGTGCCACCTAGCTGTAGGTATCGCCGGAGGGTGCCAATCGCTAGGTGACTTCCAAACTCCAAGCTCAGTTAGCGCGGGAATGTTCCTCCGACTGTTTCCCAGTCACCGTGTCTTCCCGCTCCAGCCCGTGCACCAACTCCTCCAAAATACCTCTAAAGTCACAAAATCCCTCCCAATTGCTAACGCCATGTCTCACGTCCTCGGCGCCAAGTGTCGCACCTGTCTTCCGGTCCCGGCCCCCCCGCCCCCGGTCCCCGGTTATAGCGGTACCCTTCTCTGTTCCTACACTCTCACCGAGCGCGGTACAAATCCCTGTATCATACAACTCCCAGAGCGCCAACCTCATCTCCCTGGCTGCAAACTTAAATCTGTCAAAACCCGGTCGAAACCGCTCCAATAATTCCTCAAAGATGTCTTCGTCGCTGACAATATTCGATGACTTCAGGGATGCAACTATAGCCTCGCTCTCACAGGACCAGGCGTTGAGGGGGTCATCAGGTGGCCAGCGAACCTGCTGGGGGGTAGCCTGCGGGAGTACTGGTTGTATAGAGGATTGGGTGCTGGCAACGGGGTAACATGCAACCCACAGAAGGACGTACAGAAAGCTTTCTAGGTCGTGTCTATACCTGTGAGTCCCCTTGCCTTGTAGGATGGCAATAGCGATAAATGGGTATGTTCCTGTTCGCTCAGGTATTCCCGATGTGTCTTGCGCCGTGACGACGACAGCATAATCAAGGTCGATAAGGCAGCCGTAGAGCTTAGTGCCAGGAGTGTAGAGAACTTCCCCGCCAATGGTTGGAGGGGTCACAGGAACTGTTGCAAGCGGGGAGGAGATAGCGATGATATTGTTTATTGACACATCTCGATGGAGGATGCCGCCCTGGAAGAATAACGAGGCGTGGGCAATGACACTGGCAAGTAAACTGCGGGCAATCTCCAGTGGTGAGAGTGAGGTATCTGAGATTGGCTTCCCTATGGTCCCTAGCACGAGCCGGGTGAAAGTGCGATTGCAACCTGTGGTAAACAAAGTATACGCATCAACATCGGATTTCTCGGTGCAAGGGATTAGCCCTCTGCGTACGATTGAATGAATGTCACCGTAGTCACTGTGTGACACAAGGTTTGGTAGGCCAACAACACCTTTTGAGCGGGAAACAGAGTAGACCTCAGCCTCCGAGGTGCGCTTCGTGCTCTGCCAGCTATATTTCACTGCGACAACGGTGCCAGTTGCTTGCAGTGTACCTTCCCAAACACAGGTGCCACGACAGACAATCCCCCCGGCAGTAAAGATTCTTTTGTTGAGCACAACTGCCTGTTCCTTGGTTGTAGGTTCCACGGTACACCAATCCGGTTTCTTGGACCCCGCCCATGAGACACTGCTAGTGTGGAACCAGGTTGCTTGTAATTGACTTTTGGCCAGCGAATACAGACATTGAACAACCGAGGCCAGACCACCACTGTTGACAGTCGACGAATAATTAAGCTTCAGCGAACCAACTGCACCAGCTCTATCGAATCTCCAAAGCCTCAGAGATGTGCTCGTATTAGAGGTTAAGATGCCGATGATCGCCATGCGGAATGGTTGCGCAATGAAAACCTGCTCTACATACGAGGCGAGTTGGAGTTTGGCAGCTTCTTCGCTTTTACCAGCAGATTGATGTTCCCCCACAACCAGGACGCTACTCCAGGTCGGAGCACTTGAGTTACTGGCCAGGACGAAGTCAGGGCGAATCTGAGACTTTCCCCAGCCCTGTAAAGCGGAGTTACGGCATGATACCCAGGATGGCCCTGCAGGGTCAGTAGGGGATAGGGTCAGACGGTTTGTATGTGACGACTCGTGAGTTGGATTCTCCTGAATGTGTTCCCTTAAACACTGTGTTGTGGGTAGAAGTCTGGCGCCGGAATTGCCGATAGTACTAGTAACAGTCGAATTGTTACCCAACTCAGGATTATGCTGGGATATGCGAAGAATCGCATTGCCCAAATCACAAAACCAGCCCGAGAACACTGCATCTGCAAACCCCGGTGGCGTACAACAATAACTATCGTTCATTGGGTCATAAGTGATACCCTTGGTAAGTGAATCTTGGGAAATGAGTGCCAAGAAATCGATAGCTTGTGTACCACTGAGGGCCCATGGCCCGTAATGTACAAAGTCCGCGAGGAAATTCCGATAGCTATGCCATCGTCCGTGCAATTCATCTTGTAAGAGAGGCAACACCTGAGACGCGAGGCGGCGTCGTTTCCCTGTAGAGACACCGTACATGGGGAAAAGGGCAAGGGGAATGCTGCATGCTTTTCGTTTGATAGGGGTCGAGCGATATCGCGTCGCGGGGTGTGTTGCTGGGGCGCTCTGTACTGCTCGAGCCTGGGGTGAGGTAGGACGCTCGGGTAATGCGAGTATGGTGGCGGGGGATGCGGAGGGAGGGGTCAAGGGAGCTGGCGGATCTGGAAGTTGTTTATTGGTATGGTGGCAAACGGAAGGCACGCCCTCATCCTCTAAGGAATCGGGCTCTGGGAGTGGAGCACGCCTGTCACGAGTGCTTGTCATCGCGCGGGCCAAGTTGCAGGTCTGTATGCGCTGACTGGGCTGAAACAAGGTGCAAGGATGTGCGGTACTAAGGAGTTCACGTCAGATATGAGATGGTGCAATTCAAGTGTTTAGGGGCCTGACTGGACCCGACGGGATAAGCCAAAGCTGTCAATTTAAAAAGTCGGGGTTGACAATGAGCACGTTAGAATCGCGGCGGGGATTGACAGTCAGGATTCGTGAGGGGCGCCGCAAGGTGCGAGGAGGCAGTCGATGAGGTAGTGAGTGGTTATGCGGACCCTCTGACGCGACGACGATGGTTGTTGCTTGACTCGGGGAGTTTTGCGTCACGCGTAACGGTAATTTCTTGGCAGGTCACGAGCCTTGGCAGAACACCAACTCGGTTATTACCTGCCTTTGGGTACACATCATCGGTAAAGAGCTCAGTCTTTGGAAATGCATGAGGTCGCATAAGCGCCAACTATATCTTGATGTGAAAAACTATGTTGCCAGGATGGATAAATTCTAGTAAAAAAAATTCTACGTACTGCTACAGTGGTAGGCTTAGAACAAGCAGGAGGTTCCTGGATTGAGAAATTGTGATCGCCAGGCCGCTAACGTCAAGTCCGATGTGTTGTCCGAAGCAAAATGGAATTTCGCAGGAGCTATTAGAACTACACCCCGCGTAGCCATGGTATCCGTTGATGATTACCTTTTTTTTAATTTTTTTAAAAATAACTCCGTACTCGTATGCAGTCCTATTAAGAGGACCATGACGAGCCTATTGGAAGATCATTACGGGCCTTGTGTTGTCTCTTTGGAGGAAAGCCCTAGTTCGAGTCCCAGCCGCCCCGCCAAGTTATGTATTTCCTTTGTTGGAGTTAAGTGATTTACTCCTGATTACGGGTTACGTAATCCGCTGCGGATAGGCCTCTGTGTAGCATTACCAAGAGATGTCCACCGGGTTCGCTTTGAAACTTACTGGAGTCTGGGTTACGACATGGGTGCAATTTCGACATGGGTCGAAATTATTGTTCCTACAAGGGAGGGATCGCGCGCTTTAACCCCAGCTTGGCATGAGCAAACCAGGACAATGAATCTTTGCCTATACCGGATCGGACGGCGGAATACAGTTATTATGATCAACATATACTTTCCGCTGGCTATGGCTATAATGGAGTGCTTAAGTAGCTACATATATAGCCGGGAAAAAAAACCCTCTCTGGCCTTCCTCCTCTCCAAACAACAATCATCAGCTGTTAAGCCATCCTTGCAAACTCTGTTGTTTTCGGTTGTTCCGTTGAGAGAAACCACAGTGGTCTGAACGCTTGAAACTATTTCCGAGACTTCAAATATATTGTGCGCAGTAGTGGCGAAGACACCAGCAGTGCTTAAAAGTAGTTGGTCACCACCATAAGTGTATGTAGGACTAGGTATTGTATACTGGAAAGAAAAGGCTATATTTTGGTTTTTGTACTTAGACTGGACAGAGATATTGGGGAGTATCTACAGCAGTCGTGTGGTATAGTTGGATGCAGGACCGGGGTAGCCTCGTATCCTGGCGATAAAAATAGTCTTGGCACGAGATCACCACAGACTTTGTCGTGGCAGATATCAACTGTTTAGCCGCTAAAAAGATTAATTCCCCAACGTTTCTGAATCAGGCGATATATTGCACAACCTGCCTACACGTTTTGACAAATACCACGGAGATTCGCCAATTGGCCCCTTATTCCAGATCCCGCCATACCCCCTTCCATCGCCCAATCCCACTGTGAAGTGCAAGCAATTGCGGGTTGATATCTTAGTGTTTAGATATCGGCTTGAAAAATCCGGCTTCTCATCCCTGACCTTCGTGTACACATATGCGTCATGTTCTTAACAATATCCCCTGTATTATCCACTGCCAGTGTTTGAGGGCGCGAAACTGAACTCTTCTTATGCATAGAATTCAGGTTATGGTGGGTGCCCGAAAGTTGTTCCCATGGAATGCGCTACAATTTGCCGATTCTTTACCAATTCTCCGGTGTGCTGCATTATATAGTTTATTTCGCACCTCCATACGTTATAAGCATAGGATCTACACTACCTCCTACTTTCCTCTAAAAACCACTTCGGCCTATAAAGAGTCCCCGCCATCGCTTCGACTCGCGAACTCTGATCAATTAACGGTCATATCAGGCCCAGATTGCTTGCGGAGTGCCTGATAATCTGGCTGACATTGCTCAAATCTTACCTACGGAGGGTGAGCATAATGCTGGGAATTCAGGGCTATTGGTAAACACACCTGTGGAGAGATGGGCTTCATAGGCGGCTCGTACTGAGATTTGAATCGGAACATAAGCTGACCGTAAGTTCTCTATTGCTTCCGGCCCTGTTCCAACGACGCACGCACCATGGCAAAGCGTACTATCGAACCAATAAGTTTGCATCCTCTCCTAAGCGCATATCCTGCGACAGCGCACGGCAAGCTCAAGACGATTTTTTTATTAAGGCGAGTGGGAAAACCGTGCTAACAAAAACAGCTAACCTCTGGATTGCATGCATGGGCTTCACTTTGCCCACAAAGGCCAAATTAAGATGTGCAAGGACTCCGGTTGCGCATACCTTGGTTAGAGGGTTAGGCTAAAATGTCGGATATTCCGATGGTGGGGTAGGTGAATACAGACCCAACGAATATTCGGTACTTCGGTATATCCGGTACATATTACAGTTCTGCATGGCCCAGGTTGTAATTGAAGCTTAAGGGAAGGCGGCCTCACTAAGAATATTTACAACAGACATCACAAATGGAATTAGTACTCTATGTTCCAACTTCTGATCCTACAGGCGGCAAGCGCGCACTGCTCTATCGCTACCACCTGGCTAATAAATGTTCTGACCCATTCAGCAATACGGCCCAGTCAGCAATGGGACGCTATTGCTGGTTGGGATACGAAACTATGGAATAATTAAGCCAGCATCACCAAACAAGTAGAAGTATGAAAAGTATAACATAAATAAAATACTAGGAATTAAATCGCCCAGAGGTATAAAAAATTATAACATAAATAAAATACGAGAAATAGAACCGCCCAGAGGTATGAAAAATATAACAAATAAAATGCTAGAAATCAAGTCCTTTTCCGCCACACCATAGAATGCATTGTACTATCTAAATCAGAGGCCCCGGCAGAAGCTGAATGCGAAAGGGAAGAAAGAGTTTCGTATGAAGTAATAATACTAGAATATTATGCAGATTGGTGAATGGGCTGGGCCTATTGCTCAATGGGCCGCTCACTAGTGCGATTGGTGCATGGGCCGTATTGCTGAATGGGTCAGAACATATTCAGGCCGAACTTCCGGGTTTCTATACAGTGAGTGAACACGAGTCTCCTTTGACAGGATTTGTTCATAGAGCGCGCAGGTGCGCCCAGATTAACTTGGGCCTCCTTGGAATTCTGTCGGGTATCCGAGGGGCTCGTCATGGCTCTCTGATAGAGCCACATAAGAGTACTTAGTATTTTTTTAAAACACTGCGTGATCACGTGGGCCTCTCTGACACCATACATAGTGCTACCACGGCACGGATGCTCGGATGGCGCAGGTAATCCCGTGCTTTTCGCTTACTTACGAACCCTCATACATATGTAGTAACTCCACGGCGTGGATGCGGTAGATATCACGTGGCACAATAATAGATAGCTACTGAGGCAACCCGAGGCCACGTGACCATTGCTGACATGGCTCTAACATCCCTACGTGGCGCAACCCTTGCATGGCAAGCCCTCGCATGACTACCTACTCTGCCCCTCCACTTGGATATTTGACGGGGATCTGCAATACCGAGATCTAGCGCACTTCCGGAATGCATGTATTTAATTATTAAAAAATCGAATTATGGTGCAAATAGGCTCAAATCAAAACCAGAGTTTTAGTGAATACATGGAAGCCGGCTTCAAGTGCCGCCCTCAGGTTAACATTGATATATGAGGATCACGTACATGTACTTGAGCTTGGCGGCAGTGAGCTCAAAGGAGTAGCAATCCTGGTTGTGTGATCCGGTCGGAGAGAGTATAGCATCGTTGTTAGCGACCAAGAAGGTTGGGAAGAGTTTCTGGAGGTGGTTGCATTGATGACACGGCGGGTGAGTGACCAAGGTGTATGGTGGGAATTAATGCAGGAGGAGTAGGGGAGCTGGAAGTATGGGTGGTGTATGTTCTGGACATAATACAAACGCAGATATTGGAGTAATGAAGGAGCAGAAATATAAATAAATATTCCTTTGCCTTGTGCCCTACAGCCCCTAATCTCAGAGATCTCTCCCGACATGAAGATTGACCCAGTTATTCTGTGGCTCTCAATGTACTCAAGCCCGAGACGCCTCTTGGCTTCCCCTGCTTACGCCTATATTATACTTCTATCGATTGTGGCACCCCCCCACTCTCCTCCCATATAGCTCCCCTGAATACAGAAAACCTTGTGCTGACGGTCTTCGTGCAGACAACCAGGCCCGACCCTAAATAATCTGCCAGGCAATGGAGTCAAACAGTCCCCAAGAGTTGAAATGGTATAGACATTAAACAAACGGTCTCACAGGCTCCCTGTCATGGCCATGGTAAACAGTTTTAGGGCCGGAGGTACCAAGCCCGTCCGTAGTGAGAATAATCCCGCTATGCGGTTACCTACAGCTGGACTGTCCCCCATACAAAGTCAATCTATATTGGTAATCTTCGTATCAAGATTCTTTGGAACAATTATTTGGTAGCGCTAGCTAAAAGAGGGAGAAATTCGACTACCGCGGCTTATTTACGCAGGGATGCTTATTGGGGAAAGTCCCCTACTACAACTATGTCACCGTTGAGCAATTGGACAAACAAGTAGTTCTTGATATAGCTTCCGGGACTGAACCAGCACCCCCTACCTATTCCCGGTGTCACATTTTCAGCCCGATTTCGAGGCCTTCGGAACCCTGACTGCTATACTCCGAGAAGGGAAATGAACCTACCATCGCACCGTCACTTTATAGTGAGCGATGACGAATTGACGGTGTACAAACAGCAGAAACCGTCGACGGCGAGTATAGAGTATAGAAAAAAAAACTATAACCACAGTCGGACCATAAAAGAGTGTAGGGAAATACAACCGGTCTGACAGGGCGTCAATAGGGCCTGAAAATTTCAGTTGTTCATTACCCACACCCCCTAGCCAGCCTGTCCACCAAAAACAACCGAGAGCCCACTACCAGTACCTAGCTAGGACAACCTGCCCGCTGGAATTCGGGATCTCACCTCGCTCTGGAGAGAAATTACGGTCTTATTCATTTATATCAGGACTGCCGATCTCCACCAAGCCAAGCCTAAGAAAAGTGAAATATGTATCAGTTCCTATGTTTTCTTCTACTGCAATCCTGTCTAGGTAAGCTCAAACCTCCTCGCAAGGTTGGATAATCGACTTGCGGAGATTGCAGGGATTTTCGCTTTCTCCTTTCCAAGGGGAAAAGCGAGAGTAGACAGACTAAGTAGGTAGATACCCCGTCTATCCTACCTTACTACATCCCCAGTTGGGGATATGAAATTAAGCTTAATCCACTTAGCATACCAGAATGGGAATGACCTATACCTGCACTTTTCCTCCGAGGCATAGATCTCGACTTAGAGGGTGTTTTGCATGGAGGTATAAAAGACAAGATGGTTTCGGGAGTGGGCATCAGAGTTGGAGAAAAGACCCAGTAAGAAGTTGACTTTTACGAGTCAGTACTTATACCCAATCAATGAACTCCCGGATATATTAAACAGATTGCTCCGCATCATAATGCATTAATCCTAACGCATCCGATTACAAACCTTGTCTTGACGAAACATCTTACGTGTTATCGAACTAGTTTCACTATGGTTACATCAAAAGCATATCGGTATGGGTGGAGCTCAAGAAGTGGATGTAGAGTTATGTCTAGTTGTGGACAGGTTTGGGCAGTTGTTGGTCTCCGAAGAAGAGCCAGCTGGAAATGAAAGTGAGGTACGAAGTGCCTCGGGTAGTTAGTACATCTGCTGAATTCACCAGATCAAGTTGACACACCAACCGGAAGAATATAGCATTCTTCTGTGTCTACTCTATCATGGCATCCGATGCTGGCTGAACTATTCCTTTCAATAGTACAACCAGCCACACCCAAACAGATTAAGAACCACGTCACCTAGATACGATTTAGCGGGGGTATTGGACACAGATCGAAGGGGGGAGCATGATATCCGAAGGTCAAGAGCTGACAATCCGAAAATCACTTCAATGGAAGGCGAAATCATTGCAGATGAGGTACATTCTTGTGGTAGTGGTGACGCCTCTCAAGCCAAAGAAAACCTCTATATTGAAGTCACCGGTTCATGCATGTACCACCGCCACCAGAATCTGATCTGTACCCTGACCTAACTAAGCCGGCAGCTCCACCCCTCCAGACATTAACACCTGGACTCTATAATGGATTGTTCCTCCCCTCGCGGTCAAGCCCGCATTCAAAGTATATCATACAAAATGGAGGCCGATGCGACATATATGCAGCGTTTAGGCCCACCCTATGCAGCAGGGGTACGGGAAATTTTGCCACCAAGCTGTAGTACATTATGGGGATGTTTACACGATTCACAGAGCACAGTAGCTACATATGAAGCCCAAAAACTCATAACAGCTGCAGAGGAACGGACTAATGTGCGGTGGAATTACCTATAGGTTAGACCTTGCAGGGTTTCGAGGACGGGTTTTTTTAATGTTCTTATGAAAAGGGTACTCGTCTAACAACGAGTTGAGCATGTGCAACAAGCAGCTAGGTTCTTGAGATACGAATGGGACGATTTAGACCAAGTGTTCGGAAGGAATTGGATTACGAGATTTCTGGACCGACATTTAAATCTTGTTACGAAGTTCTAATCCGCATTCGACAAAAACGCATCAAAATTAGCAATCTTAAGATCCTGACAGATCACTTTTTGAAAGTTGGGTGGAGTCAGCCGAAAAACTTGAGATTCCGACAGATGTGGTGTAATATGGATGAGTTGGGGTTCATGATGGGCAGGTCGGATCATCCCATGATTATTGGTGGAAGCCGGGGCAGAGAAATGACAGGGAATTTTGCACAGGATGGCAATAGAGAGTACATTGAGGTTAGTCAGACTAATTGTGGGGATGGGAGGGTATTACCGCCACCACTGGGAGTTGTAAGGGAGCAAAGCCGTATATGGGTTGGTATCAACATTTGGATCCAGATTCAAACTGTATCAGAAGCCCCGCACAGATAGCAATGTGGAGAAACCCAGTGAATACGGAAACCGGGACCTTTGCAGTCTGCCTGCTGGCGCCAGATAGGCAGTGGCTGCCCAGTAGGGACAGCACGACTTCCAAGTATGGTAAGTAGGTAGTACTGTGCGACACTCACAGGACCATTGGTAAGTGGACCCTGTTATGAAACTGATCCCTCCACCTGGCAATTCAATTCTCCAGACTCGGAGCCGCGGGGCCTGCTGATCCCGCGACATTACTACACACATAGGTTTAAAGACCAACGTTTTCAATCCTTCGAGGTACAAGGGCTATAGCTTTCAATACCACAACGTTATCCATGCTAGTTTTCATACTACAATTTCTAGGCCCTTAGGTGTGCGTATGAGTGGATTTTCACACTTCTGTATCTTCCCAGACCCTATGTCGATACCTCCGACCCCTTGCCTATACCTATGAACCGCAACTATGTGTGGATTATCTCATCTGTTACCACCAACGATGCCTAGCCAGCGCATTCCAACTTGAAATACGTGAAAAAATAATGTACCAGATAGAGCGGTGCGAGAGAAATTCCATTTTGGAATCACACATACGGTTAAAGAAAGATCATTGTATGGATGGGGGAATAAGCAATGTCAATGGAGGTTAAGAGACAACGCTATAGCGGTGGATAAAAAGGTTACGGTTTTAAATGCAGTGCATACTTGTATTGCACCATTTGCTTGTGCGCAACCAACAATGACTACAAGCAGAACTAAAGTTACTTGTGCTACTAAATCACACCACGCATGTTTCCTTCAAGCCATTCAAGACAGCAACCCCAATACCTATATTCATTGGGCTATGAGCAATAGTCTTTATTTGTTAGCCAATATTTTTAGAAGATTATACAAGATATTAATCAGCATACTTACATATTCGGTAAAGCGCCCAACAGTATCTTCGGGGCGACCTATAGTCAATACATAGCGCCAAACCTGTGCAAACAACGTATGACCCATTTTCTTCGACAAAATGATTGCATTTGTCGTAGCCCTCATAGATAACCTACATATACTATTTTTTTGTATTTAATTTGTAGCATGTGCATTTCATTGCCGCTGGCATATAGTTAATGCTTTGGTATTGGGAATTGTACACCCGTGGCACCGAAAACGTTTGTCCTAGTTTTAAATATTTCACTTCTTGGTCATTGTTTCACCAAATTCGCCCCTGTTCATACAATAATTAAAAATCGACGCTCCAACCACCACCCCCCAAGTCCTTTGAAATAAGTCATAGATTATTTAAAGTTTCCAATTGTTATAATATTAACATATGTCCAAAGAGCAGTTCGTGCGCAAGGCTCAACTGTTGGATAAAATCCTTTATAGCGATAAGATGCACGCAAATACGAGCATCACACATGAGTATTAAGAACGTGATTTATAGAGATTGCATAGAACGCATTGCCGCAACTATAATTCCAACTGTACATACTAATTTCTTGCCTATTAGAATCGTGGGAGATTCTG
>Ga0307511_10002905_pt1 | contig 17750 bp, 6 predicted proteins | sample 13_EM_MG_FD_200266 | JGI IMG/M metagenome (GOLD analysis project Ga0307511, IMG submission 200266) | Populus trichocarpa ectomycorrhiza microbial communities from riparian zone in the Pacific Northwest, United States - 13_EM | ecosystem: Host-associated > Plants > Roots > Unclassified | place... | reverse complement strand
TTTCTTGTATATTTTTTTAAATCTTTTTTATACACTTTTCTTATGTATATATCTCATGTATAACACAGTAGACTCGATTTCCTCTCAACTCGCTATATTACATATGCCCGGAGTAATATATATGCCATCCCGGAACGGCCCTGCAATTCCGCCACGGCCCTGAACATAGATACAGAACCACATCCAAAACCTGCATAAACTGGCCCCTGGCAAACTGAATCTTCGGAACCAAATCAAAGTCAAAGTCCAGGAACAAGAGCGCCAATTGATCTTAGAGAGGGTAAGGGCAAGATAGAAGGTAAGATACACACCATGAGCAACTAAAACACAATACTTTGTGAATTGGTCTGAGAGTATACAGCTGCACGCAGTTAGCCCGTGGTGCCACTCCCGGATTAAATACTTTTCTGTTTCCAGAAACGTAGCTTCAATCACCGATCAATCACACACGGTACCTAATCCTTTTTCCGTTAGATACGGTACTATGTACTGATATGCACCTCTCCAGAAAGGTTGCCTTGCGCGGATCTGGATCAAGATCAGCAGCTCTCATGAATGCGGATTGTTGTTTGAAACTGTCTCAATGTCCCGACTGGGGGTGGTTCACGCTGGAACGTCAACCTAATTAATTGCAGCAAAGTCAACAGCTGGGACAGAGCTATATGTAGCATACAGGAATGTCAAGTGCTTATCTGGTTGGCTTGGTGCTTAAAAATGGATCCGGAAAATATGGAATGAATAGGATTAATATGATTGAAAGGGGTAGAGAGGGGAAGAGGACGGGAAAGGATTATGAATGGGGTGTTCCCAGAAGTCTATATATGTGCCTCTCTTGTGAATGAATTACCAGGTTCATAGCCTACATTATATATGCTGAGCAGGTTGTGAGCCAGGGCGAGCACTACCACTTCACGAGCCCTAAGTCCCGATTCCCAAACATTTCATTAACCCCACTCAAGATATTCTGTGAGAAATTCACCAGCCGAATGCTTTTGTAAGGACGACTCGCAAACAAAAAATTCTGTCTCCACCCCAGACGATTTCTTCCCCTTGTGTCAAAGCCCCCAAGTCCACCTTAATATCAACCCCCTCGACCTAAACCAGCACCACCACGCAAGGTGAAAGAGAAGAAGTTCACTCGATAATGTAAGAACTCCCCGGCTCCTACCTTTCCATAAATTGCATAGTAATGGTGCTCTCAGTCAGCTGCAGCACTGTCTCTGATGTTAGGAGACAAGAAGAAAAGCGGAATATCTGGGCTCCCATTCTGCCTGTTTTCCCATCTAATTACACTTTTGCAGAGAGAATATAGCTACCTGAAGTCCAATAAATCAATTACCCGCCGTTGTCGATGAAGACTACAAGGAAGCACTCCCAATCAATCCCGGAGTATTCCCATGTAGGTAAAAGGGATGGACCAATATGCGAGAGCTTCTTCAGCTCTTCAGATGTGCACTAATATCCATCTCAGTGACATCGCTTGTGCACGGGCTCCCCTCAGGTTGAGGAATTGGATTTTATCGAATAGTAGCTGGATTGTATTGTCTTTCGAGTGGAGAAGGAAAAATTCTGAGATTCTTTTTGTGCTGAATGAAATTGATCCCTTGTTTTCTTAATAGCCTTTATTACAAGGTAAGATCCAGCGTAGTCCACGCAATACCAATCTAAGAACAAGTAATTATCATTTCTACAGAGTACTGAAGTAGTACTGTACCAATGCAGGTCCAACGACTAAGCTGAACCATAGATTGAGCTTAGGGAGTAATACTGAACGAAGACACTCTGTCTTAGAATATAAAGTTAATTTCGCCTCCAGCAATACTCTGCTAGAGTTTCAGGCATTGATCCCAGCTAGACTCGAGGTAAATCGCGGAACCACACTCGCTCCGAGCTCTCAACGGCCACTGGAATGAGGAATGGCATGGGGAAGGGGGCCTTTCCTCTCTGCTCGAAGCGCAAACATGTATGGGGCACTCAGACTGCGCATATGACTTTTGCGAATAATTGTTACGCCACCCATACCACGACCCATGAAGCAGTATGCAAGAGAGAACATATTTAGCCGGGATCTTGGTAAGCCTGCCATTGGCCTGAGGATTGATCTATCCACAGCCACTCATGACGCGACTCGCTGACGCCAGCCTCCGTTCCGTGCTGCTATCGGATAATCTAATCTGATTAAGCCGATCCTTCCCAAGTCTGAATGCTTCCATAATATGTTTTATTAAAATCGTGCATACTGACCCAATTCTATTGAATTCTTGGTTGTCATCCCGGATCTGCGAAACGTCACAGCATCGCCGGCATGTTGGAGAGCGCTTTTAGTAAATTGAGGGATGTCAAGTACCGATACCCTCCATTGGCAAGATTTACGATACCCATACCTGTCACCCACATTGATGTACAGGTTCTACTAGGTCGTGTACGTGTTCCCATTGTGACGAAACCAAAAATGGCGAAACTAACCCCCCTTGGGAATGTAAGACTTCAGATTACAGCAAGCTAAATTGAGGAGCTTCCAATACGTGCCTACCGACTGACCTACCGACTGAAATGCTTCTCAAATGATTTTCTGATTTAACCTATTCCCCTGAATTGCAGAGAGCGGGAGATCCCGAGGCATGGATACATGACGCCAGCTACCTTACTTTGGAGACCTCCATACATCCTATACTAATTCCCAGTGCCTGTATTTTTCTACCCAAAAGAGACTCCGACTCCCTGATATAGAACGTTAATTCCGTTTTCTCCGTCCCCCTGAAAAAGCGCTGGATGCAAACACGTAGGACCAGGCCCGCTGTCCACCCGTTCAGTACCTTCCGACCTTCTGTAAAGAACAAGGCAACCTTTGAGAAAAATTCCCGGCGTGAGCAGTATCAGAAAGGCAGGAAGATTACCTCCCTATAGCTTTCTTGTAGAGCTGTATTAACAAGGTAACAAGTGCACCACGAATTCGGCTTAAGTCCAGTCAAATGTTATTAGAAGGCTGAATATTAGACTGCAACGATTTACAGAAGTTGAATATCATAAGAACATTGTGGGAAACAAAAGTCCTCGGCAGAATTGGGGGATCCCATCGAAATAACCTATACTAGTAAAGGCGTTTATTTTCACGGGATATTAAATATGATAACTGAGAACACCAAAGCCCGAAAACCTCCCTGGTTCGAACGAAAAAAACAGGAAAAATATTAGAGAGACATCACCCAAACCGAATCCTAAAACGCCATTCCCAGAAAGCTCCGGAGAAAAATACACACTACATCCAGCAAATCCCATCACACGATCCACGCTATGAACCCACAAGCTTACTCCAACCCATAGGGTAACAATATTCGACTTTTCTCCAGGTCAAAACCATTATTCCGTGCCAAACTGAATGCGTTTCTTCCCATCGATTGTTTAGTTCCCTCTACCCCCCTTGCCTTTACCGCCACCCCTACCCCCGTTCTTCTCTTTTGGTAGAACCTTTGTACACTCGGTCAAACCTGAGCGAAGAGTTAGCAGCTGTATTTCTTGAGAACCAAAAATCAGTAAACGGGGACGTACTATTGATATTGTTGACCCCTAACATGCTCATTCTGGTGTAGGCCATAGCATAATCCTCATTCCAGTGATCCTGTCCCCCAGGTCCCGCAAAGGATATCCACTCGTCGTGCACCTTGGGATGATTCCCCAACGCAATATCACTCTCAAACTTGAATACTCCGTCTGGACCATCTTGGAGGGTTTGACCGTAGAATCTTACATCCCAGATTCCGGGAGTGTCGTCCTGGGGCTCGCCCGCATGGGATTCGTTGAAGAAGAACTGTCTGCTGGTGGTGTGTGCACCCAAAAGTGCTGCGAGGTCGTGGGGGCTGATAGTTTTGTCTTCGAAGAGGGCGATGAGGTCGTCGGGGGGTTGAGTGACACCAGGGAGGAGCCCGTCAATGCAAGGACGTGAGCTATCCATGCGACCGACAAAAACACGAATCCGAGGACCAAGAGGACAACTGACGACGGCATGGATGGCCATGAATTGAACCATATCCGCAACTCCAACGCCAAATCGTATAGCCCATTCCCTTGCCTTTCCGACAATCTCTTCTAGGCCCTTATTTTCCGGTCTCCTGATCTCCTCCCTAGCAAGAACAAGGCTACCGTCTGCACCACCGAAATCCTGTCCCTGAGCTGCCTTGCTTTTGGACCATGTTCCGGCGTCATGGAACCCCATCCTGACTGATGCACGTGCATAATCATTGCACTGCCCGCTCGGAGTGGTGAACTGCGTTGTGAGAAAGTCCGACACATGTCCCCACACACAACACTCATCCTGTTTACATTTCTTGGTCCTCAATGCACCAGGCGGCTTGTATCTGCCGCCGCCTTCATTGCTTTCTCCGCTGATGTCCCCCATAATGATGCCTGCGACGGTGTGGCCCACCTCAGACCACTGATGTGGAGGAGTGGTCTTGAGATCGCCAATCAATTCTGGCGTGTCGGAACCATCGTCATTGCCGTGCTCCCGCTTGACGAGGGCTTCATTGATCTTGCCCATGCCTGGCCAGGCGAATGCTGGGGCCGCGGTGAGGGCCACGAGGGCGCACAGTGAAAGGTTTGAGAACTTCATCGTGGAAAGGCTAGAAAAAGGCCGGCGATGCGGAATGAGGAGACTTTGGATGTAGGATTGAGGAGGCTGCCTACCTATCTCCTTGGCTCTTGTGCGGGTGAGGCACGATATTTATGATTTTCTGGTGGGCATTTGACACGCGCCGAATGTTTTTAGCGAGGGATGTCTTGTGTTGTTTGGAATGGCGCTGCTCAGTCTTACCACCCGCACCGGACATAGGTTTGAATTGCCTATCTCGCTTTATCACGTTAGGCTATTCATCGTTGCTTCTGCTGGTGCCTGAGCATCGAGTTGTGTGACAGATGCAGTACAGCACCTGTCTTGGAAAGGGGCATGTACTATGACCAGGAGGTACAACTTTAAAATTTGTTGTCCATCCTTCTTCCACCGGGATTCATAAAGCATGACCTCCGATTCGTCAATGCATGTCTCGCTGTGACGGACTAACCCATTGACCGTTCTAAATCGGGACTGCGTCAATGTGTTGTTGTAGGGATGTCTCGATCGCCCTTTAGGCCTTTTGGGGAATCGTGGGGTCTTCGAGAACAAGGGTATTGGATTTTGGTTAGTGCTCATTACGGCCGCGAAATCCCACGTCAAGGCTTAACAAGCCACTCATCGTATGTTGTGCAATTAATTGGAGGTTTGCAGCAAACACCGATTCTCAGCAACGACTTCGCATGTATATGTACAGTATGTACACATCGAGTGCACGTACATTATGTAGTTAGTTGGGTACCCAAGCTGGGATGGCATTCATTTCGCCTCTTTATTTGCTTTTTCTTTGCGGCGTGAAAAAAAAAAAATCGCCATGTCTCGGCCGAATCAACAACAAGCGTTTACTTCGGTCGGGGACAATCTGCAAGCCTCGTACGGCTGAGCAGCGACGCATGTGTTGGAAACCAGTAAATGAGTTCAATCCAGGGATAACCACTGGGTTGCTATGGGGACGGGGAAACCTTAACTCTACTTCAACTTCACTTCGCAAAAAGAAGGCGATGGTGTATATTTACTGCTCACCGGCACCTAAACTCGGGGTTTTCATGGTGCCGAATTTATAACCAGGTAGGTAGGTGGCTGCTTCCCACCAGTGTATGAATTTTCATTAGCTACAAGTTTGTCGACCGAGCCGTCAAGGTTTTCTAGCTTCACATGTACTGTACAAATACGATCAGTAGGGTACCTTGGTACCTATCGGCCGTGGCAACGGCCAGATCGACCGGTCACACGACAGAACAATGTTGCCATACTGGACCACTAAAATCTCACAGCAATGGATCAGAGCAAAATATAAGCATATCTTGCAGCCTGCACTTGGTTCAAGTTATTATTAACCCCCCCAATTAGATGCCCATCTTTCCCGTCAGCAAATCACTTTGTTTATACAATTCCCTAGTGCACCCCAACTGTGTACCGCGAGTACCGCGCTCCGATCCAAGTGAATTACTATATATACGGATGAGCCACGTTAGCTCGGTTGGTGATTGTATGCGGAATCTCGAAATCCTACGGTAGTCCGGGTGCGTTGGGCGGAGCTTTGTGCGAAGTGAATATTACATGGCCAGGCGTCCCGATACCATGTTCCATACTCATGCGCTGTTTACCGATGCGGATGGAACATGCATTTGTGCTGAACTGTCAGCCCTAGAGCAGGAAGGATGTCCATGGTGTAACAACCAAGTAGCGGGAAACAACCGCTCATAGATTTCGATTTCACGCAAACACTGACGATTTCGCTGCTCAGCGATATCACAAACAACCACAAGCCCATGGATTGTGATAAGTCCTACCTAGTATGAGTAGGCCACGTTTTTGTGACGTTCAGAGTACTCCGTGACGTCAACTTATACAGTTTATCGAGGTTCTTTATCACCTATAGGACAGAATACACCATACAGTCTCTACTTAATCCCCTCGATGAACGCCTCAGTCGTGGTGCTCGCAAATTAATATTACAGGTCCCACTAATATTCATGACAGCGAAAATAACTATTTCACAAAAATATCCAATCGTAGGATTTCAGCCCAGGCTCAGTGCCCACCGATTAGTTCACGGGAAATGAAATACGAACCGTCCGGTGCGTTTTTTTTTTTCAAACGTCAAGTTGAATATCCGGATTGGTATGCATCTGGCACCTACTCCCCGGCTGGTATGTACTCCAGCGGAAGCTTCCTTGTTGTTTTTAGTCCCCAATGATGAGGTATGGGTGTGTCATGAGTCTGCTTGGTATTGTGTTGATTCTTTCTAGATCATGTGTCAGCCTAAGAACGCCTCGTTCCGACCCTATGTGTTGGACTTGAGAGGACCCAATGAGATGGAAGGTATTTTTCATCTTTTAGACCTGGGGGTTATGAAGCAGCTGCCGTGGGGGGACAACATGCATACGTAGGGTTGCTTATAACTACTATAATCCATGCGATAAGTGGCCAGTTATTCATAGACAAAGCGATCGCGACCGGACCGCCTTGGGCGATGAATTTCCCCACGGATTAACAGTAAGAGGAGGGGGCGGAGAAGGCGGAGGAGGAGGAACTAGGATATCTTCAGCCTGGGGCTGGACACGGCATCGACGGAAAGATCCAGAGGATGAGTCTCGTGCGGAGACCTGGCAGGCAACGATATGGCTTCCCCGATGTGAGGAAAATAGCCTATAGGCGATAGGTGGGGTGCACTTCAGCCCCGGTGGTTGTTGGTATATGTACTATACTGTACAGGTACTTATTTTGTGGACTGATATGTTTAACAATGAAAGCAATTATCGGTCAATCTTCCAGTTCCCATGCCTATAGCTGCCTACACCCCAGCCTAGATCAATGCTTCTCGGGTCGTGGCAAAATATCAGCCGTCACTGGCTGCGTATTGAGACGTCAGACCTACTATTTCAGGAAATCTACCAATATAGATCTAGCTCCTTGCCATGGCCAAAATTTCATCTAAATTATATATAACTCTATCTCCCTATATTTTCAATAGATTCAGTTACGTCAGAGGCAAGGATTTAGACTGAATATAGTCGTATTCAACAACTACCCATAGCCAAGCTAAGGGTGTCGGTATATATTCTCTCACCACAGAGACCTGTCACCAGATATGTGATGTAGATCTAACCAAGGAAAACTTATTGTAGATATTGTACTACCCTAGCAACTGAAAGTCCGAGTCACGTAGGGACATACATAATGTTAAATTCCTAATATTGCTTCATGGTCAGCTATCTAGAGTTATCAGTCCAAGCGGCCATAGTCATAATTGATATATACCAATATCTCCTTACAGCTGTGTTAATGCTCCTAGATCTGGCTAGAACATGATTTACCCCACTCCTCAGATAACGAGGCGTGGGGACTCAAAGTAGGTAATCTTTAAACACATACACCATGCACTCGGATAAGCCTATAGATACATTATTATATATACGGATTTTCACAGGCTTGTGGGGTTTGCGGATGTGGATGAATGAACATACATTTGTGCTCAGCTGTCAGACTCGAAGAGGGAAGTATGGTGGATCAGCGTAGGAAGTGGGAAGCGATCAAATACGTTTCACAGCGATTGCACTACTCTACATCTCATGTATAGTGATTCCAACCCTGGTACTAGTATGCTCCCTGATATGCTATACTATTAAACTCTTGTGGTTGGGGCCAAAGGTGAGTGCTTACCGGTATCCGTATGTTGTTCATCATGCCTTCCAATCCACAAGTTGATTGTAGGTGCCATCTTTCATCCTGCCCGAGCGACGTCAACCTATATAAGGCTCATATAAGGATAATTTATCTATGTTTGTTATCGCCTATGTGTTGAGAATCAAGCCCGAAATTGGCAAAAATATCGCTTAAGCTTCTCCATTACACCACCAGATCGCTCGCAAATCAATATTATGGCCCCACCAATATTCTTGGCAGCGAACTACACGAAGCGGCACAGAGGTTGCATTCAGCCACACGATTTCAACCCTGACTCAAGGCTAGCCAGAAACCCCCGGCGTATGCGATGTAGCTGCCCGCATATCTGGGAAATAAGACCCCATATCGCCTAGGCACTTGCACTACCATCACCACTCCCACTCCATATTCTAGATCTAGGCAAGATTCCCCTGAGTTCCAGTCAGTACCTACCTAATCGCACGCAAAAGCAGTAATCATAACCTACGCTACCTATGCATATGCAGGTTGTCCCGCCACCTTCACAAACTTGTTGAACTCCTCCAGATTTTAAGGGCTGAAAAATACCTTCCATCTCATTGGATCCTTCCAAGCTAGCCACCATGTGCACTGCATCGATGTACGGTTGCCGACTGTGGCTTGCAGATTACAGCTTTCCCAGCCACAGATATGATCCAGAATGAATTCAACCTTTTCATGGACAGAGGAGAGCTCAGAGAAGAGGTAATACCTCGTTGTTCTAACTGGTTAGAGTACCGGTATGTTACACAGGCCCCCGTACGTACTCCGTATATGAGCGATCATGGAGGACTCATGTGAGAAGCAGCCAGTCATAGACTAAGTGACCATGAGTAGACTGAGGTAATGATTTCAACTTGGGGCTAGACAGGGAGTAGCTGTCAAAATTTAAGCTATCGGTAGATAACTGACATGTATTGGTACTAGTTATCTACGTACAAGGAGGCGGTAAGGGATTTGGGGGAAAATGCCCTTAATTGAGGAAGAGCGGTAAGCGATATCCATATTTTCAGCCTTGCTGTTGTATATATGTACAGTATCTACTTTTTTTAAACAGCCAAGATAATATGAATACACCTGATGAAAACGATTACCTACCGGTATTCAACTTGCAAAGGTCCATCCGGATCCCTCAATTCTTTTGTTTCACTATTTATGATAGCACCACTTTTGCCTAGATTGATGACGGCGACAGAGCATTGTCCAATATGCATGTCAAAACAGGGCGTTGATATCCCGAAAGTCGCTCATAGGGTGGGTGCGGACTAAACAACCCTTAGCCAACGGGCTGTATCCCACGCTGCCACTGGTGGTAATCTATCAACCTTCCCTGTATATGCTGTGGATTGGTCAGCTATTTCAGGAAATCTATATATAACTATATCTCTCTACATTTGGTTGCTCGGAGGCACATATACCCCCGCTTTGTACCTTGTACAAAAAACCGAGGGCTAATTGCGAGCTCGTTGAAGATATGTATGTATATACGGAACATCTTCACAGAAATAATATGCCGGGGACATGCAAGGGTACTGGATATAACAGTGTTAGAGGACTCATTCTTTATACATACAGTTAAGTATGGTGTTCACTAGGAACTAACTTCAAAGGAATATACTGTAGAAACTCCGGGATAAGAAAGTAATGTGTAAGAAAGTGATTTCCAATAAGTCGCTGAGCAAGCTCGGGAGGGATTTGCTATGGGGGTAGATCGCGAATAAGAAAGGAAACGCCCACAGTAGAATGTTCTAGCACTAGCCCTAATGTTTGTACACAACATCTCCGCGGCCACGCCACCAGACTACCTACATCTCACTAGCTATGTGCAGACCCTATTATGTTCTTTAATCGGCCGCATACTATGCATAAGAAAGTACTTATTAAGAAAGTACCTATGATTTAGAAAGTAATTGTGTATAAGACGCTGAGATAGCTTTGGGCAAAACCGCCATATCGTAAATAAGACTGCAGTCTTGTCCCAGAGTTTCTACTGTATGTCAGGCGCTGGTTAAACCCACAATACTAAAATGCCTTCCTAAACCAAATAACCCTCCTACTATATACAAGTCCTGGATAGGAGATCCCTTATACTTATCCCGGGGCGCTGTCACACTAAGCTTTCTAGTTACATTAATGTATCATGTATCTTTTAAATCTAGGTTGTAGCCCTGCCTTCGGGTACATTCCATTGATATTCTATGCAGACGGTTCCCGAAATTTATTAATATATATCCACACACTCCTAGTACCACGATGGAGGTCAGTAGATCGAAGTAATCCAGAAATTATTGTTTATGTTACATATGTACCTTGCCTAACTTAGCTAAGTCTAGCTCGACCGAGAAACATAGACATGTTGATTTGCGATCAGCTGTCTGTCAGCGCTCATATCGATCTTTATGGAGATCTCCGTGGAGCTAGATTTGCCAGGATCTATATAGTGGGAGTAAACAACCTAGCCTATACACCTGTATAAGCATGCAGATATATATATAGGGCTTTTTACACAGCCAGTTACGAATGCCGATGAGCGAACATACATCTGAGCTGAGCCGTCAGCCCTGGAGGTATAGTGGGTACCTACCACAGGCAGCGGGGGCCACTGACCATCAATTCTGGTAAGCCTTCTGTGTTGGGGCAAGAGCGGCTGTATCTTCAACTGATACAGGGCTCATGCAATTCGCTTTCAAACTTAAATGTCGCTTGAGGTTCCTCGTTGCACGAGACCTTAATTTCCTCGGAACGCCGCCGACCCAGCCGTGGCGCTCGCAAATCAATATTACAGGCCCCACCAATACTTGTTGACAGCGAATTCGAACTAAAAGCAGAAGTTAGTGGCTTCTTGAATGCTATTGTACGACTTCGCCTAGAGTACTGCTCACCGAGAAAAAATATCAAGACCCCTGGTGCATGCAATGTACCAGATGTCAAGTTGTACATCCTGGGGCAGGAGCTCGCTTAAACCCCACCCCTATCCCTACCTCCGCCCCCGCCCCCGCTCCCCGGTTTCCACGTCGATTGCACGCTAGAGTTCTCCTTAGTCCCCAGTCAGTAGGTACCCAGAACATCCATACCACACACAAAAACGGTCATCATAACCAGTATATACGCATGTTATCCCTCCACTTCTGCTGTCGGTGCCGCACGCCTCCAAAATGCTGAAGTATACTAATACCCTTCATATCATTGGACCCTCCCAAGCTAGCTACCAAGGTCAACTCTGCCTCATACGGTACTGGGAAAAGTGGCGAAGAAGAGCCCTTGTCGGTTTTTGATTCACAGAGAGTACTAATACTAATTTTATGTAAATCCGTTGCTTGAGCAGGGATTTGCTCCGCATAGGCACCTTCCATCATATACTCAACCTCTTCATCAGAATGAAGAGTCTTCCATCTGCTATGGCCCAACTGTAATATCTGGTAAGCCACGCATATAAAGCTTTGTATCTTCGGTCCCGTCAGTAGATATAGAAATACCGGCCTGCTTAAAGGACTTAATGGTACTGTCTTTTCCCGGTCGAGTGGACTTAGTAGGTTGCGCTGAGCCTGTACCTATAGATGCCGACATTCTTAGCATTGAAGAGTTGAACAGTAATCCGATCAAGTCTATACCTACCTTTTCTCCTTTCCTTCCCCTCTACCTACAGCATCGTGTTGCCAACTTGTCATCTTCACAATGTCGCGGGTTGTGCCGAGTTGCATGGTGGCTGCAGCTGTCTCAAAAACCATAATCTGCTTCGCAAGTTTTCCCGGTAGGTTGGCTCATATACCGCCAAGATATCGATTCAAGCTTTTCATGTATCCATCCACGAGAGGTACTCCGAGGGATGAGGACCATTAGACACTCGATTTCTGTATGAGTGGCCGTTTATTCATAGACCAATGACAAGCTATCATGATTGGGTTGAGTTGGGGGGCGAGTTGTCTCAAGTAGGAGGAGGAAGCTGTGATATCTTCACCCAGGGCTGAACATGACGTTGATAGATAGAGCTGGAGTGACTATAAATATTAGAGGGAGATATCGCCGACATGCCATTAGGGGCATCCCGGTAGTTATTTGAATTGATATGACATCCGATTTGAGGGAAAAGCCCCTTCAGCCCCGATGGTTGTTACTATATATGTATCAAGTTAATTTAGAAACCGTGGGCTGACGCAATATTTAGGTTGAAACAATTATGAGCATTCCAATTGCAAAGGTCTATTTGGATCATGCAATTCTTTGTCTCTCTACAGATAGCTACACTTCAGCCTAGATAAATCCCTCTCTGGTACACAATGATGGCTCGATGGCTAGAGAGAATAGTTGCAGGATTGATGTGGAGTAAACAACACAAACTTCAGCCCGGATTGATGCAGAGTAAAAAAACACAGCCCTCAGCCTACGATATATGTTCCACGCTAGCGGCAGCAAAAAATATCAGCCTTCCTTAGTTATGAGACTTCCGAAATCCTATTTCAAGAAATCTGCCAACACAGCTCCTAGAACAACTTACTAAATTATATCTAACTGTGTTTCTCTATTGTTTAGTGTACCAACAGCCTAGGACCTCCGAACCTTTTAAATTGGAACCAAGGACTTTCTCGAATATATGGTATAGAGCATCCTCGCTGTTAAAACAACTGCATGCGCAGCGTAATATAAACAACCACCTCCGTGGCGACCGCGTGCTTCATACATACATACTATATTGGTAGAGTCTTTACATACCTTACTTCTATAGATACTAACCTTAAACTGTTAACGCCAAAGTCAGGAACCAAATTACTACATTCAATCTCTTCAACGTCAAATACGCTCGGATACAAGCTCCCTTATCGTATACTTAGTCCTAGATCTAGATGTCCGCCCCGGGAGGGGGCACAGACATAGTAAAGCTTGCGGTAATACCCCAGCCTGCATTGTGAACAACTTGTAGGAAATACTCTCGGACGAACGCAAGGCCGAACTGAAGGTCGATCATGGGCAAAAGGGGCAACTCTGAATTATGCGAGTAGGAACTGGGATGCCCGGAAAGGTAAGTTTGAAATTAGGGTCGAAGGATATAAGGAGCGAAATTCAGCGAAGGATAGGAAGAATAAGGACAGTAGAACCATAGCATTAAGACTATAGCGATCTCTACATAGCCCTGACGAATATATCTATATCTCTCTCAAGATTCCTCCGCTCGTAACTTTGTAATATTGCACAACTACATTGTGAACAATTAGATGACCCGCATTTGGCTACTTGGCTAACCTGGAAACCTGGGACCCCACATGCGCCCCCAATCGATTTCGGTAATTACCCTGCGCTTATATGGTATATTTGGTAGTGGTTGCTATCTCCACATGGACAGATTACCAAGCGGTCATGGAGATCCCCCGCTGGTACAGCCGGATACGTATGTGATCAAAGCTTAAGGAGATTAAGGTTAATTGCGCCGCATCCACTGCGGTGGTTAGAGTAGATGTTTTGTAGGTCAAGACTAGAAATTCTTAATATTGCACATGTTGTACATAGCTAGATGGAGGTCTAGGCCACGGCACCAGTCGGAAGATTAAGCATGTACAGAAACCATGCATTATTAGAGCGCCCATCACCCGTACAGCGGTGCTAACGCTCCCAGATCGGTATACATACACATCCAGCACTTCTAAGAACAAGAGTTTATATATGTATTTGAATCATGTACTAGTCACTGCACCCACTCATATAACGGTTAAAGGTCATGATGGGAAATTTAGATATAAACATTTGACATTATATTAATCATCTAAATATCACTATCGATATCTAACCTCCATGACTACTAGCTAACTGGTGGCACTTTAATTCCGACAGGTAGCTAGTTTCATAGATAGAAGATCTTGCACGCCTTCAAATAATACATATTCACGTACACATCATGCATGGACCCGAATCAAGATCTAGGAAGCCGAAAAGCGTACCTTGGATATCTAGTCAGTCAGCCGGCGGAACCGTACCCTGGTATATGCATGTACACTAAACCGACTCTCAACGGAGATACAGTACATAGCTAATGCGCATGGTATGGCTGTGGGGTTGAGGGTATATATAAGTACGCTGTACGTATAGTCCCTTTGCAGGTTTGATATCTATTATCAATATCAATATCCGTCACAATCTAGGGTCACACTTGTCGGTTGGAATTGATACCAGTACCTTGGTAGTCGTGGGATAGAGATATGGTTAGTTATAGATCCAGGATGTACGGTTAGTGATCTTGGTGCGTGTTTCACAAAGACCTTTGCCCACACAGCGGGATGTTTTTGGGCTGAAGCGATAAAAGAATACACTACTCCGGTCGATCCGTACGGAAACTTCCGCCCTTTACCAAGCCCTCCGGGACACGTGAGCACTTGCATAGCAAAACCTGGCCAGTGAATCTTGGTCTATTTTTCCCAACCAACCAATATCCTTGTCACGAGTTACTATAGACCCTTGTCAGGCTGCACAAAAACAAAAAAAAACAAAACAAAAACAAAAAAAACACATTCGTATATCCTTGCACTCCTAACCACTTTAAACCCTTCCCTTCTGCACAGCCCCGCGTTGCACTTTCCCCCGGCAACATCAAGAATCAGATAATGCCTCTCTCCCAGAACATGTGCGTGCCAAGGAACGAATTGGTGAGGGCTTATCTGATTCTTTAATTTGCACGAGCCGGCCTCGAGCCCGACCCGGGTTGTCCGGTTGGTGGACTAAATTCGGACTTGCTTCTTTTGTATTGGTACGAAGTGTTCCAACACTCATGCAGCGACTTGGTTGTCTTGCAAAATCAATTTCCCGTTAAACGTTGCTTGTCGCGCGCGTGTAATGTCATGTTATATGCCGATCTTGATTTGTTGTTGCAATGGTAGTACGATAACTCCCAATGTACTTTACAGTAAGTAGGAGCATCGTGAATAAATTTCTTCTTAAGCTACCGTAGATGATTGGGATCGGTCCACTGCCTCCATGCGGCAACCCTTTACATGTATACAGTTTGCCAATCCTCGGATAATGCCATTCACGTTTAAGTTAACATCACATGCGCTGTCAAGCAGGTAGGTCGATACTCACCGACCCCTTTTTGCCATAAGTAGCGCGAGCCAATCAATCCATGGATTAATTTAAAGTCCAACCGGTACCGTGGAGAGATATATATGGTATTCTAGTACGTGGGTCGGAGGGGGTTTGTGCTAGTGCGGCTACTCTAGTACTTATCTTCCAGCTCCTTCCAACCATTAATGTTCTCAGTTCCAAAAAAAGATATCTATCCAGAAACGCGGAGATGGAAGTTCGTGCGGTCCGGGGAATTCATTGATGTTACCCGACAAGTAATATACCAGCCAGTGCTTCTACAACCCCTATAGCGACGTAGAGTACATGCAACTGCTGCTTCGTAGACTATCTTAAAAGTATTTGGTTCTTGTTGTTGCATTTGCGATCGCGACTGACAAATTTCCGAATTTTAGGTGGTGCGGATTCTGTGAGCCAGTATGCCACTTGCAGTACATACATGATATTCCTCTATACTGCAACTCTACCCCGCGCGGTCTAGATTTAGATCTTGTACCGTGGAATTTAGATTACAATAATTTAACAGTTAGGTTTGCATTGTTTGTTACAATAAAAGTACTTTTCTCTCAGATGTAGAGGGGAGAGTAGATAATACGTCCCAAACTGATTGCTACATAGACACGCCAGGTCACAGGGATATAAACACGCTTAAGGTAAGCAAGTATTGTCATGACTAGATATCGAGTAGATACTTCCCAAATCCTCCCAGGACGAACCCTGATCAGGGTAATCTTCCCCCCGATAGCCCCCAACCAACCGGAGGATCCCAGCAATTAATTGCCTTCTAAGAAGCACCCTTTCTCACCCAGTACCCTCAAGAATCAGATAGCAATATTCAAGTTCACCTGCGGGTAATCTGATCATTGGTCATGACCACTTTCGCCATGCGGCGAAAAACCTGTGAGAGAATCAGATAACAACCCTTTAATCAGATTCCCCTGCACACCGCCGCGGCGGCAGGCTGGGGCGAGAATCAGATAACTCGATGCTTACTTAGATCCTGATAGGTAAAAAGTAAAAATTACCGAGAGATAGAAATTTTCGTAATACCAGTACTGTCGGAGAAATTTAAAGCATACTTAAGGGTACGGTTGAGCATGGGGAACGGGAGCAGGGCGCAGCTTGATACCAGTACTGATTACTTGGTGAGTGTGAGCTAAGGTGATTGTTAATGTTGGCCTCCGCTGGAATAGGTAGATGTACTCTCGGTATGGCGTGGATCTGGAGAAGGTAGAGGTAGAGTAGAGGTAGAGGTAGAGGTAGAGGTGTTGAGGAGAGCTTTCCTTTACTAGGTGCGCTTCCTTAAGCTACATATCTACCCTGGGGACGTGGGGGTAGAAATAGAGTGGAGTGGATTAATTCTAGATCTAGACAAAATCACTGCGGCGACGGTCGTAGATTTAGTAGACATTATGGGTGGAAAAGCCACAGGTGCAGCTACAGATCCTCGACTTGAATCTGCCATGATGTACATGTAGTACATATATACTCTATTCACGAGTGCTGGCAATTTCACGAGTGCTGGCAATTTCACGAGTGCTGGCCATTGGTCATCGTGTAGTTCTGTACGTCTACATGCAGCAACTCCCGCGTATGCGTATACCTATTAGGAGCGGCAATAATGTATACCCGTTGAATCTCTGTGAGCGGAGATTAGTTCGAGGGCCATTTTCTGAGTAGAGATGCAAATTATAGATGCAGCATTGGAATAAGGATATCCCTGTCCTTATCGCTATCGAGAGTACTATATACAGTATACAGTAAATATTTCCCTTTAATTGGTTTCATGTCAAAGCTACAGAGTACATACATTGTCATATATGCCCAAACTATCCAACTATCGATGTTTTATGTTTACAATTGACATTGGCTTGACCATACCTACATCGGGTTGAGTTTCTGCAATTAAGAAGTAGCTTGTGAGATACTGATAGCCTCCCCCAATATGATACATGATACAAAACAGATAGACGACCCGATATGCCATATATGTAGATGTACAATGTGAGACCTTATATAAAGTTGTTCTTTGTGGGGATTCAACAGTAAAAGCGTCTAGACCCAGATCTACAGTAGAGTGGAGACATGAAATATTGGGAGTGCCTAGGGTGGGTGTTGGGCTAACGGACTAACACTGGTTCGAGGTCTGATATATAGATGCAAATGATGTATTCTAGCTCTCATGATAGCTTTAAAACACCGGTGAGGTGGGTGTGAAATAATAGTCCGGGGAGCTGTGCAGCTGGTCGTACTGGTGGAGATGTAAAAATATGATCTATAAAGTCAGGTGTCTCGACTCTCGGCGGGGAAAGCGACGGGGGCGGGAAGGTAGATGTTGGAGTTGTGCAAGATATCTATATATAGGTATCAGATAAATCGTATCATTGGACTA
>Ga0307511_10002904_pt1 | contig 17752 bp, 17 predicted proteins | sample 13_EM_MG_FD_200266 | JGI IMG/M metagenome (GOLD analysis project Ga0307511, IMG submission 200266) | Populus trichocarpa ectomycorrhiza microbial communities from riparian zone in the Pacific Northwest, United States - 13_EM | ecosystem: Host-associated > Plants > Roots > Unclassified | place... | reverse complement strand
ATATTCTCCGAAGAATTGGGGAGCAGAAAGTGAAGACTATCGAAGGACAACATTGAGAAACAAACCAAGTGTGATCAATAACGAGAGTAGGGGTGGGATTCGATATACTGGATTTGGAATTGATTGCCCGTTCGGCCGATCGGGAGATACGTCCGAGGGATCGAGACGCGAGGCAAGTCAGGACGATATAGAAGAGAGGGGAATGGACACGAAGAAAGTCGATGGGCGGTAGGTTCTGTTTGGGCTTGGAGGGCGAGGATGGGCTAAGGAACGCGAGGAATGGAGGGGATGGCATGGAGACAATGAGCTGAGTCGAGAACCAGGCTCCAGCGCAAGGGAAAATACAACTGAGGGTCGAAAGGGGATGATGGCTGGGCGTCGTTCGGCATAGAGACGCAAAAGTAGGGGATCCAGACGCAATCCGACGCGCGCCAAAAACAAGGCAGGACAGTGTCTCAGCTCCTTTTTATCCAATAACCATTGTAGAGTAAGAGGTAAGATTTTGTTAAAAATCATTCACAACTGCCAAGATCTGGACAGTGAAAAGTATACTGCATCCAGCTAGCACTGGGGTAGATGCACAGAATGTGTCAATAGTAGTTTCACTAGAACAGGATGACAGGTATACTGTGTATCTCTACTAAGATAGTAGGTGATTGAAATCAAGAATCAGCACTTCCCCAGACTCATAACCAGCAGCCAGATACTGACCATCCCACTTTATGGCAGTGGGCTTTGCATATATACCAGAAAGTTGGAAAACTTCGCTGCCAGTGACTTTATCTCTGATCCCATACTTTTTGGCATCCCTGGCCCACTGAGTTCCAGGCGAGGGCCATCTGAGGCCATATCAAGTAATTGAATGGGGGTTGGGTCTGAGATCTCAAAGTCCCAACCCTGGATTTGGGAACCCCCAAAATCAACCCAGACTCTTGAGCCATCCCCAAAGTTGGAATAGTAGGTTTGTGCATTCACTGACCCCAACTTTACCTTACCCACAAGCTCTCCTGTCTGGATAGACCAGGCTTGAATGGAATCATCAGCAAGGAAAAATACTTTGGACCCATCCCCTGATATTTTTGGATACATATACCGGAACTTGCATGGTGCATCCACTACCAGGGCAGAGGTTCCTTCCTCGGTGTCTAGGATGTAGATGTGCTCACTTGAGTGCCAAACAATAATCAGCCAACTATTGACCAGCTGCATATCTCCCTGATTGAGTTCCTTTGCTGGGGTATGGAAGGATGCCTTGCAGAGGCCAGTTAAGATATCCCAAGTCCTCACCACTCCAGCTGAATCAGCTGAGAGAATAATACCGTCATTCAACAGTAGCCTGATAGATTTGATTGGAGCTGACACAAGTGATGTAGACTCTGGATCAGTTACAGCTGGGTCTGTTAATGAGGTAATGAACTGCCAGAGTTTGACTGATCCATCTTCAGATGATGAGATAAGGTAGGAGGAGAATGTAATGGAATAGATGCAAGCAGTATGTCCAATGAGGGTTGCAACAGGGTGAGGGTTGGTGATATTCCAGATGTAGATATTGTTTCTAATACCACAAGCCACAGATTTGCTATCAGGGGAGAATTGGCAGCAATAAAAGTCCTTACTAGGACTCTGAAGTTCAGCAACAACAACTCCAGAACCAGAGTTTTGAACTGTAATAACTGATTGATGATCTCCAAATGAGGCAAAATAAGTCCCATCTGGGGAGATAGTAACATATTTCCCCTCATAAGTTGGTCCAATTTGATGACCATTGACATCCCACCACTGAACAGTATTGTCATTGAATGTGGATATCAAGAGTTGGGAGTTTGTAGGGGAGAAGCTGACAGAATTGACAGCACTTTTATGCCCATCTATAACATGGCAGCACTCTCCTGTCCAGGTGTCCCACAATTGAATTGTCTTATCCTGAGAGCCTGAAGCAATCATGGTGTGGTCTGGTGAAATAGAAACAGCCCAAACTATTCCAGTATGACCATCCAAGGTCCTGACAACTACACCAGTCTGAACATCCCAGAGTTTGACAGTTCCACCCTGGTCCCCAGATACAAGGAGTGTCCCATCTGATGAGAAGCTGAGGGACTCCACCCATCCAGTGTGTACAGAAAGGATAGACAGGCAAGCTCCAGTGATTGCATCTATAGTAATAATACTGTTGGAGGCCAAACCAACTGCAATAAGGTCTTTCCAAGAAGTGTGGGTCCTTGGCCGACCTTCAAAACTAACTGTACGGATACATATCCCCCATCCAGCTGAGAGCCCCTGAACTACCTTGACCTCCTGTGAGAGCTCCATACTGTAGCAGTCATGAAGCCAAGAGGAGGTAGGGCAGAGTGGGAGGGCAGAGTGGTAAATGTGAGAGGGAGAATCTTGGATTGCATCAAAGTGTTCTAGAAGGAAACGCTGGCTATCATTTATCCACTTGCAGGAAATCTCTGCCTGTATAACCATGAATGTGGGGCCCCTGAAGATGCACCATTCACAACTCACCAACATATACCATTGCTGCACATTCTTGAGGGCATATACACCAGCATCAAGGATTCCCATGAGGCTGAGGACCTCAATCCAAAGAAGGAAATGGTTTGGGAAGAACTCATCAATTGCTTTGTGCACTTCCTCAACACAATGGCCACTGTTGGAAACTCCCACAAGGTGCTTTGCCCAGAACTGGCATGCATATCCCAGTGCATCCCCAATCTGCACTTTACAATGGGTGGAGAGGTCCTCAACATTATCAAGGGAAGCGTAATCATCCAGATTGCATATATTCTTTTTCAATCTCTCTTTCATCAGTTTGAGGCACAAAAGCAAAATCTCTTGATGATGAACTGAGGGATTGATGAGGAACTGTTCAGCCTTGCATCGTTCTGGATCCATCAGGAAGTCTGGGAAGGACTTGTGAAAGACCTGGACGGGTTCAGCTGTACTGTTTGGGACAATGAGGAGAGAGTGGAGTGAACGGAGGCTGGTGGGAATGTTGGACACTCTCAGGAGAGTGGAGAGAGCATTGATTGGGATGGGGTTAAACATAAGTAACACAGCCCCAATGATGGACCTGAAGTTGAGATAAAATTTTGTATCATCCACTGGTATCTTGCTGAATGCCTGCTCCAGAACCTCAGTGTAGAGCTGGTCAATCCCAGACCTTCCTTCCATAACAGTGCTTTGAGGGAGTGAGATAATGTCTGCCAGCCTCTCAATGGGTGAGTGGTTCTCAGATGTGACAAATTTGACAACTGTTGAAGCATAGATGAAGAGGCCTGCTGCCTTTTTGCAGAGTATGTCAAGTTCACCTGAACTTGGCCATTCCTCTGGAAGATCACAGTCACTCCGGGTTTTGGTGATATCAGCTAGCTGCATTGAAAAAAACAGCCTGATGTCCTTGTCCACAGAGGAGCATTCAACACTATGGAGCTCAAATTCTTCTGTAATTGGTTGGAGTGACTTGAAACGGAATCCAGAGCGGATCTGGTGCTCAGGACGACCAGTGAGGAAGAATTTGACATCAGGGATCTTGCCAATATGTTTGGACAGCACAAATAGAAGAGCAGATGCTGGTTTATCATCTTGGCACTCATCAAGGGCATCAATGATGATGAGGGTCTGAATGCAGGCTGCCTTGAGTGGGCAAATGATGAGCTCCTGCATCTGGATGTCAAGGTTGTTCTGTGTGATATTGGGGTTGTCCTCCAAGACTTTGAGCATTTCCTGGCGGAAAGCAGGGTACCGATAGGCAAGTTGGTGAGCAAGAGTTGGGAAGATAGCTTTGAGATTGCTCCTGTCCTCAGAACCTCGTGAACAAAAGAAACTGGCGCCCAGCTTCCCATCCAAGAAGCTGGTTTCTGCAAATGTTTGTGCAATTGTGGATTTCCCTGTCCCTGCAAGGCCATTCAACCAGAAGACCTGTTTGGATTGCTTGGCTGTTAACCAGTTTTCAATCCACAGGAGGACATCTGTCCTTGTCCCACTCATGCACCGCTGTCTGTCTCCAGAACGGTGCTCAGCATCAGCAGTGTGATGCATGCTGTTCAGAATGACACGGTCCACATCTCCCTGTCTGGGTGTTACTATACACAGTCCAGTGGTCAGAGAGTAAGACTCACAATCAACTGACGATTGCTATCATAGATCCCCTTTTGTAATGATGTCTAACACAGAAGTCAGGCCTGTGGGAAATATGTTTGCTCTGATTACAAACCTGATAGTCCACCACAGCACATTGGATATCCTCAACCAGGCCAGAGAGCTTGTCTGCATTTGTGATGTTGTTGAAAAAGCCTTCAACCCTCCCTTGGTCTTTCAATGGCTCAAGTTCTCTCAGAACCCTTCCCAGTTTCCTGGTGACCCCTGATCATCAGATTTAGCTTTTGACTCTGGAGAGTATACTTTACCATTCTAGCTCCTTTCTCCTCACTTTCTCCCCAGCATCATCATCAGAAACAGGTACACAGAGCAAGTCAGAAAGGGCCTTGACCCTGGGTGCCAGTGACTCTATTGCTTGCTTGTTTGCTTTTGTTCGCTGGCTGGTGGTAAGTATTGTGGATAGCGTGTGCTGAGAGGGGGGCTATACCTCGCAGTTTTCCAGGATGAAGCAGAGGCCACCAGCAACAGATTTGAGGGGACCAAAGGCATCTGCTGACTCTCTCACCCCATGGAGGAATAATTTGGCAGTGGCAGATGCAGTAGATTTCCAGTTTGATTTGTTCTCATCTGGACCACCTGGCACATCTCCACCACCACTGAGAGCCAGTTGGATGCGATCAGGAGCGGAATCACTAATATCACCTGTAGAACTGTCAGAAGCGGTGAGTAAAATAACAGGAAATTTGCATACTCTTAGGCTCCATTGAAGGAGTGGATGGGAGTGGGTCAACTCGGCTAGCCTTCTCCCTCCCAGCACTGTTTCCTCCTTGGCTGGGCCCACTTTTTATCATGTGCTTGACACCTGAACCCAGATACAACTCCCCCTCACTGATTCCCCCTCCTTCAATGGCGGCCTCCACCCCTTTCCCATCGTGTTGGCCTTCGCTGACGGGTGCGAGCCCATAATCGTCTGAGCGGAGAGCTGGATCCGTAGAATCTACTCGTTCTTTGTCCGCATCTGCCATCTTCCCCGATTGAGGGCGGTCATACTCGCCCTTCCCTATTACATGGTGTTCTGGCCCGATGGGTTGTGGAAACGATCCTATCGAGTCAACACTCTCTCCACTAGCTTCGGCTCCTATCCCCCCCGGTTCGTGCCTGCCTCCCGCCAATCGATGCTTCAGCTTTTTCTTCAGTCCAGAGAAACCCCTCCGGAGACTCATGTCAGTGTCGGATCAGTGTAGATGAGCGTAGATGGTGATCAGATGGGGGATCGCTGGAATGTGGCGTTGTCCGGCGCTAAACGTGGAGGCAACGTTTGGCAGACACCACTTCCCAGCTATTGTCCCCCCTCCACGATCTGGATCCAGTGTCTTCTTCCTCATTTCCAGACAGGCGTTGCTCATAACTAGCTTGCATGTCATCTGGAAAACCGCGCGCCGGGCAACGAGCTTGACCGTGGTGGGTATACGTTACTGACGTTCTCAATACTATATCATAGTGCAACCGGAGGTGAACCCGCCGATTGATTTTATATCCATCCCCAAGACGGAAAACTAAAACCAGGTGTCCCTACCACCCAGAACATTTACAAAGATATAGCCTGATAGCGGTGAACTCGAGATACGTCTGTTATCTCACCAACGATCCCGGAGAGGGAAGGGGAATTGTATGTTGACGTCTGACACTTGTAATTCAAGTATCCGATGGTTAGAATTGAGGAGTCGAGCAGCGCAAACACTAAGCTGTCAATTTTACTCGACGCGATTTGCCGTTGTGCTACGGTAGGCGGGATGGCCACGGCCGGATTTCGCGCGAGTGATCGAGAACCTCGGTTAATTTTCTGCACCAACTCCCATATACCCCAACCTCTGCAGGGCACGTCGCACCATTAGCGACTATATTTCACAGTATTTCGTCCATATGTTGTATATAGCTTACATGATTGTTATTTCACTGGCCCGTTCACAATGGGCAGCCGCTAAATCTGCTAAATAAGAATCAGAAAAGGTACCACCCCCTGCCGGTCGTCTACCACGGTCGATCCCGCTAAACGCGGCGCGAAACGGGCGTGAATTGAGTGTGCAATGCTCGATTTTCGAACGACGGACTGCCACATCGATATCTGATCTAATTTCCTTTTTGGGAACGGGCGGCTTCCCCTGCTCACGCTCGCACTCACTCTCTTCGCTTTGCGATTGGGGGCCACTCGATTGACCGGGTGCTTAGCCCTCGTGTACGCGTATTATACTAACATATATCTAGGACTTGAGACCATTTTTGGGTCATCCGGCGCAGTTCCGGGCACCCTCGCCTCCCGGGGGTAATAATCCCCTTACCGCATATGCGGCTTTGGGTTGAGCCGGAGACTCACTGAGCGGATCTAGGACGTTCCTGAATGAGAGGTGGGTTCGGGGACTTTCGAGGCAGAACGCATGTTGCAAATGGTTCATGGTATTCCCTGAGCTGGAGTTCGACGGAACTCACAGTCTGATAGTTGGACCAAACTGCCCCTGTTCCGCACCGGATGGTCCTTCCTGTGCCCAAACTGGCCCAGCGATGTTGAAGGTATGCCAAGTGGTCTTGATTATTGGGTATGTGGGTCGTGCGTACCCTTTGGTTCTCCAGCATCGATGAAGCAAATTCTTCTGACCTTCGTTACCAGTGTAAATAATCATTTTCGTAATCTATGTATCTATTTTACCGATATAACTGAATGGAATTAAGTTGGACCGGGCTCGTTCCGCGCGACTTTCAACCTCTCGTGTCAGGGGGGTCGAAATCCAAAAAATTGCGATTGCGCCAGATGGCAATGCACGGTTGATCCGTCCACTGGGACACTTATTCTAGTGTGTATCAGTGAGAGGATCGTGCTCTTCCCACACCACCGCGTCCACATTTTCCATCTCGGGAGAACTGAATGCATTCCTAGCCTTCCCAAGCTCCCCTGCAAGGTACGCCTGATTACCCATTCCATGGCGGCATTTGTACATTAAATACACAGTCAGTACATATACTTGTTCCCTCTTCCTGAAATTTTGTCTACATGTTACTTACACATATAGTGATCAATTCCCACGTTTACAGACTGACCAGCCACTCATTACATACATGCCCGGTGAAAGTCGAGTCTGGGATCCGATCGAGATTGACGATGACGCGAAAGAGCTTGAGGCCGGAAAGCGGTCGAGGGAGCTCGGGAGCGAAGCAGATCGGCCGTCTTCGCCTGTACGTCGTACATCATCTCTTTACCTGCAGGCCGTCCAACCCTCGTAGTTTTAGATGAAATAATTGACATTTTCAAGTCCCCACTACGTCCGACACAACGCTCTCGCTTGACCCGCTGGTATACAATGGGCAAAAAACACACTCGCAATCGGGACCACCGAGGGCATCCTAAGGGCCAAAAGTTCAATCCGGCTTCCCTGTCGAATATCAGGACCGTGATCTCCGACGCCGACCTGAATTGGTGAAGGGACATATCACGTTCCGGTTGTGTTCCTTTCGGAGGGAAGGTACGGAAATCAGACGGGTTGAAATCCGGGCCTGCAGAGATTGGGGAGCAGTTTGTGCTCCTTTCACCCTCGCAATTTGGCGTGACGGTTTGTCGTAATCGGGTAGATGTTACCCGGCCCATGCCGGGGTGAAGACCGGCGCGTGTGGTGGGGACGATGGTGGAAGCCTGAAGGGTCGGTTTCAACTGTTCCACTCGGGCATAGAATGTTTCGATTATGGTTCTCGAACGTCTGTAGTGTGATGAAATACAACCACTTCAGTGCCCCCACCACCGAGGAACGGCACATCCTTCGTGAACCTCTAAGTAACTCTCTTGGAGGAAGTTTCGACTTTTGGTAAATTTCCTGTGAGTGATAGATATCTCTTGTTCAGCATCATTTTGGTCGCACTTTCGAGAGGGTGAGATCTCTCTAGCGCTGGGGAACCAATTCCATAGAAATTATCATCGCGCGTCACGCGTGACTAGTGACTGAGTGCCTTGTCCAGTCGTGTCTCGCGAGCGATATCACCTCTTCTCATCCTCAAAGTATCTCCCTAGGGATACCCCACCCTCGACCTCGGAAATCTGCCCAACACGTCCAGGTCGGCTCGCAGAATTGAATCCGTACTGCGCTAACGGGCCGGGCAAGTTCCCATCAAGGACCCCGGACACTCAACCCTGCGGCCCCGCACGGCCAAATCGCGTCCAGCAGAAGGTGTGCAAATCCATAATGATTGTGCGTAAGACTTAAAGCTAAAAGGTTGAACTAGATTGGTCTGATCATTGCAAGGTGGAGCGGAAGCAAATGTGTGCAACGCTAAAATAACGCTAGCCGACTTGAGATTTAGAACCTCCAAACTCAAGAGCCGCTGCGGCGCATTCAAACAGCTTCGACTGCGCCCGAGCCCAAATCAGGACCCCAACCACTGAGCCCCACCGCTCCACGACCCTACCACATTTGCATCCTAGGGGATATATAAACCGTTGCTCCAGTCTCTAAGCTTCAATCCCCGGTGTCAACTCTCGACCATGACCTCGTCTACAGGAGCATCGCGCGGCCAGAAAGGCATCACCGGGAACACCTCGTCCACATTCGATCGGAGGGCATGGGGTGAAAACCGTCTTTCTGATCTCAAGAAAACGATATGGAAAGATTCGATGGCACAATCGTGGGTCCAGGTCTTGGAAGCTCTCAAGGAAAAGGTGGAAGAGATCGAGTCGGCGGGCTCCAAGGTACGCAGCTCAACCAGACACCCTCTTCTTTCTTTTCAACGCTAAAGCTGTCGTATCATAGGCGATCCCAAGCATTCACTACGACGAGCTGCAGAAAGGACTGTCTGACGAACGGATCGCGGAAATCAAAGAAGCGGGGGTCGTTATCGTCCGTGGCGCCGTTTCGAAAGAGGTCCATCGCCAGACTTGTACTCCAAATGGTGCTCAAGTTAACGTTGATGCTTAGGAGGCCCTTGGTTGGAAACAATCCATCAAAGACTATATCGCCGAGAACCGTAGTCGGGTTATCGGTCAGTCCATCATCCTCGCACCGCAGGTTATCACGATAACTCACGTCTCTCTGAAGGCAGCCCTCCCGGGCGGCCGTCTTTCTATGAGCTGTACAACACGAAAGCCCAAATTCTGGCGCGAACTCACCCCAAGCTGGTCAATACGCAGAAAGCGCTCCTGTCGTTCTGGCACGCGTCCGATCCCAACTCTGAGATCTCTCTCACCCAGCCGATCTCCTATTTCGACAGATTGAGGATTCGGGAACCAGGTCCCGCTGGCTGGTTCCTCGGACCCCACATCGATGGAGGGAGTCTCGAACGTTGGGAAGATCCAGGATATCGGTCCTGCTATGCCCGGATATTCGAAGGAGGCGATTCATGGAAGCAGCTCGACCCATACGACGTGACCCCCAGGCTAGCCGCAACCCAAGATCTCTATGATGCACCGTAGGTGATTTCTTCTCAACGAGTACGCAGACGCTCACGATCGGACAGAAGCCAATGTACCGTCTTCCGCGCCTGGCAGGGCTGGACTTCGCTTTCTACAACTAAGGCAACCGAGGGCACTCTTCGTGTGGTCCCGTTCCTCAAACTTTCCACTACGTATCTCATGTTACGGCCCTTCTTCAAACTCAAGCCTGACCGTGAGGCGTCATTGGAAGCCGACGATTGGGAGCCCAGTCTTGAGAGCGGCGAGTTCCCGGGGTCGACCCCTGGAGGGTTACAGTCGCTTTCTGCGTGGACCCACCCTCATCTTCAACTCGACAAAACCGTCATCTCAATTGATTTCGTTGAACCTGGTGACCAGGTTTACTGTACGTTCGCCTTTCACCCAAGGTGCCAGTAGCTGACGTGGATACTTTAGGGCATTGCGATTTGGTCCACGCGGTCGAGGCAGAACATAACGGCCCCGGGGATTCGTCCGTTCTATACATCCCTGCCGCACCTCTTACACTCAAGAAGTAATACCTACCCGTTCACTGATTTTTCGTGCTGACATATTCAACCCTACTCACACAGTGCTCAGTACCTCAAAGTGCAACGCGCGCACTTCGAGGCTGGACTGCCCGCTCCGTAAGTCTGACTAGTTGGCCGAGGGTTGAAATGACTCTGACCTCCTAACAGGGATTTCCGCCAACGCAAAGGAGAAAGCGAATTCTCAAATCGCTTCACTCCTGCTGATATCCCTCGGGACAACATTGCCGGTCTGAGGATGCTTGGCTTCGCACCCTTCGAAGCCCTCCCTCAAGACACGGCAGGAGCTACGAAGGTCGTCGAGGAGGCAAATAAGATACTGGCTATTGCCGGTTGAGGTGACCTGCTTGTACATGTGGGTTGGTCATCCGATCGAAGGCAGTTGAAGATTGAGACATGTAAACAATAGCATTTTTTGGATAATCGAATTGGTGCTTAACACTGCAACCCCGGCTTACGTCCGAGCGATCTGTCCCGTTTCAGTCCACGCTCTGGGGAATTTTCGCCCCGTAGTCTCACCCCCCGTTCGGTACGTCGGCTTTTTCTTGACCTCTCCCAGTGGGCTGCTCGGATGCGGTCGATTTCCCTCGACCCTCAGCCGTCAGCGTGGTGTCGGCTTTACCACGGGTACATCTATCCCCAACCCTGTTGCTCCCTGCCTCACTCCCGATGCACCGGATGATAAGAATGAACGCGACCTCATTAACGAATCATTCACCGTCATTGAATCCGGCCCCGGGTGTTCGCGACTCTCGGCTGCACTCTTCGCGTCCAAGTCTGGTCGCCAAATTTCAAAGCGTACGACGCGGAACCCTGGGTATCGAACTGGCGGAGGGGGTGGCAGAACTGCGGCATGCGTGATGGTGATGCCAGCAACGAATAACTCCCTCTACCTACGATCCATCCTGCATCCTCCCTGCAGAGCTTCCAGAATAAGAATATAAACTCCTCTTTTGTCAGAGTCTTCTCCCTTGTATAACTCGCGACAACCCACCTCCTTCTCCCGGGGCCTCCCGTCGGTTCGCTCTCCCCTTCGTCTTTCAAAGGCCCCATACGTCCGTTTGTGTGTGTATGTTTGCGTGTCGTATCTGGGGAAGGCTGACTGGATCGGGCAGGGTCACAAATACAACTTGTGGATGTTCAACGCGAACGTATGACCAACCGCACCTGGCAGAGCGCCACTCGGGAGGATTGGACCCTTCAGCGTTTCTACGACTGTGGTAAAAATTCTACCGATCCAGTCATACCCATACCATTAGCGTACCCCTCCAGTAATGTCTCAAACATCTTCCTCCTGTCCGGCGGAACAAACAGCGTCACTTCTATCTCGCCTTCACTGCTTATCCACTCCCCATCAGCGAATTTCGGGTTCGGAGCCATGATCACTAGAAAGCGAGTCAATGGGGGTAGATCAATGTGAAACCTAGTCTTTCCGGGATGTCCAAAATGTGGGCCTCTCCAATCCAATCTGCAAGTGTGGTAATCATCTCAGCCACGATCCAAACCAGAACAATCTGAAAGTTACCTCCGAATGACGTTCACGAACAAACAGCCTTCCTTCGGGGGGCCCTGACCGCTCTTGTCCCACGAGATCTGTGACTGTAACTTGGCGTAATCCGTGACCAGGTCTTTGACTGATTCTGGATCCTTCAACTTCTCTAGCGACTTGCGTATTTCAACGGCACAAGCCAAAACGTCATTGTGAGGGTTGAGCCCTTTCGAGGGTTGCAGCCCTATGGGGAGAAAAATGGTCGCGTTAACCGCTGCGTTGGTCGGGTATATACCCTTTCCACGATGCTAGGAAAAATGAGCCAAGATCAGGAGAGGCAATTAATGCACGGACATTGATCAGATAACAAATAGTATCGGTGGGCTTGGCTTCCGGCTCCACCTCCGACATACACCGTGCAAACAACCCCACCATTGTATCCGTCTTCGTTATCTTCGGATGTTCCATCCCTTTCGTCACAGAATTGTGGATCTCTGCGAGCTGTGTATCTTTCAACCTGAAAGCAACGAACTCCGGCGCTCTCCACTCGGGATGTTCCCATGGAGGTGGGGCCGACGGGTCAATGCGAACGAAGAGTGGCGAGGGAGGCTTCAAAGGTTCTGGGAACTTGATCGCTTCTGGTTCGTGGTAAGGTGGAGGATCGATCGGCCCGAGGCCCTGGTATAGCTGAGAGAGGTGTCTGAAGAACATCAGGAAGCCAGCCGCATCATCTGATGTCGTTTTGGTCAACATAACATGGATAGGCTGGGAAGGTCGAGAGAGCACGGACACAACACATGCGAATTGGACGCTCCAATCGAAGTGGAATTCAGCCCCGTGAACCGAGTGATCGTCAGTCTGAACAGTGGTTCGCTCGACTCTCCTTCTGTGTTGATTATTCCTACAGCGTTCAGGGGATCCGCATAGAGGGAGGTTGATTGGGCGGTGAGGTCTGTTGGGAAGATCTCGTCTGCATCGCTGTCAATGATTGTCACGGGGATGCCCGAATTCGTCAACCGAATCTAGATTCCGCGGTTAATTCGATGCGGGGAAAGGAAGGAAGGGGGGGCATACCGCCCAGGGTTTGTCTGGTGTATCCGGCCTGACCAGTCTCCCCGCAGGGAGGGGAAAGCTTGACAATGCTTCGGCCAGTGCGGTATTGAACCTTTCTATATTCAAGAGCTCTGGAACTATGTGCACGGTCGAAAACTATTCCACGAGACGAGGGGTTAACGTCGCTTTGGGGCGTGTCATTTGGGAGTGGCAGCCTTACCACTAATGGCAGCAGAAGGTTGGTCGATGATATTTCGTGGTATTCCTTGTGGCTCAGAATGGTGGGTTCCCTAGGCTTGATGAAGTAACTGCAGGGGTCAGAGGACTTTGAGCCGCGATGGATCGAATTCGGGGGGTTGGGGGGAATCGGTTGCTGTTCACCATTAGCTCGAGTTCGTAGGCAGACTCTTGCAGAACTACTTACCGAAGGAGCCACCCGCAGTGTTGAATCATAGCGTCTTGAGGGTCCCAGCGCATACCTCCAACAGAAGGGGTGCATAGCTCCCACTCCAGCACGCGTCCGTGCGATGGAACCGTAGGCCAATGAGGCGCGTGCGAGCCTGGCGCCAACCGAGGGGATTGGCATTTTGATAGGATGGCGCTGGTCGATGAGCCCCCTGAACTATGGGGCAACTGGACTCAACGAGAGTCGGTTTAAGTACCTTGATTTCTCTCCGTGCCAACATTATGTAAGAATGTTCCATGAATACTGTCAGATCTTCTGCCGTGTTATCTCCCCATTGACATGAGCGGGGCGACGTCATCGGCCTTCCAGGATACGGGTACTTACCAGGTGCCCGCCGTGCTTCCGTCTCTTGGTGGCTCAATATCGTTGGTGACAGGATCTAGCCACCGGTACGCCGCGCCGTGCACTGTATGGTGATATGGGTCAAAGTAGAAACGATGTGTTACTTCCCTCTTGGATGCAATCGGACGGCGTGCCCCAGTCCAACGTGACCAGCGGCAGAGACTTGCCTGGGTCTCATTCAAGGCATCATCCAGATATGGGGACCGCAAATCCAAACCGCTGAGGAGCCGAGTTCGGTGCGTACAGATTAAGGTAGTAGTGGAGCAAATGGCTGTACAGTACGTTCTGCAAACGCGGTTTCGGGAAAGAGGACGTCACGTGGTAGGCGCTGTGATTTCACTAGAGAATCTGACCCGCTAAGATAAGACGGGGACGCGACTGGATGGCTCTAGAGTGAACTGAATGGAATCGTGGTGAGCATGCAGGGGGGAAGTGAATTAGCGTGGGAGTCGCTGTGTGTCACGGGATGGCTGAGCGTATCGGGAAGAGTCGCGACCCCGCGAATGTTCAACGCGACCATATACATTACTGAATGGTTGGACTCGTTAGCAAGATCTTCTTCCCCTGTTCTCCCTCCGCATTGGCATAGTTCACCATTATCCTTTTGCACACCAGCCCCTTCTCTTTTTCCGTAGGGCCTCTGGCAGGTTGTAACCGCGTACGAAACCGTGCCACAGAATTAATACGACTTGTCCACGTCTCAAAACTCACGGATATCATCGGCACCGGGTAGACTCTGTTCACTAAAGTCATCGTCGAGGTACAGCAGAGCTACCTCACACCCCAGCTAGTGATTTGGCATCCGAGGCGAGTATTCGATCCAAGAAACAACTCGTTCCCTCCAGACTAATTATCCCTTATATGGGTGATGGGTGATAGTGCTCCTGGTAGTGATAGTAACTTCAATGATGATATCTCTGTCTTCACAGTTTATTTCCATGAACAGGCACAACCCTGACGTTGACGGAGGCGTACGAGTGCGTCCGGGAGAATCCAACTGACGACACGAAGTTTGAAAACCCTCAAGGAGACCGGGATACCGCTGGCGGCTGATAGTAGCGTAGGGCAACAACGCGCGCCATCGCACCGTGGTCCCATGTTTGCTCGCGGCCTCAACCACGACTGTGGGCGATACAACAACCGTGAATGCGGAAGCGGAAGCCTCGGAGCCTACGGGATTTATCGCGTTCTCCGACCCTCCCCCCCGTTTGGTTGTCACTCTCCTGCTTCTAGGTCCCCTCTTGCTATCGAATTGTATCATGACGCTCCGTTCGTGCTTCTTGTGCACCAGAATCCCGTCCGAACTTGGAGTGTCGGTTTCAACCCACTTGCGATCGTGGAGACCGGCGCTGCAAACTCTATGGTGAACCACTGGGCCATTTTCTTTAATGTTGTAAGCTACAAACCTGTCTACTCTCGCAATATTACCGGCGCTGCATAGTACACGAATAAATCACCCGGGAATCTGAGGACCTAGGGTGCAAACCAACGTAGTGAATCTCGCCAGTATCATGAACCTCCAGACGCTCCAACTGGAGCCCCGTACCACCGCCCCGAACGGGCAAAAAGCGGAGCCTTTGGTGCCATGAGTAGACACCGGTAACCCTTTCCTCCAGCCTGGTCTTCGGAGAGCGTCATATTGAAGGTTCGCAAGCTCAGGGCACTGTTTGACCGGAACTACCATATCGATAGGTTAGACCAATCAACATCCTTTCAGAAGAAAACAACGCTAACCCCAGAGTCAATCTCCATTCTTGACTCTCTCGCCGGAAATTTGCCCCCAACCTCCACTCGGCCGCTGGCCTAAGATTCAAACTATGGTCCCTCGCAGGGAACAACGGCCCGTATAAAACCGTGCAGAACGTAAGAAACGGGAAATCATGGCAATAGTAGCGATGCCGATATCTTGCACCCGAAGAACCTACGGCTCTGATGACCAAACACTGAAAGTTTAGGGTCATCGTTCAACGTCCAACACAACGCAATCCCACTAACCAAGGGGACCACCACCAAAATCATCCCCTCACCAGAAATCCTCGTCAATATCATAACTGTCGTTGTCAACCACATCAACCCAGGGTCCACATTCCACGTTCGAGACGTATTTCCTGAGCTCCAGCACGTCCCTTAGGTTGGCCCTGTCCTCCCCACCAACGATCCTGAGGGTCCTGAGTTTTGCCCCTCCCCACACCCTCGCTGCCGCAATCTTGGTCATACTCTTGACGTCGATCTCCTCGGTATCAGTGCGGGGAACCAAAACGATTTCCTCCAATCTGGGGCAGGGCACAAGACCGGAAGTATCTTTATTGGGACTCAAGGCGGACATGAAGGCGTACGGGTTTCTGCATCGAGAAAGCGTGAGGGTGCGTAAGGTTTTCAAGGGGATAAGGCCTCGGTATGAAGGACGCGTGAGAGGGTGGTCGTCGGTGGCGACTTCCAACCGTTCGATCTTCGAAGTGTCAAACCGACCCAGAGCTTCGAGCCCCAAGCGGTCGGTGTCAAGCCTGGAAACTATAATGAGTTGCCCGCTCGGTCCGCTAAGTTTTATGCGGGAGTTATTGGTGAAGCGGATGTTGGTGATATTGGAGATGTTCCTGAGGTTGCCAAGCGACCTGGGGAGGTGGTGTTCGAGTATGTGTTGAAATGAGTCTCCCCATATTGTCAAACTCGCATCGACTGGGACAAACAGGTGGCTGAGCAAGCGGGAAGCGGGTTGACCGGAGAGGATGATGATCCACTTTAGGCAAGTCAGTGATACCAATCGTCCGATTTGACCATCGGTGGTCGGAGTTGCGGATTCTAGGTAAATGTTGCGGAGGCGAGGAGCACTTTCGAAGAAGTCGAGGAGCTGTCTGATGGAGGGACTATCTGGCGACGGGTTGCGCAGCACAATAGACCTGAGGTTGACCATATTCCTCCACGGTAACTCCGTTCGAACGCGCTCCAGACATAATGTGCGTGGCGACGATAGGTCTCCGTTAAAGAGGGCGGCCCCAAGCATGGGGAGGTACGGTTCCCTGGATCGAAGGACGCCACCGATTTCCAGCCTTTCAAGAAGGGGCGCGTGAGGGGGTAGGTGGGTAATGATATCGTGTAGAATGTCTAACCCCGCTGTGATGGATAGTGATTTGAGCCGACCAACGGAGTGGGGGATGATCTGGAAGAGGGGATCGCTGATAGGTGGGGCACAACTCCTGTCCAGCCACACGTTGATTGGGGAGGTCTTTGAACGCTCGAGGTAGACTCGAGTTTTGTCCGCGCTCTCGCAATCGAAATTCGTCCATAACGAGGGGTGCGATATGAAGAACTCCCTCCAAGCTCGACATACGTGGGTGGCTGTAATCAAGGCTTCGTCGTCTTCGTCTTCGTCAACAACAGAGTAGTCCATAATGAGAGTGAAGATTTCTGGAGGAATCTGGTTGATTGGGGCAAGCCTGTTCTTTAACGACCGAACGAGGCGGAGGATCTCGAAAGCGTCCCGCTCGAGATCATCGACCTAAAATATGACACGAATTAGCGACCGTTCACGCGACGAATTCGTTCGTTATCTAACCTCGGCCTTATTGAAGGTAACACTCCAGTTGCTGAAAGGTCGATCTCAGTTAGCATCCAACGTGACACATCCCTTCGGTCAGTCTTACCTCTCGCCAGACGCGGTCTCCTGCAGGAATTTCTTCATAGCGAGCAATTGTTGAGACATAGAAGAGATCCGACCAATGATTGGCGTTGACATCGTCGCGCCAGTACAATGGCGGGTGATTGTCAGGGGGGGAACGTGGTTAGCTTCACTTGAAGTCGGTGGGAGATCGACCATTTGGACCAACTCATTCCGTTGTCTCGGCTCCATCCGGTCGGAGCCACGATCACAATATTGCAGTAGAGGGGTTCCCTATAACCGTCTGGTGAATATCCTGGAGCGCGGACAGAAACTCGCAGACTTTACTGTAGTCACCCGCTGTGCTGTCCTTGGATTCAGTATCGTAAGATTTTATGGCGCCATATGAGATTGGCGCGAACCTCCCCCAATAGAAACACAGGAGGAAATTAAAATGACCTGATCATGCCACAGAACTCGTGATACCAAAGTCAAACAGCCGCCTTGGAGGCCGACCTTGAGACGGTGGCGCCGTACTCGACGGGAAACGAAAGATATGTACCGAATTCCCTGATGGACCTATCCGTGACGAGCTCTCTTCATTCTACGACATCAGGAAAACGGCCAAAGGCTTATCTCAACTTATCTAACCGTCTCGACTTACTCTCGCTTTTCTACGGTCCCAAGCTTTCTTCTGACTTATATTGATGGTATTACGTGTTAACTCGAGTCT
>Ga0307511_10002903_pt1 | contig 17756 bp, 12 predicted proteins | sample 13_EM_MG_FD_200266 | JGI IMG/M metagenome (GOLD analysis project Ga0307511, IMG submission 200266) | Populus trichocarpa ectomycorrhiza microbial communities from riparian zone in the Pacific Northwest, United States - 13_EM | ecosystem: Host-associated > Plants > Roots > Unclassified | place... | reverse complement strand
GACGCCGCCGTTTCTCCGGACGGAAAGCTGATCGCTTTCGCCTCGGGAATGGAGGACACCGGCGCAAAGCTCGTCGTGCTCCCCCTCGACGGCGGCGCGTCGCTCCCCGTCCCCGACATCACCGCCCGCATGTTCCGCTGGACGCCCGACGGCAAAGGAATCACCTACCTCAAACGCACTGGCCGCCAGGAAAACCTGTTCGTTCAACCACTCGCCGGCGGCCCGCCCACGCCGCTGACGAGTTTCACCGATGGCTCAGTCTCCAGTTACGAATGGTCGCCGGATGGACAACGAGTCGTCCTGACGCACTACCTGCAGACGCGGGATGTGGTGATGGTGGGATCGGTGAAACGGTAGTTGCGCGGGCTGGCTTTGCACATTAACTCGGCAATCCAGGCGCGCGTAGGCGCGCTTGACAATCTAGCCCACGGCCTCTGCCGTGGGACCGCAGACAGAAAGGCAAGACGCGGCCGCGGAGGCGGCCGCTACATTGTTGCGGGCGCCTTCGCGCCCGCCATCCTGGTCTTGACCTACAACCCCGGCAGAGCCGGCGTCTATGTTTTTTGAGCGCGCCTTCGCGCGCCGAATTCAGCTAGGACTAGTGTGCAAAGCCGCGCGCGCTCCCTCGCTTCTCGCTGCGAACGCAAACGGAACGATTGCGAACGCCGTCACGATGACGCTGACTAGCAGGCCGCGCGTCAAACTATACGCGTCGCCGATGATCCCGGTGATGAGCGGGCCGGGACCGACGCCGAGGAGGTTGAGGACGAGTAGCGCGAAGGCGACGATCGTCGAGCGCACGTGCGCCGGGGCGAGCTCCTGATACGCAGAAAAGAGCGCGCCGAACCAGGCGGTCGTGCCGGCGGCGGCGAAAAACCAGCAGACATAGAACAACTGCGACCGAGGCGGAATCGCGTAGAAGAGCCACGAAGGGACTGCGAAGAATGCGGTCATGATGACCAGACTCCAGAGCCGGCCACCGCGAAACCGTCGCTCGCATGCATCGCCAAACGCGCCGCCGGCGACGTTGCCCAGAAATCCGGCGCAGACGGCAACGATGCCGGCTTGAAATGCGGCGTCGGCGAACTTGAATCCGCGCTCCTGCACGAGCCACGTCACGCCGTGAAGCGCGGCGCCGGAGCCGTAACAGAGAAGCGATCCGCCGGCGAGCCCCAGTGCCAGCGCGGGACGATCGAGCAGCGCCTTCCACAGATCGCGAAGAAGCTGAGCCATTGACGGCTTGACGACTGCCACATCACTCTGACGACGCTGGGGTTCGCGCAGGACGAGAAGAAAGATCGTCGCCAGCAGACCGATGATGCCAAGCGCGAAGAACGAGAAGCGCCAGCCGTACCTCGGGGCGAGAAAGCTCGACGAGATGTACGCCACTGCCAGTCCGAGCGGAATCCCTGCGTAGTACACGCCGACTGCGAGGCCGAGGCGGCGTCGCGGAAAGGCATCGCTCAGCATCGAGATTGAGGCCGGTGTCAATGTAGCCTCGCCTACTCCGACGAAAATCCTCGGGAGCGCCAGTTGCACGAAACTCAGAGCGCGGCCGGAAAGGGCCGTCATCGCACTCCAGAGAATCAGCCCCGCGCCGATCAAGGGAAAACGGCGGAAGCGATCTGCGGCGACGCCGAGGAAAAGACCGACGAAGGTGTAGAAGAAAACGAAGCCAAAGCCGGTGAGCAGACCGATCTTTGCGCGCGTCAGGCCGAGGTCAGCGATCAGAAGAGGAGCGAGACTGGCGATCAGCATCCGATCGACAAAGTTCAGAATATTGAGCGCGGTCAGAAAGACCAGCAGGCCCCACGCCGCGCGAGAGATCGGTTGTCCGGCGGCGTCTTTGTTTTCGCTCATGTCACGATTCAAATGCAAACCGGCCGCGCAGCATGACAGCCACGCGGCCGGTTGGTCGTTACGATTGAAGTCTAGAAGAAACGATACTCGATCGTGCCGATCACGGTTCTTGGCGCTCCATACGAACCGGTGAGCACTCCCAGCGCCGGGATGTTGTAGCCGTTCGTCAGGTATCCCTTGTTGCTCAGATTCTTGCCGTTGACGCCGAACCGCCATTTCGCATCGGGCGAAAGCCAGCTCACGAACGCGTCATAAATCGTGTATGCCTTCTGTGAGATCGGCAGCAGCGGCACGCCCGGCTTGCCGGGATACGGGCCGCCTTCATTCGTCAGGATCGCATTGCCGCGATAGGCCGCTCCGGCGCTGGCGGTGAAAAGGCCGCCGTGCATCGGGAAGTGGAGATTCAGATGCAGCCCGCCGGTGTACTTGGGAGCGTTCGTAATCACCTGCGTGTCGACAAAGCCGTCGTGGTTCGCATCGAGGAACTTATCCGGCTTGGCGTCGAGATAGCTCGCGAACCCGCCCACACCGAGCCACTCTATGGACCTGCTCGAAGCGTCGAATTCGGCCTCGGCGCCTCGTATGGTGGCGTTGCCGGCGTTGATGAAGTTCCCGAAGAACGCGTCTTCGACACCGTCGCCATTCGAGTCATAGGCCGTGAACGTCGAAACCTGAATGTCTTTGTATTTTCCGTCGAAGACCGCCGTGTTGAGGACCACCTGCCCGTCGGCGAGCACGGATTTGATTCCTACTTCGGCGACGTCCAGCACCTCATCCTTGAACGGTTCGGCGGACTGCGGGAAGACCGTCGACTGCGCCCGCACGTTGAATCCGCCGCTCTTGAATCCTCGGCTGAGAGTCACATATCCCATCATGCCGTCGCGGAACTTGTAGTCCACGCCGACTTTCGGCGCCAGCGAATTGAATGTCTTCTTCTTGTTGTAGTTCGCCGTCACAGCCGTGACCTTCGAGAACGTATCGTTCGCGTAGCCGGCGTTGAAGGCGATGCCATTCTTCGTCTCTTGCGTCGCGCGCAGACCGAAGTTGAAATTCGCCTTGTCCGTCAGTTTGTAGGTTCCGTCGCCGAAGACCGCAAACGAGTTGGTGAGCGTTTTTCCGTTCGTCGTCCCGAAGATGCTGTTGAGGAAGATGTTCTTGACCAGGCCGCCTGCCTTGCCCTTGAAGTAGTACGCGCCGAGAACGCCGGTCAGTCTGCCCGGGGCCTCGTAGTTGAGCTGAAACTCCTGCGTCAACTGGCGGTCGTAGTACGTGGCGATGACGTCGGTGATCCGGGCCGGCGTGGTATCGAAGTCGATGTTGTTCTTGCTGCTCGACTGGCGATAGGCGCTGATCGATTTGAATCGCCAGGCCGGATTGAGCTCGGCGCTGAGGACTGCCGATCCTCCCTTCGACGTGGTGCCGTTGAGAGGAGCCAGTCCGCTCTGCGTATCGAAACGGCTGGCGTTTGGCGGACAGGCCGCGCCGAGGAATGCCACACAGAACGGATTCGCCGCCAGTCGTTGATAGCCCTTCGGTTCGGCCTCGTCTTTGGTGTAGTCGCCACTGAACTGCACTTTGACTTTGTTCGAAACGAGCCAGTCGAGGGCGCCGCGCGCGGCTGACGTGTTGCGGTCGGAGACGTCGCGGCCGGTGAGGAGGTTCTTGCCGTAACCCTTGTGCTTGAGCAGCGCAAAGGCAACCTTCCCGCGAAGTTTTTCCGGAATGAGCGCGCCGCCCATGCTGGCGCGCAGATCCATGTTCGAGTCGCTTCCGGGCGAGATCGAGATCATTCCGCTGTTCTTGTCCGTCAGCGCCCTGCTGACGTACTTGATCGCGCCGCCGATCGTGTTCTTCCCGTAAAGCGTGCCCTGCGGTCCGCGCAGGACTTCGATGCGGGCCACATCGTAGACGTCGAGCAGCGCGCCCTGCGGGCGGGCCATGTAGACGTCATCGATGTAGAGGCCGACGCCCGGATCGACACCCCACAGCGGATCGGCCTGACCGATTCCACGGAGAAAGACGGTGAGCGTCGTCGACTGATTGCGACCCTGATAGATGGCCAGGTTGGGAACTTCCGTCTGAAGCTCGGAGAGGTCGGCCGTGGCCTCCTCCTCGAGTTTGTCCCCGGTGACGACGGTGACGGCGACGGGAACTTCCTGCACGTTCTCTTCGCGCTTGCGGGCGGTGACGACAATCTCCTCGCCGGCCTTCTGCTGCGCGTCTGCGGCTTTGGCCGTCTTTTCTTCCTGCTTGTCCGCTTTGTCCTTCGTCTCCTGCGCCATCGCCGGAATGGCGGCGACGCTCGAGAGAACCACGGCGCAAATCAGCAGGGACCGCGTGAATACAGGGGCGACATTGATCTGACCGAATTCCCTCATGGCTGGCCCTCTTTTATGGTTACCGATGTTGAGACTTGCCGACTGGTCGGTTTGTTTTCAGCGAACTCTAAGCGCGTTGTACCTGCCTGTCAAGAGCGGCTTCGCTTGCCGCGCTGGCGCAACATTCCGTTCCGCAGGATGCGCGAGATCTCTTCCACCACCTCGTCGGTGTTCTTGCCGAAGTGGTCCTTCACGCCGAACAGAATCTCGATCGAGAAGTAGTTGTAGAAGATTCGCGTGGCCAGCATCACCGCCGACGTCGGCGACAGGCCTTCCTGAAGTTTCGAGCGCAGATCCTTCTCCATTCCGTGCGACTTGATGAAGGTCTCGAAGCGGCTGGCCATCTCTTCGTAGAACTTACGGACGTGCGTGCCGTCGAACTCGACGACGTCGACGTAAATCAGCGCCACGTACTCGCGATAGTCGTGAACGGCATCGCGCGCGGCACGCCCGAGGGCCTCGAGATTTTCGGGGAACGCACCGGTGGCCAGGGCCCGGTTGAACGGGAAGTCCGGCTTCGAAAGGGCCTGAAAGTATTGATCGAGAAGGGCGCGAAAGATCGTCTCCTTGTCGGGAAAGTGGTGGTAGACGTTCCCCTTCGACAAGCCCGCTTCATCGGCGATGTCGTTCACGCTGGTGGCGCCGTACCCGCGATGCGAGAACAGCTTGAGCGACGCCTTCAGGATCAGTTTGCGGCTGCGCTCCGAGCGTTTGTCCTGGTTCAAGATGCAGCTCCGATCCGTTCGCGAAGTTTCGTCTTCTCGACCTTACCGTAAGCGGAGCGCGGCAGAGCATCGACGAAGATGAATCGCTTCGGCAGTTTGTATTTTGCGACGCGGCCTGCCAGGTACGCGGTGAGCTCGTCGCCCGAAACGCCGGCGGCAACAACGAAGGCAACGCCACTCTCGCCCCAGGTCTCGTCCGGGACGGGAACGACCGCGGCATCATTCACGGCCGGATGCAGGAGAAGCTCGCCCTCGATCTCCGCGGGATAGACATTCACGCCGCCGCTGATGAACATTTCCTTGCGCCGGCCGGCGACGTAGAAGAACCCATCGTCATCGCAGCGCGCCAGATCTCCTGTCCGGAACCAGCCGCCGGAGTAGGCGGCCGCAGTCTCGGCGTCGTTCTGCCAATACCCGCTGCTGACGTGCGGCCCGCAAATGTGCATCTCCCCCACCTCGCCGGCAGCCACGTCGCGGCCGTCATCGTCGAGCAGCCTGACCTCGGTGAACATCATCGGCCGTCCAATCGAGCCTTTCTTTCGCGCCGCGTCGGCATCGGTCATGGTGAAACAGTTCACTCCCACTTCCGTCAGACCAAACCCTTGTCGCAACGGAATCCCACGCTTCTCGTACACGCCGGCCACGGATGCGGGAAGCGGCGCGCCGCCGCTGATGAACCATCGCACGCTCTCCAGTTTCGCCGCCTCAAATTCCGGCGCCTCGGAGAGCATTTTCCAGATGGTTGGAACGCCGAGTACGACCGTGCAGCGCTCGCGCTCGATGGCGCGCCAGACTTCCGCCGCATCAAACGATTTGTGCAGGACGATCGTTCCGCCCGCGCAGAAGAGCGGGATGAGAAAAACGGCCAGACCGCCGGCGTGATAGAGCGGCGTGAAGATCGGCGATACGTCGTCTTCGCGCAATCCCCAGTTGATGACCGTGTTGTATCCGTTCCACAAAAGCTGCCGCCGCGGAATCATGACGCCCTTCGGCTTGCCGGTCGTGCCGCTGGTGTAGAGCAGGCAAGCGATGGCATCGTCAGGCCAGCGTTGGTGATTGGAACTGAACGTCCCTGATTGTGCGTCCTCGAACGGCCGCGCAGCGATTCCCAGCGACTGCGCAGTCTCTTCGAAGCCGTCACCGTACCAAAGCTCCGACATCGTGCAGTCGCGCGCAATCGCCTGCAGCTCGTGCACCGTCGCGCGAGTCGACAACGGCACGGCGATCACACCCGACTTGAGACAACCGAAAAAGAGCGCCACGTAGTCGACGGAGTTGAAGCCAAGGATTCCAACGCGATCACCAGGCAAAACACCGCGGCTGAGAATCTGCGCTGCCGCCCCTTCCGCACGCGCATTCAACTGCGCATACGTCAGCCGCTCGCCGCTCTCCACCGAGACCAGGGCGAGCTTGCCGGGCGTGATGCGCGCGCGCTCACCTAGCAGGTCGCCTTCAAACATTGCACGAACTTGACGGGCTGCTGTCGGTGAGGAATGTGCGCGGCGCCGTCGATGATCGACAGCGTTGATCCCGGAATCCGCTCGTGAAGTTTCTTCGCATAGGCGAGCGGCAGGATACCGTCGTCGTGACCCCAGATCAGCGACACCGGAACTTTGAGATCCGCCAGCCGGGCATCGACAAAATGCTGCATGACGTCGGCAAGGTCGAACCGGGACAGCGGCGTATTCTTGCGTTTGAGGAGCGCGTCGAGCACCTCATCCGAAGTCTTCGTCTCCGGTCCGTGCACCGCGCGCATCATCCTGTCCGCCTCTTCGCGATTCGTCGGAACGAGCGGCACGCCGGTCATGTCCCAGGCCATCCCGCTCGAATCTTCGAGCACCAAGCGCTCGACTTTCTCGGGATGTTTGAGCGCGTAGAGCATGGCCAGCCAGCCGCCCATCGAATTGCCGACTATCGTCGCTTTTCCAACAGACTCGTGCTCGAGAATCGAATGCAGCCGCTGCAGCATCAGCTCGTAGGTGATCGGACCCGTCTTCGGCTCACTCTCGCCATGACCGGCCAGGTCGGGAATGATCAGCCGGTAGTCGCGACTCAGCGCAGGCACGACTGCCGCCCACGTCCCGGCCTGGTCGTTGACGCCGTGCAGAAGAACGAGCGTCTTCCCCTCGCTGCGACCGCCGCTCCAGTACACCGATCCGTCGTCCGTCATCTTGCGCGTCAGACCTGCCGCTTTCAGCTCGCCGCGGCTCCACGCCACATACGCATCGAGCGGATCGGCATTCGCCGCTTGCACGACCACTCCGTAGAACACTGCCGCCATCATCACCATCTTCATCATTGTGGTCCGAAAAGGCGCGGCTCATGCTCCGGCATCCGGAAGGCCGCCGCGGCCTGGTTGTAGCCGACGCCCGATCCGACCAGCACCACCAGATCGCCCGGCTTGATCTTCTTCTGCTGAATGGCGTCATCGAACGCCATCGGAATGCACGCGGAGCCGGTGTAGCCCCACTTCTCCATCACCATGTGGGTCTTCGACATCGGCAGATCGAGGTCCTTCATCACCAGCTCGATGGTCGGCTTTCGCACCTGCGTGAAGATGATGTGGCCGATGCCGCCGACTTCGAATCCGCCGTTTTTCGCCACCCGCCGGACGAGCTTCGGCCAGCCGCTGTTGTTGATCTCCGGCGGATAGCGCTCGATCATCCGCACCGCCGTCCGCCCCTCGGACAACGACTCGGCGCTCGTCGGCTCGACGGTCCCTCCCGACTGGATCAGCCAGTTGCGGTGATAGCTGCCGTCGGCGGCGAACGCTGACGAGATGAATCCACCCTCGTCGCTGCGCTCCAGAATCGCCGCTCCCGACCCATCGCCATAGAAGAAGGTGACCGGATCATTCGCGTCGGCCAGCTTGTGCATCATGTAAACGCCGACGACGAGCACGACGCGCAGCGAGCTGTTGGATGCCATCAACCCCGCCGCCGCGGAGACGGCAGTCGGAAACGAAGCGCAGGCACAACCGACGTCGAACGTCCCGCTGTTCTTCGCCCCCAGCTTGTCCTGCAGGACCACGGATGTCGCCGGCGTGATGTAGTCGGGCGAATCGGTCCCGAGGATGATCAGGTCGACCTCGTCTGGAAGCCTTCCGGCCCGTTCGAGCGCCTGACGCGCGGCCGGCAAGGCCAGGTCCGAGGTCGCCCAATCCGGCGGCGCATGCCAGCGCGTGCGGATGCCGCTGGCCGCTTCCATCTTGTCCACGAACTCATTCGCCTTGCCGCTGAAGCGCGCGCGCAACGCATCGTTGCTGACTTCGATCTCCGGAACGTAGCAGCCGGTGGCAACGATATTCGGCCTGGACATTCAGGTTCCCATCACGAGGCCGCCGTCGACCGAGAGAACCGCGCCATGGACGAATCGCGCCGCGTCGGACGCCAGCCAGACGTATGCGTTCGCGATGTCGATCGGATCGCCGAGGATGCCGAGCGGAGTCTTGCTGGTCATCGAGTCGAGCACCTTCTGCGGCATCGCCTTCACCATCTCCGTAGCGATGAACCCGGGCGCGACGCAGTTGACGCGAATGCCGTAACGACCCAGCTCCCGCGCCCATGTTTTCGTGAAGCTGATGACTCCCGCCTTTGCTGCAGCGTAGTTGGTCTGTCCGAAGTTTCCGTACAGTCCGACGATCGAGGATGCGTTGAGGATCACGCCGCTTCCGGCCTTGATCATGTGCGGCGTCACCGCGCGCGTGCAGACGAACACGCCTTTCAGGTTGACGTTGATCACCGCGTCGAACGTCGCATCATCCATCGTCGAGATGATTTCGCCGTCCTTCGCCTTCACCAACAGTGCGTCGCGCAGAATCCCGGCGTTGTTCACCAGAACATCGATGCGCCCATGCTGCGCCAGGACGGATTGGACGGCTTTCTCCACCGACTCACGGCTCGTGACATCGACGCGCGGAGCCCCCACCACGTCCCAAACCACCACCTCCGCCCCCTCGGCGCGAAAGGCGTCCGCGGTCGCGCTGCCGATGCCGGCGGCGCCTCCCGTAACGATGACGACTTTCCCAGTCAGGTTCAGGTTCATATCAATTTATCGACCGGCTGGTCGGTAAGTTAGCAAGATATAGAATGCCGCAACGCCGAGTCAAGCAAACGCCCGATTCAGCATCGAATCTGCAAGAGAAACTCCTATGCGCTTACGACTCTTCAGCATGGCCATCCTCATTGCCGCGTGTCAGACTAACGTTCCGATGACTTCTTCCTCGAGCGAGCTTCCGCGAATCAGCATTACAAGCGAGGGAGGGATTACCGGCCGCGGGGTTGGCAGCATCGTCATCGACGGCGGCCAGGTGACGGCAACGCTGGGACAGAAGTCGTGCGTTGGCGCACTCACGGAGGCGGAACGGGACAAGCTGCAGAAGCTGATCCCGATCCGCGACTCCAACGAAGCCGGTCACGGCGGGCCTGACCAGATCCGCTACACGCTGACGGCGGGCGATCACACGGCGTCATGGTTCGGCGAGGAAGCGCCGAAAGAGATCGCCCCCCTCTTCCGGCTTTTGTGGGAGATCCGGCAGCGCGTCCTATCGAGTTGCTGATGCCGCCGCGTCGAGCCGCGTGCGCGCGCCGCGGTGGGCGGGGTTGAATCGCAGCGCTTCCTCGAGCAGCGCGCGGGCGTGCGGCACATCGCCGCGCCTGGCGTAGATGTCGGCGAGGAGCACGAGCGCATCGGTGGCATAGGGCGCGTCGTTGAGTGCGAATTCGAGCTCGCGCACCGCAGCTTCAAAGTCGCCGCGATTGGCTGCACCGATGCCGCGAAGGATGTGCGGGCGGACGAGATGCATCGTTGCGGGGTCGCCGGCCAGCTTCGCCAGCGCGGCGGGTGCGCGCGAATCGTCGAACGACGCCAGGACGAGTGCGGCATTCTGACGAACGCGAACGGATGGATCGCAGGCGAGCGAGGCCACGACGCCGGCGGATTGCCGGGCGTTGGCGTACCCGAGAGCCTCGACGAAACGGGCGCGCACGACTTCATTGCCATCATGGAGCAGCGGCGCGATGACGTTCGCGGCCGCAGCAGCAAAGCGCTGCCCGAGGATCACCGCCGCCGCCCCGCGCAAGGTCGGCGCCTCGGACACGTCCCGCACAACCGCGGAGAGCGCAGGCAGGCTGGACGCCGCGGTCTTTTCGTCGATGGCCTCAGCGAGCCGGATGCGCCGCTCGTTGCGCACGCGCGCATTCGGCCACCACGAGTCGAGCGATACCGCGAGCACGCCGGCCGATTTGTCGCCGTGGCAGACGCCGCACGCATTCGGAACTTCGTGCGCGATCGTGTTGCGGACGTTGGGTACGTCGATGGAGTGATCGGCGAACTTGTCGAGCACACCGTTGAGGACCTTCGGCATGTGGCAATCAAGGCAGGTCGCCTTCCGGTGATGCGTGTGCGCGGGGCCTTGCGCGGCGATCGCGGCGTGGCAGGTGCGGCATGAGGCGTCGCGCGGGCCGGCCTTCAGCTCGCTGTCGCCATGCTCTTCTGCGTGCGGGGCGGTGCGGCAGGTCAGACAGGTCGCGGTGCCAGTTCGGAAGCAGCGCGACTGCAGCAGCGCCTGCGTCTCGAAGGTCGAACTGCTCGGACGGCCATCGGCAAAGTACTCGCCAGAACGCTCGGTGCCATCGGTGAGGACGAGTGCCTGGTAGCGCGCGTCGTAACGCTGCCCGGGCCGGAACTGCTCCCTGGCATCGAGCAGCGGAAAGAGCGGATCGCGAGGGCCGTGGCAGCGCGCGCAGATCGAAAGAGCCAGCTCCTTATCGACGTGATCGGGGCGAATGATGTCGCGCTTGTCTTTTGTTTCCGCATGACGTGCGCCCGGTCCGTGACATGCCTCGCAGGCCACGCCGGCGTCCGTGAGCTCGGTAGACCATGTGTGCGCTACGCGGTCGTAGTGAACGTCGACACCCGTGGCGTGGCACTCGATGCACTCCTTGTTCGCCGTGCGCCGGAAGTTGGTCCAGAAGTAGGGGTGATCGGGAGTGACGTGCCCCTGTTTCGCTTCGTTGTAGTCGACCCAGGCGCCACCGCCAGTGACGTGAAAATAGACCGGCAGGACCTGCCAGCGTCCGTCGGGCATGACGGTGATGCTGTCCTGCATGCGCTTGCCGCCGATGACCCAGGAAACGGAGTAGTCGGCGAGATGACCTTCGCGATTGCGCGTGCGCATGACGAACGCATGGTCTTGGCGCGACATCCAGGCCTCGCTGGAGCCGCCGCGGAAATGTTTTCCACCAAAATCGCCAGCAACGGTTTTCGTATTCGCAGCAGCCAGAGCGCGTGCATGCCAGTCGTGTGACCAGCGCTCGAAGTTTTTCTCGTGGCACTCCTTGCACGATGCGGATCCGGCGTAGGCGCTGCGCGAGGGTAGCGATTCGAAGTCGGAGGATTCTGGCGTTGCCTTCTTCGTCGCGGTGCGCGGCGGAGTCTCGCGATGGCAGGCGACGACGAGCAGTGCGAGCAGAAGCGCAGACAAGAGTGTCTGTGCCACATTTTTCCTCTGTATTTGGACCGTCATCGCTGCAGGGAGGAGAGCCGGCCGGGCATCAATCGACGTCTTTGAGCCGGAAGGTGCGGTGGCAGGAGGCGCAGGCGTTGGCGACGTTCTCGAATTGCGCGTCGAATGCTTTCGTATCGCCGCGTTTCGCCGCCTCGGCCAGGGTTGTGCTTTCGTGCTGGAGCTTGGCGGCGGCGGATTCGAATTCGGGAAAACGCTGCCAGATCTCGTTCTTCGCCGAGGTCCTGATCTTTGCGGGATTCGTGTCGGGCGGAAAGAACGCCGCCATTCCGGCGCTGAGATCGCGCACGGAAACCGCGTGCGCGGCGAGCTGCGAGCGATCGCTTATCTGTTTCTTCACCACGAGCGACATCGCCGACATGTGCGCGCTCATCGCCTTCATCACGCTCTGGCGGTACTTTACGACGTCGGCGGCGTTGTCCGCGGCGAGCACCGGGAAGGCAATCAGGAAGACGATGAGGAATCGTTTCATAGGAAAAAAGCCCGCCGTGCATGATCGCACGGCGGGCCCGGTTACCTGGTCAGTGAAACTCGATTACGGATGGTTGATGCAGAGCGTGTAACTGCCGCTGCCGGTGTAGGACAGAACCTTCCACTGGTAGTAGCCAGCCGTACCGTTGTTGTAGGTGACGCTCTCGCTGGCCGTGGCGCCCGTGCCCGAGGCGACGTTCGCCCATGCGCTGCCATTCCACTTCTGCAGATAGAGATCGAAGTCCGCCCCGCTGGCCGGTCCGGTAAGCACGCCTGTGTGCGCGCCGGTGACGGTGGTCTGGTAGTAGGTGCCGTTCGGCTGGATCTGCGAGGCGCCGGTGCCGGAGAGCGATCCGCTGTAGGTGGTGCACTGTCCGCCGCCGCCACCACCGGTGTAGGTGGCGTTGAGGGAGACGCCGGAGTACGCGGCGTAGCCATTGATGCTGACGTACCAGTCGCCGGCAACCGGGTTCGGCACGGTGACGGTCTCGTTGTTGCCGGTGAGATACGGACGATAGTCGTAGACGGTCAGCGTCGGCTGCGCGCCGCGCTTGACGTAAAGATCCGCGTCGCCCGTGCCGCCCGACATCGTGATCTTGAGCTGCGTCTGGCCGGCCGGAACAGTGATCTTGTAGTTGGTGAAGCTGCCGGTGCCGCCGGAGAGGCCGGTCACGGTCACGCCGTTGGTCAGCGTCGTCACGCCGCCACCACCACCGCCGCCGCCCGGAGCGCCGACGCAATCCCATGCCGCGGTCACGGTCGCCGCGGCAGCCGCGCCGTAGAGGTCCGTGGCTGCCTGCACCGTCGCGGTGCGCGCGCCCTGGAAGTTCGTCGATGAGGTCATGTAGACGGTCAGGGCGCGATACCAGATCTTCTGCGCCATGTTGAGCGAAGTCGACGCTGTCGAGCTCAGCGCGGTGACGACGACGGCCGTCTTGCCACGCGGGTGCGAGCCGCCCATGACCATGAGGTAGTAGGCCAGGTTGGCGATGCCGGAGTTGCCGTGGACGCCGCCGTTGTCAGCGGTGCCGGTGATGCGCTCCGGGTAGTAGTCCTTCGAGTAGCCATCGGCGGTCGGGTTGTTCATGTAGCGGAGCGCGTCGCCCGAGGTGCCCGGCGTGTAGATATCTTCGCCGACTTTCCAGGTGTTCGCGTTCGGCGTGCCGCCGTTGAGCGTATAGGCCTCGCAGGAGTTGCCGAGGATGTCGGAGGTGGCCTCGTTGAGCGCGCCCGACTCGTTCGAATACGTCAAGTTCGCGGTGCGCTCGGTGACGGCATGCGTCAGTTCGTGCGCGTCGACATCGAGGGCTCGGGAGAGCGAGATGAACTGCGAGCCGTCGCCGTCGCCGTAGACCATCTGCGAGCCGTTCCAGTAGGCGTTGTTGTAGCTGACGGAGAAGTGCGCCGACGACTTGATCGTGGCGCCGGCGTTGTCGTACGAGTCGCGGGCGTGAACGTTCTTGTAGTAGTCGTACACGCTGCCGGCGAAGTTGTGCGCGGCGTCGAGAGCGACGTCGCCGATGTCAGCGCTTCCTTCGCTGCGCCGCAGCGTGCCGGGAAGCGAGGTACCGTTGTTGGCCGTGTAGGTCTGGCGGTTCTTCGCGTATTTGTTCTCAGGCGCGGTAAGCAGGAGACCGCCGTCGTTCCCGGCATCGGCGAAGATCTTGTCGATCTGCGGACCCTGCGAATTGACGTACTCGACGCGCGTCATCCAGGCCAGAAAGGCGTTGCCCTTCTCATTGATGACGTAGGTCAGCGACGATCCGCCGAGGGCGTGCCAGTTGGTGATGCCGGCCTGCGCCACCGCGCGCGCCGTAGCCGTGACGGCATCGACGCTCGGAGTGCGGGAAAGCTTCAAGTCGTCCTTTGCCACATGGCCGTTCATGGCGATGACGTTGCCTTTGGCATCGGAGTGGATGATGTATTCGGCGCCGAACACCGGGAGACCTTTCAGCGTCTGCTGAAACTTGACGTGGGTCTGTCCGAGGTTGTCCTTCTCGACGCTCTTGACATCGAAATCTTCCGTGCCGGCGAGATTGAGGAGGTCTTTCTGCGACTTCAGAAAGTCCTTGGCGGCCTTGTCCGACGAGCCGGGGCCGAGTTTGCCCATGTCACCGGTGACAAACGTCGGGTTGCCGTTGTGATCATGATCCTTGACGTTGGTGTTGCCATTGTTTTTGTCGGAGCCGCCCTGTTTTTGTCCAAAGGCGACCGTGGCCGTTAAGAGGAGCACGACTGAGAGCAGTTTCTTCATGCAGTTCTTTCCCTTTTCAGTTTCGTTTCAAATGGTTTCCGGGGTTGTATGAGTAGGCAGCCCGAAAAGCAAATAGCAGGCCACAGATGATTTCATTGAAACTAAACGGCTTAAGGGAATTGGATGCACTGCGGAGGGTTCGAATGTGATCCAGCCAAGGTCCAGCCCCGGCGATTCGTGGATCAAATAGAGACCCGAGTGCTCAGTCACCGACCCAGAGGTTCCGACGGACCTAACGCCGAGCTCGCCACCGTGCGGCGGCCTGATGCTCGCCCCAGCGATCGAGGCTGTCAGCCGCAAACAGAAAGGTGTCCCGTACCGGATTCGCAGCGGCCATCCTCTCGATCGTGTGCAGTGCTGCATCGCGATCGCGTCGTATGAGCTGGAGCAGAGCCAGGTCAGCATAGGGCTGTACGTCGTGTGGATCGACGGCGATCTCCGCTTCGAATTCGAGCTCTGCGTCAGCGGTCCGTCCCGTATGGGCAAGGGCGTCACCACGAGCGTAGTGGAATCCGCGGGGCAGCGATTCGCCGTCGTCACGACACGCTTCGCCGGTGGCGCGGAGCAGATCGATCGTACGCGCGAAGTCGTGTTGCGCAGCGGCAATACGCGCGGCCAGAAAGAGCGCGTGTCCTCGGTTGTAGCGAAACGTTGCGGCGATGGCCTGCTCGCGAGTGGCGCTGGTCAGATCGTTCCGGGCAAGTGCGATCTCGCCAAGGAGCAAATGCGCTCCGGCAGGCTCGGAAGAGTCGGCGGCACGGGCGTATGCGGCTGCTTCGTCGAGGTGGTGCGCGTCGAGGAGCGACGCCGCGGCCGAGAGTGCGAACTGTCCGGAGAGACGGGGGGTGGCGCGAATGCCATCTTCGTATAGACGCGCCGCACGCAGGTGATCGCCCGCGGTGTCGTATGCAGCGCCGAGCTGATCGCGGATGTCGCTCCAGCGCGGATTGGCGGCCAGCAATGCCTCGAGCCTGGCGATGGCTTCGCCCTCTCTTCCCGCCTGGCGCAGGCCGGCGATCTCCTTCAATCGCGCGAGATCGCCGAGGCACTGGAGCGGATCGCGCGCAGGAGCATGGCTGTCACTCCCCGCGCTCACGTATCCCAGCGCCGCCAGCTTTTTCCCCTCCTCGGCATCGATGGCATCGGGCGTGACGAATGCGCCCCCTACCTTCTCGATGGCCTCGCGCGCGCTCGCATACGCGCGCCGCTCGCGGGCGATGACGTTTGCCTTTTCGCCCTGGTCGTTCTTCATGTCATAGACCTCGCCATGCGCACCGTCGATCACATGACGCTCTCCGTCGACGATCGAGCGCAACTCGCCGCAGCCGAGGTGAATGCGGGCGTAGAGCGACTCCGAATAGATCGGAGGCGTGGCTGCGGAAGAAAGGAGGGACCGTCCCCGGATGCGCGGCGCGGCAATGCCGGCGAGATCGAGGATCGTCGGCATGACGTCGATGAGCGCGGCCGGTGAGTTGACCTGGCGATGCTCGCGGGTGCGCGGCGGCTTGACGATCAGCGGCACCTGCAGCGACTCGCGATAGAGCAGCACGCCGTGCTCCTGTTCGCCGTGGTCCATCAATCCCTCACCGTGATCGGAGAGGAGCACGATGATGGCCCGATCGTAGAGGCCACGCGCGCGCAGAAAATCGAGGAACTTTCCGGCGATGGCATCGGCACGGGCCACGTCGGCGTCGTAGGTCGGGGCGTACGGCGTGTGCGGCTCGTACAGATGGAGAAAAAAGAAGAAAGGCTTGTCACCCTGCGCCGCGATCCAGCGCTCGGCCAGCGCTTCAGTCACGTTACCGGCGCGTTGCAGAGCTCCTTCCGGCGCGCCGTCAACGATTCCGATGGCGTCGTCGTAGTCATCAAACCCCGCCGAGACGCCGGTCGCGCCGCGGAGCACGTACGCCGACACCGCCGCTCCGGTGCGATATCCGTTTTTTTGGAGTAGCCCGGCCAGTGTCGGATGGGCTTTTGCGTCGAATCGATAGCCTGCGTTGTCGCGCACACCGTGTTCCGGCGGCAGAAGGCCGGTGAAGATCGAAAGATGCGACGGCAGCGTGAGCGGCGAGTGTGACCAGGCGTTTCGGAAGAGGATTGCGTCGCGCGCCAGCGCATCGATGTGGGGCGTAGCCACGCTGCGACCACCAAACGCGGAGACGTGATCGGCGCGCAAGGTGTCGATCGAGATGATGATGACCGGCGGCTGCCGTTCGCGCCGCGCGCATGCCGCGCACGCCAGAAAAACAATGATGAGGATCAGGCCGCGGCGCTTCGAAAGCACGGCGGATGGTAACGCGTGATCAGCAGGAGTCCGCGACAGAACGTTGGTACAGCAATGTCGAAGGAGCCTTGGGCAACGAACGCTGCGGCCGTGCCGCTCAGGGCGACGTGGGGTGCACGACTTCCAGTCCGAAGTACATCACGCTCGGATCGGCCGGCGAAAAAGCGATGGCGTCGAAGTCGTCGTAAGCGTGATGCATCACCGTGAGTGACCGGGTAGCGGCGGAGTAACTAAAGAGATCCGTGCCGTATGCATCGAAGTACGTGCCGAACACGAAGTAGAGAACGTTGGGATCCGTCGGATGTGCTGCCATCAGCGGACCGTTGATGAGCTGCACGCCCGGCGCTTCGTCGACGACCGGCGTGAAGGACGCGCCACCATCAACCGATCGATAGATATGCTTCCCATGCGATGGCGCGTTCGCATCCGACTCGGCAAGATTGATGGCCATCGCCCACACGAACGCCGAATCGGCCGGCGAGACGACGATATTGAAGACGTTCGTTCCATTCGTCAGTCCCACCGCGGATGCAAAGCTCTGCGCGCCATCGAAGGACACCTTCGCACCGGCCGAGGCAGCACCGAAGAGAACGTGATCGAGATTGGCCGGATCGAATGCCGCGCGATAGACGAGACTCGCGCCGCTGAATGCCCTGACCCCGATCTGCTTCCAGGAGCCGCCGCCGTCGACGCTCTCCCAAACGCTACCGTCGTCGCCGCCGATGCGAAGACGATCAACGTTGCCGCGATCAACTCCCACTCCGACGATGGCCACGGGCGGATTGAGGACCGTGATCGTTCCCGCGGCGTATCGGGCCAGACTCGCACGATTATCCGGCCAGATGTACGCACGGTCGCGCCCGGCCGCCACGATCTGCGGCGGATCATCGAAGGCTACGTTACCGACCGCGCTCCAATGACAACCGGCGTCCGTCGAGATCGACAGCACCTGTTTGTGGATCGAGAGAAGCGTCCGGGCATCGAGCGCAGCGAGGCCGTTCGTATAGCCGATCCCTTCCAGCTTCTGGGCAACGGCCGCCAGCGTGCGCCCCCCATCGCGCGAGAACGCGACCGACGGAGTGCCCTCGACCACCGCGCAAGAAGGAAATAGGACCGGCAACGAAGCATGGCGCCGCTCGCCGAGAAGTGGAACCGTGAAGAGCAGCAGAATCAGAACGGGATGGATCGCGCGCGCCACAGCGCACCAATCTGCCGATCTTGCGCCTGATTGTCCAGCCCATCGATAACGGTGGCGCGA
>Ga0307511_10002902_pt1 | contig 17761 bp, 12 predicted proteins | sample 13_EM_MG_FD_200266 | JGI IMG/M metagenome (GOLD analysis project Ga0307511, IMG submission 200266) | Populus trichocarpa ectomycorrhiza microbial communities from riparian zone in the Pacific Northwest, United States - 13_EM | ecosystem: Host-associated > Plants > Roots > Unclassified | place... | reverse complement strand
AAAAAATAACATACCCCTCCCCCCCGCATTCGACACTTAAATTCAAAAAACAATGAACTTCTATAGCCTCAACAATCCCTCGGAAAAAGTCAGCTTCAAAGAAGCTACGATAAAAGGCCAGGCCCCCGACCGGGGATTATACTTCCCCGAACACATCCCCGTCCTGTCAGACGACTTCATCAAAAATATCGACACCAACTCCCGGGAAGAAGTAGCCTTCCAGGTAATTCAACCCTATACCGACGGATCCCTTCCCGAAGACGAACTCTATCGCATCATTGCCGAAACGATCAACTTCGACTTCCCCCTGGTCAAAGTGACCGATCGGATCAGTTCCCTGGAATTATTCCACGGGCCTACCCTGGCCTTCAAAGACGTAGGCGCAAGATTTATGAGCCGCTGCCTGGGATATTTTGTAAAAGATAACGACCAGCCCGTAACCGTACTCGTCGCCACCTCGGGAGATACAGGCGGCGCAGTAGCCAACGGATTTCATGGTGTAGAAGGAGTGAATGTCGTGATCCTCTATCCCTCCGGAAAAGTGAGCAGCGTGCAGGAATTACAACTGACCACCCTGGGTAAAAATATTACCGCCCTGGAAGTAAATGGCAGCTTCGATGATTGCCAGCAGATGGTAAAAGAGGCGTTTGCCGACACCGCGCTAAACCAGGAGCTCTTCCTCACCTCCGCCAACTCTATCAACGTCGCCCGCTGGCTGCCGCAGCAGTTCTACTACTTCTTTGCCTGGCAGCAATGGGAAGATAAAGACCACCCGCCGGTGATCAGCGTCCCCAGCGGTAATTTCGGAAATATCTGCGCCGGCCTGCTGGCGCATCGCTCGGGCCTTCCCGTTCAGCACTTCATCGCGGCTTGCAATGCCAATGCAGTAGTGCCTGCCTACCTCCAAACAGGTGAATATACGCCGCGACAGGCCATTGCCACCCTCTCCAATGCTATGGACGTGGGAAATCCCAGCAATTTCGTCCGCGTCCTGGAGATCTTCGATAGAGAATTCCACTCCCTCAAAAAAGTATTGACCAGCTATAGCATTTCAGATGAGCAGACAAAAGAGACGCTCCGGGATGTTTACGCGAAGTCCCATTACCTCACCGATCCCCATGGCGCCGTAGGCTACCGGGCCCTGAACACCTACCTCACCACGCAAGACACAGCCCAACCCGGCAGCCCTTCAATCGCTCCCGGACAGAAGGGCATCTTCCTGGAAACAGCCCACCCCGTAAAATTTTACGATACCGTAGAGCCCGTCATCGGGGAGCCAATACCCTTGCCCGCCGCTGTATCGGCCATCCTGGGCAAAGAAAAACAAAGCAAAAAGATCGATGCGCAATACAGCCAGTTGAAAGATTTTCTGCTGTCCCGGTAAAAAGTTTCTATTTCAGGGGCAGGGGCATAAGCGCCCCCGCCTCCTCATTTCAGCTCACCGGCCAGAGGCGGACGCCTACTCATTTCCCTTCTCCTGACAATGAGTAGGGATAGGCGCTGGCAGACACGCCCCTGGCCCGGGCAGGCTCCGCCCCCATCAGCAGGTCCAGGCTCCCCCCTTTACGGATATCGAAATGACTGATCCAGTTCTTATCATAAAGCTGACCATTTAGCCGGGCACTCTGTATATAAATATTCTTGTCGCTGTTAGCCGGCGCATTGACAACAAATTTCCTTCCCCCATCCACCGTCAGGGTCATCTTCCTGAACAACGGCGCCCCCATAGCATATTGCTGGGTCCCCGGGCAGACAGAATAAAATCCCATGGCGGAAAATATATACCAGGCGGAGGTTTGCCCATTGTCTTCATCCCCACAATACCCGTCCGGCCGGGCGCTGTATAATTTATTCATTGCCTGCCTTACCCAATATTGGGTCTTCCAGGGCTCCCCGGCATAATCATAGAGGTAGATCATATGCTGAATAGGCTGGTTGCCATGTGCATATTGCCCCATGTTCATGATCTGCATCTCGCGGATCTCATGGATCACCTCCCCATAATAGCTTTCATCATAGGCAGGAGGCATGATAAATACCGAATCCAGCATTTTCACAAAGGGCGCCCTTCCGCCCATCAGGCCCTGCAATCCCTGTATATCATGGAATACACACCAGGTCCAATGCCAGCTATTCCCCTCCGTAAAAGCATCCCCCCACTTGAAAGGATTGAACGGAGATTGAAAATTGCCATCTGCATTCTTTCCCCGCATGAGTTTGGAAGAAGGATCGAATACATTCCGGTAATTCCGGCAGCGTTTGGCAAACCGCTCTATCTCCTCCGCAGGCCGGTGCAAAGCGATGGCCAGCTTATAAATGGTAAAATCATCATAGGCATATTCCAGCGTCCTGGCTACATTTTCATTGATCTTCACATCGTATGGCACATAGCCTAACTTATTATAATATTCAACGCCCAGTCTTCCAACAGAAGACAAAGGCCCAGCGTGTTCCGTATTCTTCAGGATGGCCTCATACAGCGTATTGATATCATAGCCCCGGATCCCTTTCAGGTAGGAATCCGCGATCAGGGAGGCAGAATTACTGCCGACCATACAATCCCGGTGGCCGGGACTGGCCCACTCCGGCAACCAGCCGCTTTCCTTATAGGCATTGGCCAGCCCTTCCATCATATGGCTGTTCAACTCGGGGAATAGCAGGGTCATTAAAGGGAATACGGCCCGGAACGTATCCCAAAACCCATTGTCCGTATACATATAACCCGGCAGTACCTGCCCGTTATACGGGCTGTAGTGCACCACCTGGCCCTTTGCATCCAGTTCATAGAATGACCGGGGAAACAACATCGCCCGGTACAGGCAGGAATAAAAGGTCCGGATCTGATCCACCGTTCCGCCTTCAGCCAGGACGTGACCGAGACCCTGGTTCCAGGCTTCATGTGCTTTTTTCCGGGTCGTTTCAAAATTATCAGAGCCGATCTCCCTGCGCAGGTTCAATTCCGCCTGTTCAGGACTGATAAAAGAAGAAGCCACTTTCATATGCACCTGCTGGCCCCGGGTCGTGGCAAAGCCGATGACAGCTCCCACATGGTCCGCCTGGTATTCCAGCGTATCTTTCGCCAGTTGATTGCCATGCCAGGTATGGGCAATCGTGAATGGCCTGTCAAAATAAATGACAAAATAATCTTTGAAATTATCCGGTACCCCTCCACTGTTGCGGGTAGTATAACCAATGACCTTCCGCTCGCCCGGCAGGATCTTGATATAAGATCCCCTGTCGAATGCATCGATCACCACCATGGAACTATCTGATTGAGGAAAGGTCAGGCGGAATTGAGCAGCCCTTTCCGTTGGTGTGATTTCCGTGGTCACATCAGGATCAGCCAGGTATACGCTATAATAATCAGGCTTTGCTATTTCCGTCTTATGGGAAAACCAACTGGCCCGGCCGTCCTGGTTGAACTGCAAATGCCGGGTCACCGGCATAATAGCAAACTGGCCGTAATCATTGATCCAGGGCGAAGGCTGATGCGTTTGCTTAAAGCCCCTTATCTTATCGGAACTATATTGATAAGCCCACCCATCCCCCATTTTCCCAGTCTGGGCCATCCAGGTATTCATACCCCAGGGCAGCCCGATAGCAGGATAGGTATTCCCGTTTGATAAATTGTATTTTGAATCGGTACCCATCAGGGGATTCACCCAGTCTGCCGGATCGGTCACTTTATTAACCCATTGACTATGTGCATGGAGCAGGGAGAACAAGGCTACTATGGACAAGCGTAGTTTTTTATTCACGTTCTATTCGTTTTTTAATGAAAATGTATGTGCAGGAAATGCGCATTTAAAAAAATTAGCGCATTTCCTGCACATGGCTAATGTCGGTCCTTCGGACGAGACGCTTCCAGCGTCTAAGATAGTGGAAATAGATTTTTCCCAGGCAGCTAAAGAATGCAAAACATTTTGATTTTCAGATAATTTTCCGCGTTTATTAGTACCAAAAATAGCCCTAAATCGTTATCTTAGACTAACGTTGGGTAACGCCGGCGACTTATCCCAAATCCAACTCAACTATATGAGACCCACCCTATACGTCCTACTCACCGCCTTAGCATTACTCTTCTTTCAAACCACCTTTTCCCAGGCCATTTGTGGGTTTGATGCCGTCCATACCAGGAAATTGAAGGAAGACCAGACCTACCGTAAAAATGTACTGGCCGGAGAATCGACCATCCGGACCTATATACAGAATCATCCCATATTAACCCCGCCAACCAGAAAGATCACACCGGATAAGGTAGGCGTTCCCGTTCCCCTGAGCAGCCCGCTCTATACCATCCCCGTTGTTGTGCATATCGTGCATACAGGAGGGGCCGTAGGCAGCCTTTACAACCCTACTGACGCCCAGATCATAGACGCTATCAACTATCTGAATGAAGTATACAACGGGACTTATCCGGGCATCCAGGGTGCGGGAGACCTGCAGATCCAGTTTGTGCTGGCGCAAAGAGATCCGAACTGTAATCCCACCAATGGCATCAACCGGGTGGATGGATCGTCCATCCCCGGCTACGTTTCCGCAGGCGTCCAGGCTGCACAGCACACCATCGGAACTGCCGACATTAATGTAAAAAACCTGATCCGCTGGGACCAGACGCAATATTACAACGTTTGGATAGTGGATAAAATAGATGGCGCCGACGGTACCTCCGCCGGCTCCTTTATCGCCGGCTTTGCTTATTTTCCCGGTGCACCGGCAGGTGAAGACGGGATCGTCATGCTGGCCACCCAAATGATCAGGGGCCAGAAGACACTCCCCCATGAGATCGGTCATGCCTTCAACCTCTACCACCCTTTCGAGGGCTCCAACGACAATACCATGTGCCCCCTGAAGCCTCATAATGACTGTACCCTGGACGGAGACCAGGTCTGCGACACGGATCCCATTTATTATAACTATGACGCCAGCACGGGGATAATCGATTTTAGCTGCCGGACCGGCACCAACCCCTGTGCGAGCCCCGCAAACACCCCATATAGCTCGAATACGGAAAGCAATTTCATGAACTACACCAATTGCTATACCCTCTTTACGCCTGGCCAGAAAGCCAGGATGCTGGCTTCTGCCGCGAGCCCTTTCCGGCTCAGTTTATCCACCTCCCCCGGCGGCACGCCCCCGGGCAGCCCCTGCACCCCCAAGATCAATTTCGAACTGACAGACGACCAGGAGACGGAGACAACCGCCTCCACTTCCGGATGCCGGGCCTACAAAGATTATACGTACAATATGGTCATTGGCGTCGGGCCTTCCGCTACGGCAACAGCCACGCTGGCAGTGACGGCAGGTACAGCCACCCGGGGAGTGGATTTTGACTTTACCACAAATAGCAGTTTTTCTTCGCCCTCCGCCAACCTGAGCTTCCCCGCCGGCTCCACGGCTTCACAGCCTTTCACCATCCGTATCTATGACGATGCCGCCGTGAACGGCACCCGGACTTTTACCCTGGGCTTCACTGTCAATAACGGCGGTGGTAATGCCATAGCCGGGGACGGAAGGCCCAATTTCACCATGACTATCCATGACAATGATCAGGTCCCTACGGCCGGTGTCCTTCCCTCCGGCATTTCCAATATCGGCGCCGCTCTTGGCACCATTCCCGGACTTGGTCCTTTCGATGCCACGCAAAGCTCTTATAAAGCCCAAATCCAGTACAAAGCCTCCGAATTGACAGCAGCGGGGATACCGGCAGGCCCTTTATCCGGTATCTCGTTCAACCTGGTAAAAGCCAGTACGAGAGCATTCAGTAATTTTAATATTAAACTGGGGACATCTTCCGCCGCTTACCTGGTGAATGCAACCACCTTAACAATCGGCGCCCCAATGAGCATCGTCAAGACACTCTCAACCTATAATACCGTCAACGGCTGGAATAATTTCACCTTCGATACGCCGTATACCTGGGATGGCGTCAGCAACCTGGTGGTAGAGATCTGCTTCGACAACGGGACGGCGGCGTCCGGAAATGCGGTCGATCAATGCCTTCTCTACAGTGACGGAGCAGCAGCCAATCAGGGAAATATCATCTGGCAGAACAGCGTCAGTTGCTCGCAGTCTTTCACCGGTGTAACTTACCAGCCTACCTACAAGCCGATCATAAAGCTCAACTATGGAATTTCCCCCACCGTCGTCCAGACTGTCCTGAACTCCTCCATGCAACAAGACCTGGGGCCTAACGCGGACGTATATTTTTATGACCAGACAAATGGTCAATTGATGGCCCGTATCCAGAACCTCAGCTCATTTGATTACGGCTGTACCCAGGTGATTATCGATCGCGCCGGCACCGGGGCCAGCCCCTTCTGGAACAACCTTACTCCCAATTACCTGATGGATAAAACTTTCCATGTGCTCCCCACCACCAACAATTCCTCCGGCAACTATAATATCACGTTATTCTATACCAAGGCAGAGGTCGACGGTTGGATATCCGTTACCAGCCAGCCTCTCAGCGCTATTCAACTGGTCAAAGTACCCAGCCAGATAATGAATGTCACCGTCGCCAACCCAACAGGCGGCGACCCCGTTACCATCGTCACCCCGACCATCAGCACGCTGGGCACGAATACGGCCCTCACCTATAATTTCAGCAATGGATTCTCCGGTTTCGGGGCAGGTGTCCCCGGTCTGTCCATTCTCCCCATTGGTTTATTGAACTTCGAAGGACAGTTGAAAGACAATAACACCCTGTTGGACTGGAGCACTTCCTTTGAATCGGGGAGCAAAGGCTTTGAGATCGAACGGTCCTATGACGGCAATAATTTTACGGACATAGGATATGTGGCCGCAGCCGGCAACAGTTCCCTCACCCGCACCTACACCTTCACGGATCCCTCGATAACACAGGAAAATAACTACTACCGCCTGAGACAGATCGATCAGGATGGTAGCTTTACCTACAGCAAAGTAGTGCAGGTAAAAGATCCTAATCTGACCACCAGGGCATTCACCGTCTTATCGAATCCTTTTACAGATCATATCGATATCGTATTCGGCCAGTTGCCGACCGGAACGGTGAACATAAGATTGCTGGATAGGACAGGCAGAGAGCTTTTATCCCGGCCCGGGCAGCCCTCCGGAGGAAGCCGGATGCGCATAGACCTCTCCGGGACATCCCTCAGCGCAGGGATCTACCTGCTGGAAGTCCGATTTAATAACAGTGTGCAGGTAGAGAAACTCCTCCGATAAGGCGCCACGCTCCGATAAGGCGCCACGGGCGCCTTGCCCGAAGGCCTGAAACAAAAAAGCCACCCCAATTACGGGATGGCTTATGTATTATTCATCAGTTAGCGGAGCTAATTAAAACCAATTAATCGAACTTCAGGTCCAGCCCTAATCCCCTCAATTCATGTACCAATACATTGAAGGATTCAGGAATGCCCGCCCTGGGGATATTGTCGCCCTTCACGATGGATTCATAAGTCTTCGCACGACCAATGATATCATCCGACTTAAGCGTCAACAATTCCTGGAGAATATTGGAGGCGCCATATGCTTCCAGCGCCCACACTTCCATTTCCCCAAAACGCTGACCACCGAACTGCGCCTTACCACCTAATGGTTGTTGCGTGATAAGACTGTATGGTCCGATACTACGGGCGTGCATCTTATCATCCACCATATGGTGCAATTTAATGATATAAATGATCCCCACGGTAGCTTTCTGGTCAAATCGTTCCCCGGTCTCACCATCATACAGATGGGTGTGACCAAAGCTGGGAAGTCCTGCTTTTTCAATATGCTGTGCGATCTCTTCTACGGTAGCTCCATCGAAGATGGGAGTGGCGAACTTAAGCCCCAGCTTCTCACCGGCCCAGCCTAACACCGTTTCATAGATCTGTCCCAGGTTCATACGGGAAGGTACACCCAGCGGATTCAATACCACATCCACCGGCGTTCCGTCATGGAGGAAAGGCATGTCTTCCGCACGTACGATCTTGGCGACAATCCCCTTGTTACCGTGACGACCGGCCATCTTATCCCCTACCTTCAGCTTACGCTTAACGGCGAGGTACACTTTAGCGAGCTTCAACACACCGGCGGGTAATTCATCCCCGATAGAGATATTGAACTTCTCTCTCTTATAGCGTCCTAACTCTTCGTTGTACTTAATGCTGTAGTTGTGCAGGAGAATATTGATCGGCTCATCCGTCTTGATATCGCCTGTCCAACCCAGGGGGTTGACGTTCAGGTAGTCGATACCAGCCAGGTTCTTGGCAGTGAACTTAGCGCCCTTTCCGATCTGCACTTCCCCGAAATTATTGTTGACACCGGCAGAAGTATGCTCTTTCAGCAATACCTGCAACTTGCTCAACAATACATCCATCAGGTCGGCAGTATTCTTTTCATGCACTTTTTCGATCTTCTCCAGCGCCGCCTTCTCACGAACCTTGGCATTCTTATCTTTCTTAGCGCGTTGGAACAGTTTTTTGCTGATCACGACACCTTCCGTACCACTGGGGGCTTTCAGGGATGCATCCTTGGCATCTCCCGCCTTGTCGCCGAAGATAGCGCGTAACAGCTTTTCTTCAGGGGTAGGATCACTTTCCCCTTTCGGAGTGATCTTACCGATCAGGATATCGCCTTCCTTGATCTGGGCTCCGACACGGATGATACCGTTCTCGTCCAGGTCCTTGGTAGCTTCTTCCGAGACGTTGGGGATATCCGGCGTCAGTTCTTCCTCACCCAGCTTGGTATCCCGCACTTCCAGCTCATATTCGGAAATATGGACCGAAGTGAACAGGTCTTCCTTCACCACTTTTTCACTGATCACGATGGCATCCTCGAAGTTGTAACCCTTCCAGGGCATGAACGCCACTTTAAGATTGCGGCCCAGCGCCAGCTCTCCGTCCTGTACGGCATATCCTTCCGTGAGGAAGTCTCCGTCCTTCACCCGCTGTCCTTTCTTCACGGCTGGTTTCAGGTTGATACAGGTTTCCTGGTTGGTCTTGATAAACTTGGTGAGCTTGTATATTTTCAGGTCCTCTTCGAAGCTGACCAGCTTTTGCGTGTCATTCCTTTCGTAACGGACATGGATCTCGTTCGCATCGACAAATTCTACCACACCTTCGCCTTCAGAGTGGATCTGGATCCTCGCATCCCGGGCAGCCTTAGCTTCCAGTCCCGTACCAACGATCGGCATTTCAGGACGGATCAGGGGAACAGCCTGGCGTTGCATATTCGATCCCATCAGGGCACGGTTGGCATCATCATGTTCCAGGAAGGGGATCAGCGAGGCGCTGAGACCCACGATCTGGTTAGGGGCCACATCCATGTACTCTACTTCGTTCTTATCCAGGATGGGGAAGTCACCTGTCTGGCGGGAGACGATCTTGTCTTCCACGAAACTTCCCTTGTCATCCAGGGCTATATTGGCCTGTGCAATTTTCGCAATATCTTCTTCTTCCGCACTCAGGTAAGTGAGCTTTTTCAGGTCCACTTTTCCATCATGCACTTTACGGTAGGGCGTTTCGATAAAGCCCATTTCATTGATCTTCGCATGCACGCACAGAGTGGAAATCAGCCCGATATTCGGTCCTTCCGGTGTCTCGATCGTACAGAGACGGCCATAGTGGGAATAGTGTACGTCACGGACTTCAAATCCGGCACGTTCACGACTGAGACCTCCTGGTCCGAGCGCTGAGATACGACGCTTGTGCGTGATCTCGCTCAACGGATTGGTCTGATCCAGGAACTGGGATAACTGGGAAGTCCCGAAGAAGGAATTGATCACGGAGGACAATGTCCTGGCATTGATCAGATCCACAGGGGTAAATACTTCATTATCCCTTACGTTCATACGTTCGCGGATCGTCCTGGCCATACGGGCAAGACCTACCCCGAACTGAGCGTATAATTGCTCCCCTACCGTACGTACACGGCGGTTGCTCAGGTGATCGATATCGTCAATTTCCGCTTTGGCATTCGTAAGCCGCACCAGGTACTTGATGATATTGATCATATCTTCCTTCGTCAGCGTCTTTTGATCCAGGGGCTGGTTCAGACCAAGCTTACGGTTGATCTTATAACGTCCCACCTCACCCAGGTCATAACGCTTGTCGCTGAAGAATAATTTATCGATAATCCCTCTGGCGGTCTCGTCATCCGGAGCATCCGCACCGCGCAACTGGCGGTAGATATGCTGAACAGCTTCCAGTTCCGAGTTGGAGGTATCTTTATTCAGGGTATTATAAATGATCGCGTAATCGCCGCCTACATCCTCTTTCTGGATGAAAATGCTCTTCACATCCATTTCCACTACCATGTCAATGGCTTCTTCATCGAGGATCGTATCCCGTTCCAGGACGATCTCATTACGCTCGATCGACACTACTTCACCGGTGTCCTCATCGACGAAATCTTCTACCCAGGTCCTCAGGACACGGGCAGCCAGCTTTTTGCCGATATATTTCTGCAGCGCTTTCTTGTCAGATTTCACCTCATCAGCCATGCCGAATAACTCCAGGATGTCCTTATCCGTCTCATACCCGATAGAACGCAGCAGGGTAGTGACAGGGAATTTCTTCTTCCGGTCGATATAGGCATACATCACGTTGTTGATATCGGTGGCAAATTCCATCCACGCCCCCTTGAAAGGGATCACACGGGCGGAATAGATCTTCGTGCCATTCGGGTGAATGGACTGACCGAAGAATACGCCGGGAGAACGATGCAATTGGGAAACGACCACACGCTCAGCTCCATTGATAACAAAGGTGCCGCGGGGGGTCATATAAGGGATATTCCCCAGGAACACGTCCTGTACGATCGTCTGGAAATCCACGTGCTCCTCGTCATTACAGCTCAAACGCAGCTTCGCCTTCAGGGGAACAGCATAGGTCAATCCACGCTCCATACATTCTTCAATGGTGTAGCGGGGCGGATCGATGAAGTAATCCAGGAACTCCAGCATGAAAATGTTCCGCGTATCAGTGATCGGGAAATTCTCCTTGAATACCTTGAACAAACCTTCGATATTACGTTTGTCAGGGGTGGTTTCGAGCTGGAAAAATTCTTTAAAAGATTGGATCTGCACTTCCAGAAGATCAGGAGTATCGGCAAGGTGCTTAATTTTACCGAAGTTGATCCTGTTTTGCAATTTTGTTGAAGACATATTGTTTAAAACCGGTTTTTAGTTATTCGAAACTTCAAAAATCGTCTATAGCGGTGAAACTGCGGGACTCGCTGGCCCTCAACAGTATACAATTGAAAACAATTCACAACCGTACAGTAGCCTAGGGAAACGGACGGCAAAGTTAAGAAATAAATGGGAAAAACCAATAAAACCCCGGTTTTTGGCCGGGGTTTCTCATTTCTTTCTGAAAAAGATTAGTTTACTTCAACTTCAGCACCAGCTTCTTTCAGCTTGGCTACCAAAGCATCAGCATCAGCCTTGCTTACACCTTCCTTAACGGGCTTAGGAGCGCCGTCTACCAGGTCCTTAGCTTCTTTCAGGCCGAGTCCGGTAAGATCTTTAACGATCTTAACTACATTCAGCTTGTTAGGGCCGGCAGCCTTCAGGATCACGTTGAAAGCAGTCTTTTCTTCAGCAGCAGCAGCGCCACCACCAGCAGCAGGGCCAGCAGCAACGGCAACAGCAGCAGCAGCAGGCTCGATACCGTATTCTTCTTTCAGGATTTTAGCTAATTCGTTAACTTCTTTTACAGTCAGTCCTACTAACTGTTCAGCAAATGCTTTTAAGTCTGCCATAGTTGTAAATTTTTGCCGCCTTCACTGCGTTTCGCGCTCCGGCGGACGGTTTAAAAAAATCTTGCCTTAGTTTGCCCCCAGGCCTGGGCATTTCCAGCTTCAAGCTGCAAGTTGCAAGCTTCAAGCCTTAATTATTTAAGTTTCTCACCTTTTAAAAGAACTATACCGACAGCTCAGACTCCTATCCATCTCGGCTTTCAGCCAGAAGCTTGTCGCTTGCAGCTAATTAGTTCGCTCCAGCTGCTTCAGCCCTGGCTTCCAGCGCTTTGATCAGCCCGGCCAACTTATTGCCTGCATTCAGGCCGCTGATAACATTCTTAGCAGGTGATTGCAACAACCCGATGATCTCACCGATAAGATCGTGCTTGCTTTTCAGGTTGATCAGGGCTTTCAGCTGATCATCCCCTGCAAATACATCCCCATCAATAAAAGCCGCCTTCAGAACGGGCTTTTCCAGGTTGCCTTCCTTACGGAAAGAACTGATGATCAGAGCAGGCTCCTTCGCGTTCTCAGAGAACAGCAGGGCAGTCACTCCATTTAAGGATTCAAATACATCGGCATACCGGCTACTATCCAGGCCTTCCAGGGCCTTTTTAATAAGGGTATTCTTAGCCACCTTCATTTCTACTTTCTTATCGAAGCAGATACGGCGCAGCTTACTCACCTGCGCTACGCTCAGTGATTCAGTATTGGTAATATAGAAGTTATTGTATTGATTGAACTTGTCTTTCAACACTTCAATGACTTCATTTTTTTGATCTTTGTTCATAAACTCTTTTTTTGTGTCCGACCAGTGTCGGGATCCGGTGATTCAATTTTCCGCCAAATAGGCGAATCCATCTTAGTGGGTAAAGGCTTTAGCATCAATAGCGATACCCGGGCTCATCGTACTGGCCATGAATACACTCTTTACATAAGTACCCTTGGCAGTAGCCGGCTTGGCCTTCACGATCGCATTGATCAGCTCCTGGCTGTTTTCAACCAGCTTTTCAGGGGTAAAGCTCACCCGGCCGATAGAGGCGTGGATGATCCCCGCCTTATCTACCTTAAAGGCAATCTTACCACCCTTTACTTCATTGACGGCAGCGGCCACATCATTGGTCACCGTACCGGTCTTAGGGTTCGGCATCAGGTTTCGTGGGCCTAATATCTTACCTAACTTACCGATCTTGGGCATAACAGAAGGAGTAGCCACGATCACATCGACATCCACCCATCCGCCTTCGATCTTTTGAATGAACTCATCCAGTCCGACATAATCGGCGCCGGCTGCCCTTGCATCCGCTTCCTTATCAGGAGTACAAAGTACCAATACCCTCTTTGTCTTACCAGTACCATGAGGGAGACTGACCGTTCCGCGGATGGACTGATCCGCTTTCTTAGGATCCACGCCCAGACGGACATGCAGGTCGACAGAAGAATCGAACTTAGTAGTATTTACATCCTTCACCAGCGCAGACGCTTCCTTAAGGGTGTATACTTTATTTTTATCAACCTTCGCTGAGGCTGCTTTTCTTTTTTTCGTGATAGCCATTTCGTAATGTTTTTAAATTAGAAGTTAGTTTGCCCAGGGAGCTGTTCCCTCTACGGTGATACCCATACTACGGGCTGTACCAGCTACCATACGCATAGCACTCTCAATAGTAAAAGCATTCAGGTCAGGCATTTTATCCTTCGCGATCGCTTCTACCTGCGCCCAGGTAACTTTTCCAACTTTGTTACGATTTGGCTCTTTGGAACCGCTTTGAAGTTTCGTAGCTTCCAGCAACTGAACGGCTGCGGGAGGAGTCTTAATGATAAAGTCGAAAGACTTATCGGTATAAACTGTGATGAGACAGGGAAGGACCTTCCCTATTTTATCCTGGGTCCTGGCATTGAATTGCTTACAGAACTCCATGATATTGATACCTTTAGAACCTAATGCAGGTCCGATAGGAGGTGCAGGATTGGCTTGACCGCCTTTTACCTGCAACTTGACATAACCGGTAATTTCTTTTGCCATGTTGCTTCTTTTTTTGGTGTTAACGTCCCGGGATTTTCCGGAACTCCCAAACCAATAATTTTAATTCAAGAACTATTTGGGGACGCAAAAGTAGTGTAAAAGCGTCATTTGACCAATATTTAAAGCCATTTTTTTCGGCATCTCGCCTCCTTAGCCTGGCCCACAGCTCTTATCCCTTCCCCTTACCCCGATCCCCCATAACTGCCATACCGTCACTAAACCAGCTTCTTGATAACCTCCTGGCCTGCCCGGAATCTTCCCGCCCGCTTTTACCAGCAAGATCCCTCTCACGCAAAAAATACCGTCTGTTCTCCGGGAAAAATATCCTGCATCCCTTTCTGAGAGCCCAATATACGCCTGCCGCGCCTCACCGAAGGGGTTATGAACCCATATATGAACTTTTTGTGAAGAAAAACATTGCCCATTTTTCTCTATATGAATTTTTCTGACTAACTTTTCCGATAATATCCATTAATATTCTCAATAACAACTTAAAACGCTCAACAAACTATGTCAAAGTCTAAGAAAAAGCCGGCGAAAAAAGTTGCTCCTAAAAAAGCGGCTAAAAAACCTGTCAAAAAAGCGGTGAAAGCGGCTAAAAAGGCCGTGAAGAAAAAAGTTGCTAAGAAAAAAGTTGCCCCCAAAAAGGCCGCTCCTAAAAAAGCAGTCAAAAAAGCAGTAAAGAAAGCTGCGAAAAAAGCGCCCGCAAAGAAAGCCGCTCCAAAAAAAGCTGCTTCTAAAAAGGCTGCTCCCAAAAAAGCTGCTCCCAAGGCCGCTCCTAAAAAAGTGGTAAAAAAGAAAGCTGCTCCTAAAAAAGCCAAACCTGTAATAGTTCCTCCAACACCGGAAGTTATCGAACCCACTCCATCGATGGACGAGCCGACTCCGACATTTGGTTTTGACAATGACAATGGCAATTAATAATTGTAATTGGACCACTGTAACAAAAAATTAAACCCTCCTTCCGGAGGGTTTTTATTTTATGCCATCTTGGTGAATAATTTTTTACGCTATCTTTTCCACCTGCATGTAGTTCAATTCCACAGGTGTGGAACGACCGAATATTTTTACCGTCACCTTTAATTTCTTCTTCTCATCATTCACTTCCTCAATGATACCATTGAAATCATTGAACGGTCCTTCGATGATCTTAATGGTCTCCCCGATAATGAACGGCTCACTCATACTCATACCGCCGGATTCAGCCATTTCATCCATCTTACCGAGCATCTTATTCACTTCCGCTTTACGCAGGGCAATAGGATTCTCCTTTCCCAGGAAATGGATAACGCTATTCGTATTCTTAATAGCCTCCCGCAGATCATCTCCTAATTTGCCATCCGTGACCTCGATCATTACATAACCCGGATAGTAGTTGCGTTCCCGCATAACCTTTTTCCCATTCTGTACTTTGTACACCTTCTCAACGGGGAGAAAGACCTGCTTCACCACTTCGCCCCATCCGCCTCGCGTAATTTCCTTGTCCAGGTATTCTTTTACCTTACGCTCTTTGCCACTCACCACCCGCAATACATACCACTTGGTTTCCGCTGCAGGCTTGGCGTCGGAAGTACTCTTTATTTCCTGTTGATTTGCTGTTTCCATTATGAAAATAATGAATAGGTGAAATGTAATACGGAACTGGACGCGAAATCCATGACCCATACAAGCACAGTGATTAATACGGTAGCGACCAGGACAATCACAGTCGACTGCTGCAGCTGGGGCCAGGATGGCCAGGTTACCTTTTCCATCAGCTCCTTATAAGACTCACGGAAAAATGTTCTGATTTTATTCATTTTACTCGATAAATTTTATTTGCCAACGCCCACAGGCGCTTTTTGCACGGGCACTAGGATTCGAACCCAGATCAAAGGTTTTGGAGACCTCTATTCTACCATTGAACTATGCCCGTAAACCTACCCCTAAAGTCCCCATTAGGGGACATAGGGGAAAAAGAACTTCTTCTTATAGAAACAAAGTACTTAGACACATATCTAAGTACTTTGTAAAGTTAAGAATTTATAACCAGCTACCCAATTCCTCCCCATAACTCCCCCTTTAGGGGGCCGGGGGGGTAGGGCCTTATTTTACGATGTCAGTCACCTGTCCGGCACCTACCGTACGGCCACCTTCGCGGATAGCGAATTTCAGCCCTTTTTCCATAGCGATCGGCTGGATCAGCACCACGCTCAGGGAAGTGTTATCGCCAGGCATTACCATCTCAGTACCAGCAGGAAGCGTAACCTCACCGGTAACGTCCGTAGTACGGAAATAGAACTGAGGACGGTATTTATTGAAGAAAGGAGTGTGACGGCCACCTTCTTCCTTGCTCAATACATATACTTCACCTTTGAACTCCGTGTGCGGAGTGATAGAACCTGGTTTGCAAAGCACCATACCACGACGGATCTGGGTCTTTTCAATACCACGCAACAGCAGACCTGCGTTATCACCTGCCTCTCCACGATCCAGGAGCTTGCGGAACATTTCCACGCCTGTAACGGTAGAAGTCAAAGGAGTTTCCTGCAGACCTACGATCTCGATACCTTCACCAACCTTGATAACGCCTCTTTCGATACGACCGGTAGCAACAGTACCACGGCCAGTGATAGAGAACACATCTTCAACAGACATCAGGAAGGGAAGATCCACCGGGCGGGGAGGTAAAGGAATATAAGTATCAACAGCTGCCATCAGCTCATCGATCGCTTTTACCCATTTTTCTTCGCCAGCCAGCGCGCCTGTAGCAGATCCCTGGATGATCGGAGTATTATCCCCGTCAAATCCATAAGAAGTCAACAATTCACGGATTTCCATTTCCACCAGTTCCAGCAGTTCAGGATCATCTACCAGGTCCACTTTATTCATGAAGACCACGATACGGGGAACACCTACCTGACGGGCAAGCAGAATGTGCTCTTTCGTCTGGGGCATAGGACCGTCAGTAGCAGCAACCACCAGGATAGCTCCATCCATCTGGGCAGCACCGGTGATCATATTTTTCACATAGTCAGCGTGACCGGGACAGTCCACGTGCGCGTAGTGACGGTTAGCCGTCGCGTACTCAACGTGCGCTGTATTAATGGTAATCCCCCTCTCCTTTTCTTCAGGAGCGGCATCAATCTCATCATATTTTTTTGCTTCCGCCAGACCCCTTCCAGCCAGGATAGAGGTAATAGCAGCAGTCAAAGTCGTCTTACCATGGTCAACGTGACCAATTGTACCGACGTTAACGTGGGGTTTGTCCCTTTTGAAGGTCTCTTTTGACATTGTTATCTGTTTTTAAAGTTGTGTTTTTAAATTTTTAACCAGGACTCGGGTCCTATTTCCGGGCCAAATGCTGATACTTAATCGATTCTATAGTCTTCTCAAAAAAGATGGAGCCGTTGATGAGAATTGAACTCACGACCTCTTCCTTACCAAGGAAGTGCTCTACCCCTGAGCTACAACGGCTTTTACAATTGTGAGTCAACCCAGAACTACTCTGAGCGGAAGACGAGGTTCGAACCCGCGACCTACAGCTTGGAAGGCTGTCGCTCTACCAACTGAGCTACTTCCGCATTTTAACTTTACTTATAAGAACTTTCCTGAACACTTTAAAACCCCATTTGGGGTTTTAAAGCACAGTGGGCAGGGATGGATTCGAACCATCGAACTCCGAAGAGGACAGATTTACAGTCTGTTGTCGTTGGCCACTTGACTACCTACCCATATTTCAAAAAAGAGCCGGAGAAGGGATTCGAACCCCCGACCTGCTGATTACAAATCAGCTGCTCTACCAACTGAGCTACGCCGGCTAATCGCTCTTTCCCCATCTCACATCACATTGATCTACTGTTTTTTTTGGGAAGGCAAAGGTAGGTATAATTGTCAAATTCAAAAATTTTGAACCTCTTTTTTTATTATATTATCATCAGTTTATTGAAATAGAGCAAAGCAGACGCAAATTTCCCCCCTCCTAAACAAAAAAAGACCTCCCGAAGGAGGTCTCAAGCAATTTACTTATGCGACTTGTTTGTCTTTTTTCTT
>Ga0307511_10002901_pt1 | contig 17765 bp, 14 predicted proteins | sample 13_EM_MG_FD_200266 | JGI IMG/M metagenome (GOLD analysis project Ga0307511, IMG submission 200266) | Populus trichocarpa ectomycorrhiza microbial communities from riparian zone in the Pacific Northwest, United States - 13_EM | ecosystem: Host-associated > Plants > Roots > Unclassified | place... | reverse complement strand
AAATCAGCCCCGTATCCGTCACCTCATGCGCAAGCGCCGTATCCTTGGACATCCCGAAATCGATCAGCGCGGGCGATCCATCCTCGCGCAGCATGACATTGCCCGGCTTGAGATCCCTGTGCAGCACGCCGCAGGCATGCATCGCCTCGAGCGCCCGAGCGATGGCAATCGCTGTCCGCAATGCCGTACGCGGTTGCATGCCGGCCCGCATGCGCCGCCGAAGATCGCCTCCCTGGAAATACTCCATCACCAGCCAGGCATGATCGTCACTGACACCCAGATCGAAGAGCTGCACGACGCTGGGGTGCTGGATCCGATGGACGATTTCGTATTCCTGCAGAAAGCGTCGGAACGTATGGTCCAGGTCGTACTGATCCTTGTGCCTGTCGCGAACGACCTTCAGCGCAACCAACGCTCCAGCAGACTCACTTTCAGCGAGATACAAGTCAGAAATGGGGCCGGTGGCAATCCGGCGGATGCATCGATACCCACGGATGAACGCGCTGCCAAATCGCTGCGTCTCACGTCCAACCGGACTGGTTTGCCACTTGCTGCGCGCTCGCGACTGGACCCACTCCGCATCGGCGAGGACCTTGAAGAATTTCTCGGAATTGATCTCGTCGCGACCCAGAACCGCGTGCGCGCCGATCTCCTTCGCCTCAACCGAGTCGACATGCGCAGCGTTCATTGCGATAAAGATGATGGGTGCGAAACCGGCCCGTGAAGTCAGGTCCCTGAGCTCGTCGAGCCCGCGACCGTGGCCTAACAGAACCGCATCGAAACCCTGAGCAAGGAACTCCGGCGCAAGGGGACCCTGCAGATCAGGGGTTCGGACCACGATCTGCGCATCCGGTTTACGCGACGTCAGACGCTGTTGGATGATTTCGCACTGAGCCGCGTCGTCTTCAATCAGCAACAAACGCATCAGGCAATTACAGCACGTGCGTATCGAGCCCGTCACGGCCTTCGATAACGATCCTCGCCGCGACGTGGGACAGCTTCAGGCCGATTACAAGGTCGCCGACATTAGTGCCCGTCGGACCTGTATGGACCAGATCACCGCTCGCCGCGAGGGCGGTACCCGAGTCTGCTCGTCGCAAACTATCGTCGGCATCGATCTCTGAGACCGAAAGGCGTGCGCATGTTTCGCTGTCTACCAGCGCGCCCGCATCGTCCGTCACACCGTCGGTTCCATCGGTGCCTGCAGCTAGAAGCATCATATTCGGCTGTCCCGCGAGCAGCCGGGCCGCAGCCAACGCAAGGTGCTGATTGCGGCCACCACGGCCCGGATTTGGTGGGAGCTGTACGGTCGACTCGCCACCCCACACGCATACCTGAGCAGAATTCAGGTGTAATTCGTGGGTAAAACGGACCGCGAGGCGCGAGGCGTCATCATCAAAGCGACTCGCAGGTCGCCGGACGTCCAGGCCCAATTTCTCGGCCGCGACGCAGACGCCACCCACGGCGTGGTCCAGTGAGGCGATGATGGTCCGCTCGACGCGGTCCTCGTGACCAATCGCAGCACCCAGCAGTCCCGAACCGATGACAGCTGGGTCGTCGCTGGGAACGTCGGAAATGAACAGCGCTCTGGCTGGTCGGTCCCCCAGAAGGCGGGCGACGCCGCCGCCCTTGATCCGGGAAAGCTTGGATCGTCGCGCATTGAGCTCGCCGATGGGTATGCCGCTGGCCAGACCTTCCGCGTTGAGCTTCCCGAGCTGCTCGAAAGTCACCCCGTCCTCGAGAACCTCAACGAGGCTGGATGCTCCCCCCGAAATCAGGAATAGCGGTTCAACGGACCGAGGAAGCTCCCTCAGCCATTTCAGGAGACTTTGACCCGCTTCGAGCGAACGCTTGTCGGGAACGGGATGCGCACTCTCGTGGATCTCCACGTTGCGCAGCGCGTGGAGCTGCGGAGCAACGTGGTCATCTTTCGTGATGACCAATGTGCGCTCGATCGACACACCGAGGACATCGTGGGCGCCGAGAGCCATCGCGGACGCGGCCTTGCCGATCGCCGCGACCCACACGGGGCCAGCGGATGCAGCCAGCGCACGAGCAACCGAACGACGACCGGACACCTTGTCCAAGCCCACCTGAAACAGCTCAAGCAGAAGTCGGCGACGGGGATCGGAAGAATTCACAAGACGGCACGCCGCGGGTCTGGGGCGTCAACTGCCCCGAATGACTTTGAGTTTACCCCGGCGTTCGCGGCGCAACGACTTGGCGGCATCCGAGCGTTCAACCTGCAGACGCTCGAGGTATTCGGGCGTCACATCGCCCGTGACGTACTCGCCAGAGAAGCAGGACGTGTCGAATTCAGCAACGCGCGCATCGTCGTGCTGACAAGCGGCTACCAGATCCTCGAGATCCTGATAGACCAACCAGTCGGCACCAATGAGATGGGCGACCTCGTCAACGCTGCGATGGGCAGCAACGAGCTCACTGGCGGCAGGCATATCGATGCCGTAAACGTTGGGAAAGCGTACCGGCGGGGCCGCCGACGCGAAATAAACCTTCTTGGCGCCCGCCTCACGTGCCAGCTCGATGATCTGCGCTGAGGTCGTGCCGCGCACAATTGAGTCGTCGACGAGCAGTACGTTCTTGCCGCGGAATTCCAGGTCGATGGCATTCAACTTGCGGCGCACTGATTTTTCGCGCTGTTCCTGGCCCGGCATGATGAATGTCCGACCGATGTAGCGGTTTTTGGTGAAACCTTCCCGGTACTTCAGATTGAGCTTCTGCGCGAGCTGCAGCGCGCTCGTGCGACTCGTATCGGGAATCGGAATGACGACATCGATATCGTGATTGGGCCGCTCACGCAGGATCTTTTCGGCGAGCCGATCGCCCATACGCATACGCGCGCGATACACGGAGATGTTGTCGATCTTCGTGTCGGGGCGAGCAAAGTAGACGTACTCGAAAATACAAGGCGTATGTCGAACCGTCGGTACGAGCTGTTGAGAATACAGGCGTCCCTGCTCGTCGATGAACACGGCCTCGCCTGGGCCAATGTCCCGTACAAACTTGAACGACAACGCGTCGAGAGCGACGCTCTCGGACGCAAGCATCCACTCAGGTCCACGGGGCGTATCGCGCTGCCCGAGCACCAGAGGCCGAATTCCGTGCGGATCGCGAAACCCCAGGAGTCCGTGGCCAATAATCATTGCGACCACGGCGTACCCACCGCGGCAACGTCGATAAACCGCATTCAATGCAGCGAAGACGTCCGCGGCAGTGACGCGCGGCGTTCCAATGCGCTGCAGCTCCGAGGCAAAGACATTCAACAGAACTTCCGAGTCGGAAGTGGTGTTCAGGTGCCGGCGATCTTCGCGGGTGATTACTTCCGCAAGCTCTACAGCGTTCGTCAGATTGCCGTTGTGCGCAATGCAAATGCCGTAAGGCGCATTCACGTAGAAGGGCTGCGCCTCAGAAGCGGTATCGCATCCGGCAGTCGGATAGCGCACATGACCGATGCCGTAGTTACCTTTCAGCTCGAGCATGTGCTGTTGCTGGAAGACGTCCCGCACGAGTCCGCTTCCCTTGCGGGTGTACAACTCACCGTCGATGGATGTGGCGATACCTGCCGCGTCCTGTCCGCGATGTTGCAGGACCGTCAGCGCGTCATAGATTCGATTGTTGACTGCACTCGTTCCGACAATACCTACAATACCGCACATGCTTCAGCTGCCTCGCTTAATGCTTTGCCTACAAGCCGCCCAAATGCCGCACCCGTGGCTCGCCAACTAACGAACGCAAGCCGTTCGCCACGGATTCGCCGTACGGGATCAGCAGGGACCGGGTCCACCAATGCTCGCCGTCGAGACGCAATGTTTGACCCAGAATGACGAATACGCCGAGCAGGACCACTCCGCGTAACAAGCCGAAAATCAATCCGAGAAAGCGATCCATGCCACTGAAGATCGACAGCCGAACGAAGTGAGCCAGCATCGCCCCGATTGCTGCACCGAGTAGCAGTATGAGCAGGACGATGATCACGCGGGCTGCCCACGGTTTGACGGAGGAGCCGGACAGGAGACCGCCCAGGTGGGGTTCCACGAGGTCCGCGAAGTGCCACGCAATGAACAGCGCGAGCAACCAGGCCACGAGCGCCACGGCTTCGCGCAGAAAGCCACGCATTGCACCGACAACCGCCGAAATGATGACGGCGGCAATCACCAGATAATCGGTAACATTCATCCGCAAGCCCGGTAGTCGATTGCGGCGCGGATTGTACAAGACAGCGGCCCGCCCTGCGCGGACCTCCGCCCTGCATTGTCGTAAATGTGGGCTCTATCCAGAATAAGGAACAATCGTTCCGCCGGGACGGCCTGCTGCCTTCAGACGCCCCTGCAACTCCTGCGCTGCGGAGCGATCCGCTGTCGGCCCAACCCGCACCCGATACAGTTTGCTTTTGCCACTCGTGACGGCCGACACAGACGCCTTGAAACCCTTTACCCGCACGTCCAGCGCCAGCCGCTCGGCATTCTCGTGGCTCCGGAAGACCCCCAGCTGCACCGCCCAGGTACCCGACTCCGAATTGGTAGCTGTGTTTGCTGCGACGGCAGAATGGCCCTTGGCAGGCTTCTCCGCGGCTGCCGTGCGTACGGGCTTCGAGGCCTCGGTTCGCGCCGCGACCGGCTTCTGTACCGCGTCGCTGGACGACTGCGCTGCAGACTTTGCCGGCCGCGATGTCTGCTGATCTTTCAACGACGTCTGCTTCGGAGGCGTCTGCTGCGAGACCGGGTGCTGCGGGGCCGACTGCTGTGAATTGCCCGGCCGCGAAGTGCCTGCCCGCGAATTGGCCGTCGCTGAGTCGGCCGACTGCGAATTGGTCGCTGGGGGCGTCTCGGTCGACTGGCTCGGGGCGATCGGCGAAGACGTGGCCGATGACCCGTTGGCGTCGGCCGTACCCGCTTGCGCGGCACCCGTCTGCGCCGAGCTCGACTGCGGGGACCCCGACTGCGCTGTCGGCTGCTCGGGTGCGCCGGGCTGCGGCATCGCCGGCCCAGTAGTGCCGGCCGCGCTGCCCGCCGAACTGGCCTCCGACTGCGAATGCGAGTCGTCGCCCAAGTTGATCGTGTACGACCTTAATGGCGGTTCCTCGGATGACGGGGGAGCGGCGCCGGCAGGCGCGGTGACCGCGGGGCCTTTCGGGCCCGACAACAGCTCAGGTACTAACAACACGATCAAAACTACGAGAATGATCGCGCCGGTCAGTCGCTCTTTCACCAGGAGTTCCACAGTGGGGACGAAGTCACTTCAATCAAGCGGGCGCAGGCTCCTAGTATACGCGAAGCCACCGCAATGCCGGCCCGACGGTATAGACCGAGCCAAAGACGATAACCCGGTCACCCGCGACCGTCGCCGCCCGCGCGGCCTCGCAGCCCTCTTCCACCGAATTCGCGAGTGTCACCTGATCAGGCGGCAACCGGAGGCGGTTGGCAAGATCCGATGCCGAGCTGCCACGCGCACCGGGCAATGAGCACAGTATCCAGTGATCAACGAGAGGTTCCAGCGCGGCAGCAATCTCGCGAGCATCTTTGTCAGCCAGGATGCCGACCACCGCGAAGGTGCGCTCGCCAGCAAAACCCCGCTCGCGCACATGCCCCGCGAACACCCGCGCGGCCGGCTCGTTGTGCGCGATATCCAGTATCCACTCAACCGGCCCCGGAACCACCTGGAACCGCCCCGCGAGCCTGACATCGCGCAGCGCCTGAGAGACTGTTTGTTCATTCAGCGTGTATCCGGCGTCGAGCGACTCAATCGCCGCGATAGCCGAGGAGGCGTTGCGATACTGGATAGACCCCTCCAGCGCCGACGGAGGCAGATTCCTCAGCGCGACGCGAAGCCCGTGGTAACTCCAACGCACGAGGCCTGCGGCGGCCTCGACCTGCCAACTGAAATCCCGCTCAGCGACCACTGCCCGTGCGCCCACAGTTTGGAGCGTCGCGTACACACTCCCAGGCATATCAGGCGTGCTCAACACAGCAGGACGTCCCGACCGAAAAATCCCGGCTTTCTCAGCGCCGATTTGCTCCAGGCTATCACCCAGATAGTCGCGGTGATCGAAGCCAATCGAACACACGATCGCAACATCCGCAGCAACCAGATTGACCGCATCGAGCCGCCCACCCAGCCCCACTTCCAGAATCGCAACGTCGACGGCTCTATCCGCGAAGATCACGAGTGCCGCCAACGCGTTGTATTCGAAGAACGTGAGAGTGGTTGAGCCGCGCGCCGCGTCGATGCGCTCAAACGCACTGATCAACTCAGCGTCGTCCACCTCGACGCCGCCCACCCGAATCCGCTCGTTGTAGCGAATGAAGTGCGGCGATGTGAACATGCCCGTAGAGGCGCCAGCAGCACGGAGCAGCGCGTCCAGATGCGCCACCGTAGATCCTTTGCCGTTGGTTCCCCCAACAGTGATCACGCGGGACGAAGGCTTGTCCACCCCCAAAGTCCGCGCCACGGCACTGACGCGTGCCAGGCCCATATCGATCGTTTTGGGATGTACTGAGTCCTGAAGGGCCAGCCATTCCGCAAGCGTGCGCAATCAGGCAGCAGCAGCCGGCGGCAGCTTCAACAGCATTCGCAACACGCCGGCAATGCGGTCACGCATGTCACGACGATCAACGATCATGTCGAGCACGCCGTGCTCGAGGAGGAATTCGCTTCGCTGAAACCCTTCAGGAAGCGTCTCGCGCACGGTTTGCTGGATGACACGCGGCCCGGCAAAACCGATCAGTGCGCGGGGTTCGGCGATATTGAGATCGCCGAGCATCGCGAGACTCGCCGACACGCCACCCGTCGTCGGGTCGGTCATGACCGAGATGTAGGGCAGATGCGCCTGTGCGAGACGCGACAGCGCGGCAGCTGTCTTAGCCATCTGCATCAGCGAGTACAACGCCTCCTGCATGCGGGCGCCGCCGCTCGCTGTGAAGCACACGAAGGGTTCGCGGTGCTCGATGCAGTGCTCCACACCCCGGTTGAAACGCTCGCCCACCACGGATCCCATGGAGCCGCCCAGGAACTGGAATTCAAACGCGCAGGCGACGATAGGCAGACCCTGCAACTTGCCCGCCAGGACGATCAGTGCGTCGCGCTCACCCGTGGCCTTCTGCGCCTGGACCAGGCGGTCCTTGTAGCGCTTGCTGTCACGGAATTTGAGGGGATCCTCAGGCGAAATGCCGGCACCGATTTCTTCGGTCTCACCCGGGTCGAGAAAGCCTTCCAGCCGCTCGCGGCCCCCGATTCGCATGTGATGACTGCACTTCGGGCAGACATAGAGGTTGCGCTCGAGCTCGGCCCGATACAGCACCGCGTCGCACGCCGGGCATTTGATCCACAGGCCTTCCGGCACCGAGCGCGTGCGCCGCTCGGTCTTGATCCGGGAAGGCATGATTTTTTCGAACCACGACATGCTGAACGTCCGTACTCAATTCAATCCGGGGATGATAATGGATCGCTGCGCCGCCCGCCCGGAGGGCAGGTTAAAGGCCTCCGGGTACCGGACGTCCCAAAAGTACAGGCCGTCCGCGGGCGCCGTGGGGGCTCCCCGGGTGCGATCCCGGCCCTCCAGCACCTCCCGCGCCCAGGAGGGCGGCGCCTCGCCCCTCCCCACCGCAATCAGCAAACCAGCGATATTGCGCATCATGTGATGCAGAAAGGCATTCGCGGTGGCCTCAATCACCACCCAATCGCCCACCCGCTCCACGGTCAGCCGCTCGAGGCGCCGGATGGGCGACTTCGACTGGCATTCGGACGACCGGAAAGCACTGAAGTCGTAATGACCACGCAGGTGGCCCGCAGCCTCGGCCATGTGCCCCTGATCGAGCGGTTTGTAGATGAAGGCGGCGCGCTTTTCCGCAAGAGCTGAGCGGGAGGACCGGTTCAGGATGAGATACCTGTAGGTCCGTGCCTCGGCCGAATAGCGGGCGTGGAAATGGACGGGCACCGGACGCGCCCAAACAATGCTGATGTCGCGAGGGAGCTCCGTATTGGCTCCCATGACCCAACCGCGCATGGGTCGGGTTACGTTGGTGTCGAAGTGGGCGATCTGCCAGCGCGCGTGTACACCGGCATCCGTTCGGCCCGCGCAGACGACCTCAACAGATTCAGCCGCCACGCCACTCAGTGCGCCCTCTACGAGGTTCTGAATGGTGCGTAGCAACTGTTGCGTCTGCCAGCCCGAATAAGCGGAACCGTCGTACTCAATACCGACGGCGTAGCGGTTCAACCCGGGAGTGACTCCAGTAACCGTTGAGCTTCCTGCTTCTGCGCCACGGAGCCTTCATGCATCACTTCCTCGAGGATGTTACGTGCACCCTCAGGGTCGCCCATGTCCATGTAGGCGCGTGCCAGGTCCAACTTCGTGCCGACTTCGCTCATCGTCACCGGCTCGAGGTCCGGCAGCGCGAGATCGTCGGAAGCGAGTTTCTGTGTCGCAGTAAACGCTGTGTCAGGAACGGTTGCCGTTCCGACATCGAGGTCCAGGCCGGCGCCATTGGAGCCACGCGCGTGGCGGTGGTGAATGCCATCGGCATCCGCTTCACCGCCGCCATCGGCATCAACATCGCCGAGATCGAAGTCAACGTCGCGATCTGACAGAGCCGCGAGCCGGGCGGTGGACGACGGATCAAAGCTTTCACCCTGTCCATTCGCGCCGTTGCCCAACACCGCATGCAGATCGCTGTCATCCATACGCCAGGCAGCGGTTGCGGAGGTATCGTGGTCTTCGTTCTGAGCGCGACGCTGTGCCTCTTCCATCACTTTGCGTGAACGCTCGTCCATGCCCGCCACCAATGTTGGTGCGTCGGACGAAGCGCCGAGTCCAGGCTGGTCAACCGTATCGAGCGCGCCGAGATCGAGACCCAGGTCATCGATGGCGAGCTCAGCCGTCTGCTCGGCGCTATGACCCTGCTTGAGGGCCATGGCGACCTTCTGACGGATCGTCGGATTTTCCTGATTGCTGAGCTGGGGCTGCTCAACCGTCGGGCCTTCCGATTCCGGCCCGAACTCCGTTTCGCGCGAAATCTTCTGCGTCATCTGACGCGTGGTGCCGGTCGAAGACGTGCGGTTGAACGAGTTTTCGAGACCGAAGTTGCGATCGGTTGCTGTACCTGTCACATCGTGAGTGTTCTCGTCACCGAGAGCAGAGCCGATGTCCAGGTCGACACCCTCGTGGCCCGGAACGGGCTCACCCAACAAGTCGAAGTCGACGCGGCTCTCGCCGCCTTCGAGATCGAGGTCGACGCCACCGGCAGTCGCACCACTGACAGCACCCCCACCGGAGAACAATGGGTCTTCGGGGGCAAGCTGCTTGCCCATGATGACAATCTTTTCCCACTCGCCCGGAGCCGCCTGCGCGCGTGTATCAGCCAACTCGCGCGCGCTGTGCAGGAACTGCTCTTTGTTGCCCCAGACGAAGAACACTTCGAGGAGCTTGAGCTTCAGATCGCGACGGTTAGGCTCGCGGCTGATGGCGATACGAATGAGATCGGCTGCCTGGTCGTACAGCCCGTACGCCATGTGGAAATCAGCTTCGGCAAGCGGATCACCCTGATCGAGGTTGATCGCCGTCTCACTGCTGATCGTCTCGTCCGAGGAGACGTGTCGAGCTGCGGTTGCTGTCGGAGCGGCGCCACCAGGGAAGCGAGGACGCTCATGAGTCCCCGACTCTTCGACGAGGAAAGCACCGTCGTCAGTCGCGGCGGTAAGGGGGCGAACAGGTGACGTATCTCCGCCTGCGGCGAATCCGCGGTCCATCGAAGCGGCGCCCGCAACGGCCAACCGGCCCAGCGAATCGTCGAACTCAGATTGACGGCGCGAACGCCATGCGCGCATTCCCAGAAAGCCCGCCAACGCTACCACCAGCAGTGCGATCGCCCACCAGTAGTCCTTGAGAGTGTCGAAAATGCCACCGCTTTCAGCCGGAACCTCCGTCGGGCGAGGTCTGTGCGTGCGGGTCGTGTCTTCAGCAGCAGGTGTCGGTGCGGGTGTCGGTTCCGCCGAAGGAGCCGGCTCTTCAGCCGGAGGCGGAGCGGCTGCTGTTGGTGCTTCCGCCTGGGCAGGAGGTTGCTGCTCCGCGGGAGCTGGAGTCGGTGCTGCGGCCGGCGGCGTGGCGGCTACCGGAGGAGTTGGAGCCGGCGTTGCCCTGCCTGCACCCTCGACTTGCGCCTGAAGTCGCGCGAGTTCTGCATTACGCAGTTCCAACAACCGCTTGGATTCGCTCAACTGACCTTCGAGGTCTTTGACGCGGCCCTGAAGAGCTTTGGTATCTGCGTTGGATCCGCTGACGCCGGCGGAGCCCGACTCCGTTGGAGTGACGAGGCGCAGGTGGCCCGGCTCAGCCGCGGGTGATGAGCCAGCGGCGGGCGTCGAAGAGCGCCACGCAGCGTATTGACGACGAATCTCGCCGTTAGCTTCGGACGGTGAAATCGCTGACACATCCGCGTTTTCCGGAATGCGCAGCACCGCGCCGGAGCGCAGCAAATTCATGTTCTTCTCGAAGGCAGGCGGGTTGGCCTGGTAGATGGCCAACATCCAGCTGCGCGTCTGGGGCGAATTCGCCGAGTCGCCCGAAGCGGAAGACGCGATCGACGAGAGTGTCTCGCCGCGCTTTACGACATGACTCGAACCACCAGCGGCACTCGCGCTGCTTCCCGCTCCGGCCGCCATTGCGCGAGAAGGACTGGGAGCAGGTGATCCGGCGGATTCATCCGGCGGATTGGGTGATATGGACGACGTGTCTTGCGACGGCGGAACTTGTGAACCACGCGCAATCGACCCCTCATGCGCTCCCGTGCCAGCTGCGGGCGCGGCGACGGGCGCATTGGTGGCGGGCGACTGACCCGGTGTGTAAACCGGCGGGTCGAGGAGCATCGTGTATTCACGAACGAGACGACCACGAGCCCAATTCACCTCCACGAGGAGAGTGATGAACGGCTCTGTAATCGTGTCCGTGGACTTCAGTCTGATGACCTGACGACCGTCGGCACTGCGGGTGGTCTTCACCTGCACACTGCTGAGAAACACCGGCCATTCCAGGCCATAGCGGGTAAACGTCTCGCGCGAGGCGATCTGCGCCTTGAGGGTTTGCATCTCCTCAGGCGTTACGTCTACCAGCTCGATTTCTGCATCGAGAGGTGCATTGAGAGGCGAAAGGAGACGGATGTCTCCGAGACCAAGCGCGAACGCGGCCGATGGCAGTGCCATCAGCGATGCAAGCACCAGGCTGCTACGTTTGACGAACATTACGACACCCCGAGAGGTATCAATGGGTAAAATGTCTTGGAAAAACAAATGAGTGGACCGCATTCTGCGAATCCACCCAATGGTTGGCAATATACATTACATATGCTGCCGAACCAAAATCTCTGCGATCTGCACGCTGTTCGTTGCAGCACCCTTGCGTACGTTGTCGGCTACGACCCATAAGTTAAGTCCCCTGTCGGAGGTGAGATCTTCACGTATTCTCCCTACATAAACTGTGTCGCGGTTCGCTGCCTCAGTAGCCGCTGTGGGGTATCCCCCTGGGCGGCGTTCGTCCATGACCTCCACTCCGGGAGCCTTTAAAAGCAGCGCGCGGGCCTCGTCGGCCGTAATTTTGATCCGGGTCTCCAGGTGCACCACTTCGGAATGCCCATAAAACACCGGCACGCGGACCGCGGTCGCATTCACCCGGATGTTGGGGTCCTCCAGGATCTTGCGGGTCTCCCAGACCATCTTCATTTCTTCCTTCGTGTAGCCGTTGTCCTGGAATTTGTCTATTTGCGGAACACAGTTGAACGCAATCTGCTTGGCGATCACCCGCGCGGCGACCGGGCCCTTGCCAGTCAGCAGTTGCACCGACTGCTCGGCCAACTCCTCAACGGCTTCGCGGCCCGCGCCTGACACCGACTGGTACGTCGCGACGTTGATGCGCTCGATTCCCACGGCGTCATGGATGGGCTTCAGCGCAACCACCAACTGAATCGTAGAGCAGTTCGGGTTAGCAATGATGCCGCGATTCTTATACTGCGCAATCGCGTGCGGGTTGACCTCGGGTACCACCAACGGAATGTCGTCTTCGTAACGAAACTCCGAGGTGTTATCGATGACCACGCATCCCTCAGCCGCAGCCTTTGGCGCGTAGATGCGGGACACTTCGGCACCCGGCGAGAACAACCCGATGTCCGCCTGGCTGAAATCGAAGCTCTCGATATCCCGGCAGTGAATGGTACGACCTTTGAACGAGACGGCCTTGCCCCGTGAGCGGGCGCCGGCCACGGCATAGAGCTCGGAGACCGGGAAATTACGCTCTTCGAGCACCTTGAGCAGGGTCTCACCGACCAGGCCGGTGGCTCCAACGACGACAACAGAAAATTCTGACTTATCACTCACGGGGTATGTACTACAGGGCTTTGCTGATGTCAGGGGTAGACGATTTCACGTCTGCATTTTGTGCGCGATGACGCAGGTAGTGGTCCATTAGTACGATTGCCAGCATTGCTTCGGCGATCGGCGTCGCTCTCAATCCCACGCACGGATCGTGACGTCCCGTCGTCACAACCTCCACCGGGTTGCCCGCGACGTCGATGGTACTCCCTGGCACCTGAATACTCGAAGTCGGTTTCAAGGTCGCGTGCGCGATGATGTCCTGGCCTGACGAGATTCCACCCAGCACACCACCAGCGTGATTGCTGCGAAACCCCGTAGGTGTCAGCTCATCCCGATGCTCACTCCCCTTTTGCTGCGCAGCCGCAGTACCCGCACCGATCTCCACCGCCTTGACGGCGTTGATACTCATCAATGCGTGCGCGATGTCGGCGTCCAACCGGTCGAACACTGGCTCTCCCAAGCCCGGCGGCACTCCGGTGGCGATCACCGTCACCCGCGCACCAACTGAGTCTCCATCGCTGCGGACCTTCCACATGAGCTGCTCGAGCTCCTCGATGCGAGCCGGGTCTGGACAGAAGAACGGATTCTGATACGCAAATGCGGGATCGACCGGGGCCAGTTGCAGGGATCCGATCTGGCTGAGATAGCCGCTGATGCGAACGCCCAGCCGCTCGGCCAGGTATTTCCGAGCGATCGCGCCCGCAGCGACGCGCATCACGGTCTCGCGGGCAGACGAACGGCCACCACCACGATAATCACGGATGCCGTACTTGTGTTGATACGTGTAATCGGCGTGACCAGGACGAAATCGGTCCTTGATCTTGTCGTAGTCGCGCGAGCGAGCGTCGGTGTTCTCGATGAGGACACCGATGGGCGTCCCGGTCGTGAAGCCCTCAAACACCCCCGACAGTATTCGCACCTGGTCGCCCTCGCGGCGCTGACTCACGAAGTGTGACGTGCCCGTGCGACGTCGGTCGACATCCGTCTGCAGGTCAGACTCATTGAGAGGCATACCCGGCGGACAACCATCGACGATGCAGCCCATGGCCGGGCCGTGGCTTTCGCCAAACGTCGTGACCGTGAAGAGCTTGCCTATGGTGTTGCCGGACATGCCTCAATCGCTTATCTAGACTGCTTTAATTGGCCCGGCACTTGCCGGGCGGAGCCCGACTCCGTTGGCCGCTGGCAAAAGGCGCGACTTTTGCCACCTGCGCGGTGCCGATGGCGCTTCGCGCCGTTTATGTTTGCTCTTTTCTATCACTGGCCTATGGCCGCAGTTGTTCGGCAGTCAGCAGGAATACCCCGCCGCCACCGCGCTGAAAGTCTAACCAGACGAACGGAAGGTCTCGGAACGCTCGCCGCACGGCCGTTTCCGTATTCCCCACCTCTACGACGAGAAGGCCGTTCGGGCGCAGGTACCGTCCTGCTTCCCGCAACAGCACCCGCACGGAATCGAGACCTGTATCTCCAGCGGCGAGCGCGATTCGAGGCTCGTGCCGGTATTCCGGGGGCAACGTCCTCATTTCGCGTGCGCCGACATAGGGCGGGTTCGACACAATGATATCGTAGGTCTGCGTGCTTATGTTTGGCAGACCGTCGAAGTGATCCGATTCAACGAGCCGCACGCGACGCCCGAGGCGATGCTTCCGGACGTTGATTCGCGCAACCTCTAAGGCGTCCTTCGAGATATCCACAGCATCAACGTGGGCGCGCGGGAACGCCATCGCGGACGCAATAGCGATGCAACCAGATCCGGTGCCTACATCGAGCACACGTCTCACCCGAGCTGGATCAATCCAGGGCGTGAACTGGCGTTCAATGAGCTCGGCCAGAGCCGAGCGAGGAATGAGCACTCGCGGGTCGACGTGGAAGGGGAGTCCCGCGAACCAAGTCTCGCTCGTCAGGTATACGGCGGGTATTCGTTCATCTATGCGGCGGGTGACCAGCGTTTCGGCGCGCTGTTGCGCTGTGGCGGTCACGCGCTTGCCATACGCGGCGGCGCCGACGTCGTGCGATAGGTTCAAGGCATGGAATACGAGCGCTGCTGCTTCATCTACGGCGTTATCGGTTCCGTGGCCGTAGAACACCTTCGCCCGAGTCAAGCGGCGGGCGCCCCGGCTGATCAGGTCACGTACAGTACTCGGCTGTTTCGGCACACGCGATGCCGCTTCGGCGCGCTGGCGTTTCGGCACACGCGGCGCCACTTCGACGCGCCCGCGTTTCGGCATGCGCCGCGCGGACTCCCTACGCGGCGGTTTTGCTGCGCGTGCGCGCTTCTTGCGCCGGCCCGTAGGACCTCTGTGGGATAATTCTCGGATGACCAAACGACTTTCCTGGCTTCTAGTGGCCATCGCGGCTCTGTGCGCCGCGCTGGCCGGGTTCTGGCTGGCGCGCGAACTTGACAGCTCGGCCCCAGAGCTTGCAAGCGGAACTTGGCTATCGAGCCCGCGCGCGATAGCGGACTTCCAGCTCACCGACAATCTGGGCCACCCCTTCACCACGCACGAGCTGCAGGGCAAGCCCAGTCTCGTCTTCTTCGGATTCACGCACTGCCCCGACGTGTGCCCGACCACCCTCACGAAACTCGCGCAAGTCAAGAAAGTTGCGCCCATTGCCGGCCTGCAGGTGCTTTTTATAACCGTCGATCCGCAGCGAGACACCCCCACAGCGGTTGGGATGTACGCACACGCGTTTGATCCTGACTTTATTGGCCTCACCGGCGATCCTGCGGCCATTGAGAAGGTGACCAAGGCGTTTGCGGTTGCCGCCTTACGGGTTGACCTTCCGGGAGGCGATTACACGATGGACCATTCGGCCGCGGTATTCCTGGTAAACGCACGTGCGCAGATCGTGGGCATCTTTACTCCGCCTTTTGACACTCGTCGTTTCGCACAGGATCTGGTAGTTGCGGCCCCTCACCTGGCTGCCCACTCGTAATGAAAAAAGATGATTCGCCGACGCTCAAAGACCGCCTGTTCGTCGCGAGCCAATACGTCATCCCCCAGCACTTCCTGTCTCGGGTGGTTTATCGCCTGACACGGAGTCGCGCGCCGGGCATCAAAAACGCGCTCATCAACAGCTTCATGCGCGGCTTCAGTCCGGATATGTCGGATGCGCTGCGGCCGGAACCGCTGGCCTACGGATCGTTCAATGAGTTTTTTACGCGCGGCCTGCGACCCGGTGCTCGCCCCATAGATCCCAATGACAGTGTTTTGGTTTCTCCGGTCGACGGCGCCGTGAGCCAGCTCGGCCGGCTCGATGGGTCGCAAATCATGCAGGCCAAAGGGCATTATTATTCGCTCGAAGCGTTGCTCGAGTCCGGTGGGTCGGCAACCAATTGGGCGCCCCGGTTTGCAGGCGGTTGTTTTGCTACTTTGTATCTCGCGCCTTTCAATTATCATCGCATTCACATGCCGCTTAGCGGCACACTACGCGCGGCCTGGTACGTTCCAGGCAAGCTGTTCAGCGTCAACGCTGCAACAGCGGCGACAGTTCCTGGACTGTTCGCGCGTAACGAACGGGTTGTCTGCATATTCGAGGAAGGACCCCGGTTATTCGCCATGGTATTGGTTGGCGCACTCTTTGTTGGAAGTATGGATACCGTGTGGCACGGCGAGATCACCCCCCGTAGCCCGCAGACGCGCCTGGAACTACCGCTGGATGAATCCCGCGCTCCGTTACGCCTCGAAAAAGGGGCTGAAATGGGCCGTTTCAACATGGGCTCGACAGTGATTCTGATCCTGCCGCCCGACATGATTGACTGGCTGTCGAACGTGCATGCGCGCGACCGCATCTCCATGGGACAGCCACTGGCCCGGCTGCGGGGCGCGATGATGGCCAGTCATGGTTGAGTGGAAACCGACTGCGACCCGCGAGATGCTGCAGCATCGCGCGGCAGTGTTGACACACGCGCGCCACTTCTTTCTGGATCGTGGTGTCGTGGAAGTGGACACCCCGATGGTGGTGAATGCCCCCGTCACAGACGTGCACATTCACTCGGCGAAAGTCGAGTTCGCGGACAATCCCCGGCCTTTCTTCCTGCATACATCGCCCGAATATGCGATGAAGCGGTTGTTGGCCGCCGGAAGCGGCGACATCTTTCAAATCTGTCACGTGGTGCGCGGCCTCGAGCGTGGACGCGTACACAACGCCGAATTCACGCTGATCGAGTGGTATCGCATTGGCTATACCTTGGATCGGCTCATGCACGAAGTCGAAACGCTCGTGCGCACGTTGCTGAGCGACGTCGCGTTCTCGCTGACGAGTGAGCAACTCTCGTATGAGGAAGCTTTCCTGCGCGAGCTGGAGCTGGATCCGTTCACTGCGTCAATGGACGAGCTCGCCAACGCGGCCAGCAGAGTTGGATTCACCGGAGGTTCGCAACCCGGCGCACAGCCCGGACCTGGCGCGCAACGCGACGAACTGCTCGAGCTGCTGATGGGAACTGTCATCGGCCCCAAGCTCGGGCAGAGCTCGTTGACCTTCATATACAACTACCCGGCCAGCCAGGCCGCGCTGGCCCGCGTGAATCCCCTGGACCCACGCACAGCACTTCGATTCGAGCTGTACTGCAAAGGCATCGAGCTGGCCAACGGGTTTCAAGAGCTCGCCTCCGCGGACGAGCAACGGGAACGGTTCGAGCGAGACAACGAGGAGCGGCTGCGATTGGGGCTGCCCACATACCCACTGGACGAACGCTTGCTGGCGGCGCTGGAGTCGGGGATGCCCGAATGCGCGGGCGTAGCGTTAGGGTTCGACAGAACGATGATGCTGGCGGCCGAAGTCGACCATATCGACAGCGTCCTGCCGTTTCCGACGGATATCGCTTAGCTGGGACCAGCGCCCGCAACTGTCGCCCTAACGAGGGAGGCATCCGACCCGTTTCGCGGTCAAAATAGCCCGCCTCCCGGCAACCCCACCCCGAGCGTCCCGATGGAATTCACCAGCAAGCGTTACGACTTCCGTAACAAGGACGCGGACTACGCGAGCCTCGCTGAGGAGCTCAGCGGCCTGCTCTCTGGCGAATCTGACCTCATCGCCAACGCGGCCAACACCGCTGCCCTGCTGTTTGACGCCCTGCCCGACATCAACTGGGCTGGGTTTTACTTCCTGCGCAAGGGTGCCAACGCCGAGAGCGAGCTGGTTGTCGGGCCCTTCCAGGGCAAACCCGCGTGCGTACGAATCCCACTCGGCAAAGGCGTATGCGGAACAGCCGCCGCCACTCGCAAGACCCTCGTTGTACTCGACGTCCACGAGTTTCCCGGTCACATCGCCTGCGATGCCGCGTCACAGTCTGAGATTGTTGTCCCCTTGATCGAGGATGACACGTTGCTGGGCGTGCTCGACATCGACAGTCCGACATTGGCGCGCTTTGATGACGCTGATCG
>Ga0307511_10002900_pt1 | contig 17767 bp, 11 predicted proteins | sample 13_EM_MG_FD_200266 | JGI IMG/M metagenome (GOLD analysis project Ga0307511, IMG submission 200266) | Populus trichocarpa ectomycorrhiza microbial communities from riparian zone in the Pacific Northwest, United States - 13_EM | ecosystem: Host-associated > Plants > Roots > Unclassified | place... | reverse complement strand
TTCCTCAGCTGAGAGTCAGCTGAAGCCATCTGATCTTGGTGATGTTAAATTGATAACTCCTCTACTGTCCATAAACGACTATGTTAGGACATCGCCACTAGAATTGCTTGTGTGCACTATTAGTAAGCAAATGTCTTTGCCATCTTTTTCTGAAACCAGTTCTTCATCTAGGGTACCTACCACAGATTTACCTAAGATGACACCATCTCGAGCACGTCCTTCATAATCTCTATCTGCTGCATAATCTGTTGGATGTGAAGACACTGGATTTACACTTGTTACCAGAAGGAAAAAGAAGAAGGATATCCCCGAGATGAAAACTCGGGCAGCGACTCATCGTGTGGCACCATCTTTTTTACCTTCCAGTTGAGCAGTGATATTACCTGAGTTTGGATTATTTCTATATCAACCGCCTGAACGGTTTATGCTGCTTTGTATGTTTTCTTTCGATGTACAAGCTTTTTCCTTTTTGTTGACCTTCCAGGTCCTTTGTAATACTTGGGGTATACCTCTTGTATCATGTACTTTTTGGATAAATACAACTTAACTTTATTCAAAAATAAAATAAAATTGAGGGTTTAGGGTTTAGGGTTTCGGGAGGAAGGAAAATGAAGAGAGAGCAGCTCCTGTTGGCGACACAAACCAAGCTTTCATTCCGGCCCTGAAATTCTTGCCGGTGACCATTAAACTTAGCCAAATCCCTTTCATCTCTTTCACCTTCACCTGTTCTTGCCCTTAACCGAACGTTTTTTCCACTCCTGCACCTTAAACCTTCTCATTACCATCTTCTCCATTCCCACGATATTCACCTTTATCTATAACACGTCCCCTGCCTCTCAGCACCTATGTCGAAAACTCCAGCAGTTGGTAGCAGATCACAAACTGCCACCCAAACATCATAGGCTAACAAAGTTCGAGTTTCTGATTCCAGCACACAGTTCTCTTTGGAACCCTTGTCCAGACAGCCACTGGGTCATCGTCTTGTGATCTCTGAAGAAATGCTACATGATAATGCAGATCAATGGAATAGATGTATGGTAGGGTTCTTTCCTGGCTTTAGAATGCCTTACCATGCTGTTAATACAATAGCGTCACGGGTTTGGAGGCAATGTGGCTTAGAAAATGTCACAACAACATCCAATGGCTTCATGATCTTTCGGTTCACAACGGAAGCTGAGATGCATGCGGTTCTTGAGAAGGGCCCTTGGATGTTTGGTGGGAAAAATATTGTTTTGCAACAATGGCATCCTCGGTTTCAGTTTGACAAAAACAATATATCGACTCTTCCTGTTTGGGTTCGCTTGCATGGATTGCCTTTTCCTTTATGGTCGAAACAAGGCTTGAGCATGGCAGCTAGTATGGTAGGTAGGCCTCTCTCTTGTGATGAATCTACCTATAACTGTATAAGATTGGATTATGCCCGTGTATGTGTGGAAGTTGATGCTTCCCTGGCGTATGTCCATGAATTTGAGATTGAAAGTCCTTTAACATCTGAGCCTATTACAGTTAAGGTTGACTATGAATGGAAACCTTCTCGGTGTGAAAAATGCCATATCTTTGGCCATTCATGCCCTATTGCTCCTGCACCCCCTATAAACAAAGGCAAATCACCGGTCAATGATGTCATTCCTATGCCTGTTCCTGCCTTTCCTATTATACAGCCACCCACAAATCCTTCAACGAGTACTCAGCCTCCATCACCAAATGATATACCCCTTCCCAGCCTTATTAATTCGGCTCCCCCTCAAAACAAAATTACTGACTCCCCTACCCCATCATTGCCCCCTACCTCTGCAAACCATATAGATGAACCGCTTTCCCTTCAACATATCCCAACCCCTATCCCCACCCAAATACCTCTACCACCTCCAGTAGACACTCTGCCTTTTTATGTGGAAAATGCAGCAGAGGGTTCCACAAACATTACCAATCCACACCAACCTGTTTTAAACACCACCACATGTCTAGAAAACAAAATGGCTTCACTCCAGAGCAATAGTGCATCCTCTACTGCATGTGAGGATTCCACTGCCGAGACTTCCACCATCTCACCCCCCTTCAATGAAAGCCATGATGATTCTCCACAACCATCACCAAAGACAGCCCGGAAGAAAAGGGGTGGAAAGAAACGTAAGGAGGCTAAGGGCCTTCTCTGGTTGTAAGTTCTCTTCATTCCAATAAATGATTAGTATAGGTAGCTGGAATATTTGGGGACTCAATAATCTCCAAACACAAAAAGCTGTCCAGGAGTGGACAAACAAAAACAATTTAGAACTTTTTGGTTTACTAGAAACTAAGGTAGCTCATGCAAACCTAGATACTGTTGAAGCCAAACTAGGCCTCCCACATTGGAAGTTCACATCCAACATTAGTTCTTCCACTAGTTGCCGGATTCTAGTTGGTTGGAACCTTCATAAAATTTCCCTAACCTGTGTAAATGCCTCTTCACAATGGTTAACATGTGGGATCACAGCTCCCACCCTACTTGTCCCTATACGGGTTACTTTTATTTATGGCCATAACACCCCAGCAGCCCGGACAATCCTGTGGAACCACCTTTGCCAAGAAAGTCCTCTAAATGCTAATACTTCATGGATTGTTTTAGGCGATTTCAATGCTATTATGAATGCTGGTGATCGTTCAGGAGGGGATATCAATTGGTATCATCACCAACATGCATTCAGCAATTGTATTCGTCAGGCGGAGCTCATCCAATTACCCTACACAAGGCTGAAATTTTCATGGCACAATGGCCAGCAAGGCGCGCACACAATCCAGAAAAAATTGGATTGGATATTTGGTAACTCTTGCTTGTTTTCTAACTTTCCTGCAGCTCATTCTATATTTATGCCGAGGCTCATCTCTGATCACAGTGCAATGCTGCTCCATCTTACTAATCCCACCTCTGTTAAGCCACGACATTCACCCTTCAAGTTTCTCAATGCTTGGACTGATAGGGCAGACTTCATGGGAATTGTTAGCACATCTTGGACCTCTCACATTACTGGTAATCCAATTTATCAATTCACAACCAAGCTCTGTATCTTGAAGACTGCACTCCGGAAGCTTCATCATCACCATACAAGCCATATTGCCAGCAAAGTAGGTCAAGCTAAAACCACTTGGCAGAATGCACAATTCTAACTGGACAGCAACCCGACATCCATTGCAGCACAAAACAGTGAAAGGGCTCATGCAAAACTCTACATGCAATTATGTAAGGATGAAGAATCCTTGCTCAAACAGAGGTCTAGAATCAATTGGCTCCAGCTAGGCGATCGTAATACAAAGTTCTTCCACAACTCCCTATTGCATCGCCAAGTCAGAAACCGAATACATAGTCTGCATGATTCCACAGGTACTATCATTACTGACCAACAGGAAATGGGGAAGCTGGCGTCCACATACTATGAGCAACTCTTGTTTGCTCCTCAACCTCCTCTATCAGGGCCAGTCAACCATATATACCCTAACATCATTTCTGATGCCTCAAAATCTGCTATTAATCTGCCCATAACTGATGAGGACATCAAGACTGCATTGTTTTCCATTCCTGACAACAAATCGCCAGGACCTGATGGCTATAATGCTTACTTCTTCAAGCACTGTTGGAGCATAATTGGACCCGACTTCCTTGCAGCAGTAAGGTATTTTTTCACTGCCAATTGTTTGCCCCGATGTGTAAATGCTACACGAATAGCACTGGTTCCTAAAGTTGAAAATCCTTCTTGCATGAATGATTTTCGGCCAATATCATGCTGCAACGTCCTATACAAATGTATTTCCAAGGTCATTGTTATCAGACTTAAGGCAGCACTTGCCGATGTCATCGGGCCATCACAATCAGCTTTTCTGCCAGGGAGGAATATTTCAGACGCCATTCTTCTCACCCAAGAACTCATGCACAACGCCCATCTCAACACTGGACCACCCCAGTGTGCTCTTAAGGTTGACTTACGGAAAGCCTTTGACACTGTGCGGTGGGACTTTATTCTGGCCGGTTTAGCAGCCATTGGTATTCCTCAGCAAATGGTATAGTGGATTAGCATTTGCATTTCTACAGCACACTACACTGTCAACCTCAATAGTGAGCTTCATGGTTTCTTTAAAGCCACCAGGGGCATCCGTCAAGGAGATCCTCTATCTCCATACCTTTTTGTTTTGGCAATGGAAGGACTGGGAGGACTTATTACTGAAGCCACACGGCATGCTGCCTTTAAATACCATTGGCGTTGTGCTGCCAATAAAATTACTCACATTTGTTTTGCAGATGATCTAATGCTATATTGCCATGCAGACACAAGTTCGGTTACCATTTTGCAATCCTGCTTGGACAGGTTCTCTACATTCTCAGGCCTCACCATCAATCACGCTAAAAGCTCCCTCTATTTGTCTGGTGTTGATTTGGCCACACAAAGCCGCATATGCAGTCAGCTTGGCTTCCACCAAGGCGTCCTTCCAGTAAGATATTTAGGGGTTCCCTTAATCTCCACAAGGCTCAAGCATGCTGATTGCCTCCCACTTTTAGAACGACTCACGGCCAGAATAAAGCTTTGGACATCCTCATCCTTATGCAGGACGTCTCCAGCTCATCAAATCAGTCTTGTTCTCCATTCAAGTCTATTGGTCTTCAATGTTCATCATTCCCTGCTCCATCATTAAGAAAATCAAAGGTATCTTCTCTGCTTTTCTATGGAAGGGCACATCAATGGCTCATGTGGGAGCAAAGGTTGCATGGCACTCTATCTGCTAACCCTTAAGAGAAGGGGGCCTCGGCATCAAAAATCTGAAAACGTGGAACAAGGCTACAACGCTGAAACATATATGGCGCTTATTGGTAGACAAGGATTCTTTATGGACGGTTTGGGTCACTATAGTCCTTCTCCGCAACAAATCATTCTGGCTTATCAATATTCCTTCTACTGCTTTTTGGTCCTGGCGGAAAATATTACAAAGCAGGGAATGGTGCCGAAGCTTGTTCATAAACTGCATTGGCAATGGCTCATCAACATCACTCTGGTATGATTATTGGTTACCGGATGGAAACAGAATCATTGATATCCTCCCCCTTCGTGTTCTCACATCTACAGGGCTCTCTTGGACTTCAATGGTATCTCACATTATACATGATGGTGGCTGGAACTTCCCTGATATTCCTGAACTCCAACCAACGTGGAATGCAATCAATTTCGGGCCTCATCTTGGCCGAGAGGATCAGTGTGTATGGCGACTACAAAGTTCTGGAGTTTTTACCATTAAGTCAGCATGGGAGTTCCTCATACCGAAAAAACCAGACAACAACTTGCACCACCTCCTTTGGTTCAAGGGCCATATCCCCCGTCACTCATTCATTCTTTGGTTAGCTAGCCTCGACCGACTACGAACGATGGACAGATTGCATGGGGGTGTTCCGACTACAACTTGCATCCTATGTGGTATTCACATGGAAACACATGAGCACCTCTTTTTTGAATGCAGCTACACCGGCTTAGTTTGGACGTCCATCTGTAACAAAGCCAACATCCATTAGCCCTGCAAACCATGGACACAGCTGCTTCATTGGTCAGCCGCTCACTACAAGCAGAGGAATGACAGTGATCATATGATAGCCTGCCTTCTTATATCCACTACAGTTTACTACCTATGGTATGAACGGAATAATCGTGTGTTTATCAACACTTCTCAGCCATATCAGACCACTATGGAGGCAATTTACCAACAGATTCGAACAAGAATAGCACACCTGAATCATGCTTTCCCATCCAGAATTTGTGCTATCTGGAATCTTCAAGATGACTAGGCGGTGTGATAGTGGGGAAAACAGAGCAGTTTTTTTCCTTTATCACAATCGAAGTTTGGCCTGTAATGAAAAACAAGATGCTACTTTGCTGGGATCAATCGGTTACTGTCCACGTGAAGACATGCATGGTTTATGCTTAAGAACAATTATTAACATGGCCACTGTTCACGCAGCGGCCATGCATGTATTCTTTTTCTTTTTTCTTTTTCTTTCTCTTGATTATGTTTGCGAACTGCCTGCAAATATTTTCTTTATTTCTCTTGGGGTATGCCCCTCGTAGCTCTGTAAAGAATTTTTTTTCTTTTTTAATATACATCTTACCTTTTCCAAAAAAAAAAGTTTAGGGTTTAGGGTTTAGGTTTGGGTTTAGGGTTTAGGGTTGTTTAGGGTTTAGGGTTTTTTAGGGTTTAGGGTTTAGGGTTTAGGGAGGGGAGGGATTCTGACTTTTAGTGAGAGAAGCTCTGGAACTGGAGATAAGAGAGAGATTGAGCTACCGGAGCATTATCTCCTCCGATAACCGTTGGATCAGCTCCTGTCTCAGGTATGTTGTTCATGTTTTCCCTCACTAAATACTGATCGTTCGGATCGTGAAATTAGTTCACCAAATACGAGTTTTGCTTCTTTTTATTTCTCATCCCTGTTTCTTCCCCTGTCACCCGACAACCACTGTTTCATCATTTTGCCTGCTATGGCTTCCCCAAAAAATCCCATCACACTACAAACAGCCCCACCAACCAGTCTTCACCTAAACACCCCCATGCCAGATGTTCAAAACCGCCACCCCACCATTCAACAAAAAAAAACCCAATCCCACCCCCCACCTCCTAGGCAGAAAGAGTTAGAGTTACAGACACAAGCACAAGATTTTCTTTAGAGGGTATCCCCAGGCAATTTGCCGGAACCAGACTTGTTATACCTGAGGATATTCTTCTAGACACAACAGGGAAATGGAACAGATGCATGGTTGGATTCTTCCCTGGCTTCAGAATGCCATACCATGCGGTGAACACTATTGCATCAAGAGCCTGGAAGAACAAGGGGCTCGAAAATGTCATGACAACGACAAATGGCTTTATGCTCTTCAGATTTAAAACTGAACTTGAGATGCAAGAAGTGCTAGAAAAAGGCCCTTGGATGTTTGGAGGCAAAACTATCATTTTGCAGCAATGGCACCCCCACTTCGTGTTTGATAAAAACAAAATATCCAAACTTCCAGTTTGGATCCGGTTGCATGGTCTACCCTTTCCCTTGTGGTCAAAGAATGGATTAAGCTTAGTTGCAAGCATGGTGGGAAGGCCGCTCTCCTGTGATGAACAAACTTACAATTGCACACGCCTAGACTATGCTAGAGTTTGTGTGGAGGCCGATGCTACACTACCTTTCATTAACCAATTTGAGATTGAAAGCTCCCTTTCAGCAGACCCTATATTAATAGAGGTGGAATATGAGTGGAAGCCACCGAGATGTGATAAATGCAACCTTTTTGGCCAAGTCTGCACAAAAGAAAGAAGTAAAACAGATAATGAGTACCCTGCTAGCAAAGTTGGAGATGGGGTGCCTGTGTGCACCACTAGCAAAAACATTGAAGTAACAGATGGGGTTGGCAGAAAACAAATTGGCGCCCAAGTGAATGGGATAGGCAGCACTGGTTTAGTCTCTAAAATAGTTGAGAGTGAGGAGGGCTGCACAGTTCTCTCCAAAACCAAAACCAAAACTAACACTCCCACGAAAAATGTTCCCCCTACAGATGAAACACAAAAGGCAGTGGCCGTGAAAGCAACAATCTCTGACAGCAGGCAAATGCAGCAAGCCAAGCGCTTGGAGCAGTTGACCATGCCCGCTACTTCTTTGCAGGTGGCATCAGTTAATAACAGAAGGTCCCAACAATCCTTGGAACAGCTGCCAAAGGAACCGGCAGGGCTAAGCAGTAACCTGTTGGCTATAACAGGAAGCAATCTGGGTGATGATACTGAGGATGAATCAGATAAAGACTTAGCTCATGACCCACACTCTGTTGAAGAAAACCAGCACCTCATCATAGGTTTTGCTAAATGTGTGGAGAGCAAAATGGCAACCCTGAAAAGTTCCAGTGAAGCATCTACATCAGCAAAAGATAGCTCTAAGGAGACATCTTCGCTCCTCAGAGGTAACCCTATCTCCCCCTTCACTAAACAAGTAGGGAAAAAGAAAGGGAAGAAGCTGAGACTGGCCAAAGGCCTATAACCCACCAGCTATGTACTCTGGGTATCTTTTGTAAATATCTTTATGTTTAAGATAGGATGCTGGAATATATGGGGACTTAATAGCCCCAAAAAACAAAAAACTATTAGAGAATGGATTTCTAAATCCAAGCTAGGCATAGTTGGTTTGCTGGAAACCAAGATAGCTGGCCCCAACATGAATGCAGTCTCTGCAGGACTTAATCTGCACTCTTGGAATTTTGTATCTAATATTAATTCTTCCTCTACATGCCGAATACTGGTAGGATGGGATCCTACTGTTTTCAGTCTCTCTTGCATGAATTATTCAGACCAATGGGTCACTTGTGAAGTAACCACCCTGTCCACCAATGAATGTTTTAAGATCACAGTAGTGTATGGTCTCAATACTCCAGTTGGAAGGAAATTGTTGTGGGAATATATGTTGCATCAAGCCCCAGCGTTTGCATCAACGCCTTGGGCATTGATGGGTGATTTCAATGCCATATTAAAACCTTCTGATAGGTCAGGTGGGGATATGAATTGGTATGACCATTATCATGAGTTCAGCAACTGCATTCAAGACACCGAGCTCATCCAAGTTCCATTCACAGGACCTAAATTCTCTTGGCACAATGGTCAGCAATGAAGGTATACCATTCTGAAAAAGCTGGACTGGATATTCTGCAATCCGTCCTTCCTCTCCACTTGGCCGGCAACACACTCAATTTTTCTTCCTCGAGACTTATCGGACCATAATGCAATGATTATGGATCTCAATGTCCACAAACCACCCCCCATTCCCCTTTTAAGTTCCTGAATATTTGGGCTGATCGGGAAGATTTTATGGACATTGTTAGAGCAGCATGGCAGAATCAAATCATGGGCAACCCTATGTATTGCTTCACAACCAAGCTTCGTGGGCAACCCTATGTATTGCTTCACAACCAAGCTTCGTATTCTAAAAATTGCCCTCAGATCTCTCCACAGAAACAACACAAGCCATATCTCACGCAGGGTGGCCAAAGCTCAGTCTAACTGGAATCAAGCTCAAATGGCTCTGGATGAATCCCCAGCATTAGAGGTTTTGGCTGCCTCAGAAAGGAACTGTGCAAGACTTTACAACCAGCTTTGCAAGGATGAGGAAGCAATATATAAACAGCGGTCCAGGATTCAGTGGTTGCAGCTTGGTGACAGGAACACCAAATTTTTTCATAGATCGCTCGTCCACAGACAAACCAGTAATGCTGTTCATGTCCTAACTGATGAGGCAGGAAACCAGGTATATGAAAAGGACAAGCTGGGGACTATGGCAGTTAAATATTTCCAACAGCTTCTGACAGCCCCCCCTCCGACTCCTGAAGATAACATCCCCAGGCTATATCCTACTGCTATTCCATCCATCTGCATTCCAAACCTCATCCAGGCGATCACAGAAGAAGAAATAAAGATGGCTTTATTCTCCATCCCGGATAACAAGGCCCCGGGTCCAGATGGTTTCACTGCCTACTTCTTTAAGCAAGGCTGGGAGATTATCAGAATAGATTTCATTGCAGCAATACAGTTCTTTTTTGATCGAGGCTCCCTCCCTAGATGCATCAATGCAACCAGAATTGCCCTGGTGCCCAAGGTTGAGAACCCGACTTGCATGAATGACTATAGGCCTATCTCATGCTGCAATGTCATGTATAAATGTATATCCAAGATCCTAGCAACACGGCTAAAGACTATTCTGCCAGAAGTAATCGGCCCCTCTCAAGCAGCTTTTGTCCCGGGTAGGCAGATCTCAGACAACATTTTGCTTACTCAGGAACTCATGCACAAATACCATATGGGGAGGGGGCCAGCAAGATGTGCTTTGAAGGTGGACTTGAAGAAGGCTTTTGACACAATTAGCTGGGACTTCATTCTGAAGGCTCTGCAAGCGATAGGCATTCCTGGGAAAATGGTTGGCTGGATTCACACTTGCATTTCCTCAACTTACTTCTCTGTCAGCCTCAATGAGGAATTACACGGGTTTTTCCAATCCAGCAGGGGGCTTCGTCAAGGTGATCCCCTCCCCCCCTATCTATTCGTCCTGGCAATGGAAGGCTTGGGGGGAGCCCTGAATCTAGCTGCCACAAACCCACTGTTTCGGTTCCATTGGAGATGCAAACAAAATTCTATCATCCATCTCAGCTTTGCCGATGACCTCATGCTGTTCTATAAAGCAAACCTTGAGTCTATGAAAATAATCCAGGATGCTCTGGACAGTTTCTCTTGTATCTCAGGGCTGACTATAAACCATGACAAAAGCCTGGTATTTTTATCCGGAGTCAAAGATGATCTCAGGACTACCATTGTTAATTGTTTAGGCTTTAAACAAGGGACCCTGCTAGTAAACTATCTTGGTGTTCCCATGATCAGCTCACGGCTGACACACCAAAATTGTCTTCAGCTGCTGGAAAGGATCCTCTCCAGGATAAAGTTATGGACATCAACGTCCCTTACTTATGCAGGCCGACTCCAGTTGATCAAATCAACCCTCTTTTCCATGCAAGTCTACTGGTCCAGCATGTTTATATTGCCTACCTCAATTATCAGGAATATTGAGAGTTCCCTAGCCGCATTTCTATGGAAAGGTACATCTCTTACTCACACAGGAGCCAAAGTGGCTTGGGCCACCGTATGCTACCCCTTAGAGGAAGACGGGCTGGGGATAAAAAACATCAAAACTTGGAACAAAGCAGCCACATTGAAGCATGTCTGGAGGCTGCTAACAGAGGAGACATCAATCTGGGCTGCATGGGTGAAATCCGTCCTTCTCAGAGGACGTTGTTTCTGGTATATGAACATTCCTTCATCTTCCTCGTGGTCTTGGAGGAAAATTCTTCAAAGCCGGTCTTGGTGTAAAGGACTTTTCGTCCCTCTCATTGGTAATGGAATGACCACCTTTTTATGGCTGGACTATTGGCTGCTGAATGGAAGAAGGTTGTGTGACATCCTGCCCTTCAGAATGTTGTCAACTCCGGAGCTTCCATGGAATGCCAAGGTTTCCGATATCATCACAAACGGCAGATTGGCTCCTCCACCATGTCACCAGGACCTTCAATAGATTTGGAATTCCATCAACATCCACCCTCAGATACTGCACACAGACACATGCATATGGCAGGGGAATTCTTCAGGGAGGTTTACAATTGATTCTGCTTGGGATTTGCTGAGGGACGCTAGGCCAAGGGGCACCAAGTACCACCTTATATGGTTCCCAGGACATACCCCCCGCCATGCCTTCATCCTATGGATTGCATCGATGGACCGGTTATATACCATAGACAGGCTCCTCTGCCACCGAATCATTAACGTTTCAACATGCATTCTTTGTGGTCAGCATGCAGAGACACATGATCATCTTTTTTTCCAGTGCACCTACTCATCCGAGGTCTGGGGATATCTTTCAGCCAAAACCCTTTTCTCATGGCCGTCTACAACGTGGCAAAGTCTCCTTAAGTGGGCAGCTTCTACCTTCAGGAAAAAGGACTTCACTCACATCCTCTCTCGGCTGGTTCTCTCTACAGCAGTATACTACCTTTGGTATGAAAGAAATAACAGAATCTTCAAGCAAATCTACAGGATTTCACAGGAGCTTAGTGACGAAGCCTTTGAGATCATCAGGGCATGCTTGATGAACAAGGACCACACGCAGATTCCAATGATTTTCAAAAGCATTTGGAATCTCACAAATTAAAGAAATGCAGTGGGCAACAATGCACGAAGATAAGGCAGTGTTGTAGTTTTCTTTTCTTTTCCACTTAGCATTATGGCATTTAATTCTTGATCCCTGTTCACGTAGAGCCCATGCACAATTAATCATTTTCTTTTGTTATTTCTCAGCCATCTGTCACGGCTTCATGGCAGCATTGATTGCTAAGCCATTTTGATTTTTCTCTTGGGGTATGCCCCTTGTATTTTCTATACAGAATTTTATTTCCCCCTCTTTTTTATACAACTTAACTTCATACAAAAAAAGTTTAGGGTTCAGGGTTCAGGGTTTTAGGGTTTAGGGTTTAGGGTTTTAGGGTTTAGGGTTTAGGGTTTAGGGTTTAGGGGTTAGGGTTTAGGGTTTAGGGAAAATAGAGAGAGAGCAGCAGCCATTGGCGACTACGAGGAAGACGACTGCCTGACCTTGTACTGCACGCCGATGATCAATATTTTCCCCATTCAAGCCTCCATTCTCAGCCCCAACACATCCTTCACATCCTGACCGAACAGATTTTTGATACTGCATCTCTAACCCATCTCTCACCATCAACACTTACCTACCCTCATACAATGAAACCAGTCACAGATCCCGCCCCACCCCAAACCATGCTTAAACCAAAAGCCTCTAACCCTAAACCAAACTCTGATGGCACTCACAACTCATGGGCAGACAAAGTTCGAGTCTCTGACTCCAGCACCAGATTCACTTTGGAACCACTTTCTAGACAACCTGTAGGTTGTAACCTCAAGATCACAGAAGCAATGCTCTTGGACAATTCTGAACAATGGAACCACTGCATGATTGGATTTTTCCCAGGGTTCCGTATGCCATTCCACGCAGTCAACTCCATTGCATCTAGGGCATGGCGATCCTATGGTCTTGAGAATGTTACCACAACTGCTAATGGCTTCATGATATTTCGTTTCAAGACTGAAGATGAGCTGCATACTGTCCTCGAGAAAGGGCCTTGGATGTTTGGGGGCAAAAATATAATCCTGCAGCAGTGGCACCCTCGTTTTCAATTTGATAAGAACAAAATCACCACCCTGCCTGTTTGGGTTCGGCTTCATGGTTTACCCTTCCCATTATGGTCCAAGCAGGGATTAAGCTTGGCAGCAAGCATGGTTGGCAGGCCTCTTTTATGTGATGAACTTACATATAATTGCACTCGCCTGGAGTATGCACGACTCTGTGTTGAAGTCGATGCCACACTGCCTTTTGTTCACAGGTTTGAGATTGAAAGTCCTCTATCTGCTGCACCACTTGTTGTTACTGTGGACTATGAATGGAAGCCCTCAAGATGTGAGAAATGCAATGTGTTTGGTCATTGCTGCCCCACCTCTGCAGAAGACAAAGGCAAAGGCAAAGCACATGATGATCCACCTGCGGTTCCTACTCAGTTGCAACCAGATCCTCAACCGACAATCATAACCAGCACTAAGGTTGCAACTCAATCACCTGCAGATAAGCCACCAATCATCATGGCCCCAACTCAGTCTTCACCTTAGCCACACGTCAAACCCCTACCTAATCCTATCATAATGCCAGCAGACCCTGCAGATATAGATGATTGTGATTCCAGCCAAGACTCAGGTAATGAATTTCTTGACCTTCAACACCACCACCTAACGACTATGCATGCAAGTCTTTGTTTAGAAAGTAAAATGGACTCTCTACGCACTGCTAGTGCCAACTCTTTTGCTGCTTAGGAGGTCTCAGCCGAGGCTTCATCATCCTCTATCCCTCATAACTTTATCCAATCTCCCTCTCCCCCAACAACTGTTAGGAAGAAAAAAGGGGGTAGGAAAAAAAAGGAGGCTAGGGGCCATTAATTCTTTATCTGTTGCTAAACACCATAAAAATAAATGTTCATCATAGGTAGTTGGAACATATGGGGCCTTAATAGCCTCCAAAAACAAACAACCATCCATACGTGGATCCTAAAACACAACCTTGATATCTTTGGTCTCTTAGAAACAAAAATAACAGCTTCTAACCTAGCAGCTATTGAAACCACACTCACCCCCCCTCACTGGAAATATCTCTCCAATATTGCCTCCTCCCCAACTTGCCGAATTCTTGTTGGCTGGAACCCCCACAAATTACACCTAACCTGTGTACACTCATCCTCACAATGGTTAACATGTGAGGCCGTTCACCCCACCCTTTCCTCCCCTTTTAGAATAACCTTCATATACGGACATAATACACCAGCAGAAAGACAAGCCCTATGGAATTACATTGTCAATGAGAGTAGCCTAAACACCTGCCCTTGGACTGTGATGGGCGACTTCAATGCTATCATGCATGCAGGAGATAAATCGGGTGGGGATGCATCTTGGCCCCGATATCAAGATGACTTCAAAGATTGCATCACACATTCTGAGCTCTTGCAGGCCCCTTACACCGGTCTCAAATATTCCTGGCATAATGGCCAACATGGCAGCCAGAGTATACAAAAAAAGCTAGACTGGGTATTTGGTAATCCTCAACTATTCTCTACTTGGCCTGCCACTAATGCTTTATTTCAGACTAACAGTATTTCATACCACAGTGCAATGATTCTAAGCCTCCTTAGTCCCAGCAAGCACCCTCACTCTCCTTTCAAATTTTTGAATACATGGGCTGATCACAGAGATTTTATAGCCACTGTTGCCACCTCTTGGCAACTTCCTGTACGTGGCAATCCTATGTACCAATTTACCACTAAGCTGAAGCGATTGAAGATTGACCTGAAATTGTTTCACCGGCAGCATTCCAGTAACATCACGGGCAGAGTTGTCAATGCTAAAGCAAAATGGGATGCAGCTCAATTTGATCTTGATAGGAACCCAGCATCAGAGACAACCAAACTCACTGAAAGAACACTTGCTTTACAATACCAGCAACTTTGCAAGGATGAGGAGTCCTACTTCAAACAAAAATCAAGAGTACAATGGATGCACCTTGGAGATAGGAACACCAGCTTCTTTCATAAATCCTTGCTGCACCGCCAGGTCAGGAACAAAATTCACAACCTGCAGGATGACACAGGTAACCTCATCCATGATCCACAGGAAATAGGAAGGATGGCATCAACATATTTTGAGAACCTGCTCTGTGCCCCACAGTTACCAATGACCGAAGACCTCACAACCATCTTTCCAAACACCATAACAGAAGCTTCCACTGCTGCCGCCCTCACTTCCATTACTGATGATGATATTAAAGCAGCATTGTTCTCCATTTCGGATGCTAAAGCCCCGGGACCAGATAGGTACAATTCTTTGTTTTTCAAAAAAAGTTGGGACGTCATTAAATATGACTTCATTGCTGCAATCAAATATTTCTTCTCCAACAACTGCTTGCCCAGATGTGTTAATGCCACCCGAGTTGCACTTGTGCCGAAACAGGAGCACCCAAGTTGCTTACATGACTTCAGGCCTATATCTTGTTGTAATGTGCTTTACAAATGCATAGCCAAGCTACTTGTTATCCGGTTAAAGGCAGCTCTAGTTGATGTTATTGGCCCTTCTCAGTCTGCTTTTATTCCTGGCCGTAACATCTCAGATGCAATTCTTCTCACTCAAGAGCTCATGCACAATTATCATCACAACAAAGGTCCAAGCCGGTGTGCACTCAAAATTGATTTGAAAAAGGCTTTTGATACGGTCAGCCTGGACTTCATCATTGCAGGATTACATGCTATAGGCATCCCCCATGACATGATAAACTGGATCAAGACTTGCATCACCACTGTCCACTACACTATCAACATCAATGGAGAATTGCATGGCTTTTTTCAAGCTACACGAGGCATACGGCAGGGTGACCCCTTATCACCCTATCTCTTTGTATTGGCAATGGAAGGATTGAGCGGCATCATCAACCAATCCGTCCGCAGCAGCACATTCCAATACCATTGGAGATGCAAACCAACTAAAATAACACATCTTTGTTTTGCAGATGATCTAATGATGTTTTGCCATGCAGATATTGAATCCATAATGGTATTGAAGTCAAGTCTGGACAGATTCTCCAAGCTATCCGGCCTAACCATTAACCTTGCTAAAAGCTCTCTCTATTTGTCTGGTGTTGACGACAGTTTGTGTAACAATATTATGGACAGCATAGGCATCCATGAAGCATCCCTCCCTGTGAGGTACCTAGGAGTACCGCTCATCTCCACCCGGCTTACACACACAGATTGCTTACCATTGGTGGAGAGAATCACATCTAGAATCACATTGTGGACATCTTCCTCACTCACGTATGCTGGCCGACTACAGCTGATAAAATCAGTATTATTTTCCATTCAAGTGTACTGGTCTTCCATCTTCATCCTCCCATGTGCAACCACAAAGAAGATTGAAAGCATCCTTGCGGCTTTCTTATGGAAAGGTACCTCACTCTCTCCCACAAGATCAAAAGTTGCATGGAATGTAGTTTGTTATCCGCTACATGAAGGAGGTTTAGGCATCAAAAGGCTTAAAGCATGGAATCAAGCTGCAACAATTAAACATATTTGGCATCTCCTCACAGACAAAACCTCAATATGGACAGCTTGGGTGCACAAAATTCTCTTACGTGGCAGATCATTTTGGCAACTCAATATGCCTTCAAATCCATCCTGGTCATGGAGGAAAATTTTGCAGACCCGAGAGCTATGCAGAGGCTGGTTCACTTCAAGCATAGGCAATGGCTCATCCACATTCCTGTGGTATGATTACTGGCTACCTGAGGGGACAAGATTCATTGATGCTCATCCACTACGAACACTCACCTCCACAGGGTTGCCTTGGAATGCACGAGTTTCAGCTATTATACATGGTAGGCAGTGGCAGTTTCCAAGGGATGCAACTTCATTACAAGCTAGCTGGAACTCCATCCTCTTCTATCCAAATCCTTCTTCTGAGGATACTTATAAATGGACGGGCCATCCATCGGGGAAATTCAGTATTGCCTCAGCATGGGAATTACTTCGTGCTCGACGCCCAAGTAACAACATGCATCAGCTGTTATGGTTTGCAGGCCACATCCCTCGACATTCTTTCATTCTATGGCTAGCATGCTTAGGTCGACTTCGTACTATGGACCGTCTCTCCTCAGCTGGAATAATTCAGAACGCAACATGTATATTCTGTGGATTACAAACAGAGACACATGAGCACCTTTTCTTCATCTGCACAACCTCTCGCCAGGTATGGGAAACTGTAACTGCAAGGGCAAATATATACTGGCCATGCTGTAAGTGGTCAAATCTTCTTTAGTGGGGTTCAACAAATTACTGCAAAAAGAATGATATCCAGCACACTATAGCTCGCCTTGTTCTCTCCACAACCGTTTACCTGCTTTGGCAAGAACGGAACAAAAGAGTCTTCAACAGCCAATACCAGACAGCCCCAACACTAGCTGAGGACATCTTCCAACAGGTTAGATCACAAATATCCACTATGAAATTCAGTGGTAGAATTCCTAACGCAATCTGCAACATATGGGGCCTCATGGATCTGCAAACACCTGCATGGTGACATTAGTCCAACAATAAGATATGCTGGGAAGGATGCTATATGCTTTCGGGGTGCACAGAAGGCTTGTGCAAGAAACATGGGAAGAACGCTACAAAACTATTGGAAAATTAATTGCATAGTCACTATTCACGTAGAACACTATGCATGGTTTTTCTAACTGTTACGAGGCGATTTATTGCATTGCAACTGTTCACGCAGTGGCCATGCAGATTTCTTTTTCTTCTTGTAACTGTTTTTTGAACAAAACAGCCGTAATTTTCTCTTGGGGTATGCCCCTCGTAATATTGTAAAGAATATTTTCTTTTTCTATACATCTTAAATTTTTCCAAAAAAAAGTTTAGGGTTTAGGGTTTAGGGTTTAGGGGTTAGGGGTTAGGGGTTTAGGTTTTAGGGTTTAGGGTTTAGGGTTTAGGGTTTGGGTTTTGGGGTTTGGAGTTTGGGGTTTGGGGTTTGGGGTTTGGGGTTTCGGGTTTGGGGTTTCGGGTTTAGGGTTTAGGGTTTAGGGAAAATGGGTTTA
>Ga0307511_10002899_pt1 | contig 17774 bp, 7 predicted proteins | sample 13_EM_MG_FD_200266 | JGI IMG/M metagenome (GOLD analysis project Ga0307511, IMG submission 200266) | Populus trichocarpa ectomycorrhiza microbial communities from riparian zone in the Pacific Northwest, United States - 13_EM | ecosystem: Host-associated > Plants > Roots > Unclassified | place... | reverse complement strand
GAAAAATCAATAAAAATATATATAATAAATAGATAAGGGGACAAAAAGTGAAAAGAAAAAAATAAAGGATTAAAGTAAATTTAGGTTGCTTGAGGACTAAGCAATTGAGGGGAAGAAGACAAAAAAAAATTACCTATAAATAGTGAAGGAATCTCACACCAAAAAAAAACAAAGAAAAGGAGGCCAAAAAAGATTTAAAAAAAACCACCACCAGCAACCATAAGCACAACGACTGTCTTTTTCCCTCAACAACAAAACCACCACCAGCAATAACTGTGACCAGCAACTCATCAGCCTCACTAGTCATCAACCAAGTACCAGACTCGTCAATCTAACACCATTTTATTCCTCTATCCACATTGTTAGTCAGCTCCTCAACCACAGCAACAACAACAAAGCCTCCACTAACACCACCATCAGCCACCATATTTAAACCCATTAACCCAACAGCCTTCTCACAATTACTAGCCACCACATCGACCACCACGGATTAGCCTTCGACTAACAAACTAAGAGGAAAAGAGAAATAGATCTAAGAGAAAAATAAAATCAATCCTTATGCGATTTTTTTGTTTTGTTTGTCTTGAGGGTGATGGTGAGATTCACCGCCAACACAGGAATGAAAAGGAGTAAACGCTACTCTAGATCCAATAGGTTTCGGCCTTCCATGAGCGGCAGCACATGATACCCACGTATCGTTATAGTTCTTGCAATTCTAGAATCTTCTAGTGTAGTTCCTTAGTTTCCAGCAACTTCTCCGAATTATTTCAACCTTTAGAAGATTGATTTTTCAAATTTTAAATGTTTAATGTGTGTGTTTAAATTATTGTTAAATTTTGAAGTTTGGTGGTTTGTAAACATGTAATTGTGGGGTGTGTGAGTATAAAATATAGTAAAAAAGACAATGTGTGTGTGTTGCATTTTATTTTTATTATTTTTTTATCTTATGTTAAATAGATGGTAAAAAAAAGGAAAAAGATAAAAAAAAATAATAATAATTAACCAAATGTTTTAATTGCAAATGGCCAAATTCTAAAAGTTTGTCATGCATATTTTCTAAAAAAAATAAAAATGCATTTTTATCATGTTTTAAAAGTACAAAATAGATATCATAACCAGTTTATGATTATCCATTAGGATTTGGTCAAAATTTCAAAAATACAATAAAAATTAATTTGTTTAATTAATATTTGGGGTATGAATTTTACAACATAATGCATATTTACGATATTAAAGTATATGAATTAATAGCAATAAATGTTAGGAATTAACTGTATCTAGGAAATGAGTGCAATACTAAAATTTAGGTTTTAGAACGGTTAGGAATTAACTCGATAAGATAGAGATTTCCTTACAAAGAGAGATCTGTCTTGAACCTTAGACAAGACCAACAAGTAGAAACATGATTTAGAATAAGAATCAATCAACAATATAGCTTAACTTATGTAGGGTGCACTGGGGGAGATGTATCTTCCCCTTGCACAACTAGTTTCCTTACTCAAACTCTCGCAAACTATAGGTTTCCTAGTAACCATAATACTAGATGGCGACTCCTTCAAATCATAATTTTATAATTAAATCCAAAACACCCTCCAACCTAGAAGACAGCCTTGCCAATTCAACATCGTGCACTTCATGGCAAAGATTATTATAATAATGGATATTTTAGGTTAAAATATCTCATTTGGACAACCAGATCCCATATGATATTGAAAAGCACATGAAAAATGGTGGACTTCAAAAAATAATACTAATAATAATAATAATCCTTAACTTAGACTTCTTTAGCTTTCATATAATGCGATTTTGCCATGTGGAGGAGCTCCGTGGAAGCAAGTGCATAAGATTAACTCATCATGGTAGATGCATGTTTTACTCTTACAAGTTGATATGGTTTTGATATAACTAGAGACCACTATTGCATCCCTTTTAATGGTGGGTTAATGGATGAAAAAGAGGGGTGGATAGAAAAGAATGAGAGGGTGTCCATGAGAATGTCTTTGTGGTTGTGCATGAGGATGTCCATGTGCATGTGAAGCTGCATGCCCTGTGGTTGTCATCATCTTCTTGAAAATGAATGAGAAAAGGAGGGGTCCCTCCTATGATAGGAGGAGGAGGGTCCCCTGGCGGAATTCATGGCCATTACTCTTGTCTGATGTGCATGCTACGTAGGTTTCATTGATAGCAATGGGTTGTTATGGTTGCCAGTAGATTTTGGTCCATCTTTTGCTTCATTTAATTTCTAAAGACATACGTATCTTTTATGCCAAATCTTTTTATAGGACTTGTGAATTGTCATATTCCCTTATGTTTTGAGATGATTTATCTCGGGTTCAGGAACAATTTTTTTTTTTTTTAATAATTGAACCCTACTTTGAGTAGAACAGTACACAGCATTATACTCATACAGCATAAAACATGATTTCCAGTTCGGCTATATTTGATTAAAGATTAGGTGCTTCGTACTTAACCAAATACTCCCAAGTAATTTCATATGAAAGGAGGTTTCATGCTTTTCTCTAGAATCTACCATCTGTCAATGCTGGCCATTGAACCAGAAGTTGATCCATAGTCTTAGACCCCCCACCATGTAAGGAACTTTGTCCATAGTTTTCAAGAAAAGTAGCACTGAAGGAGAAGATGATATGCCGACTCCATCTCTGATGCACAAAACGGGCGTGAAGCTTGCTCCAATGAAAGAAGGTGTCGGTTGATAAGAAAGTCTCTTGTACATGGACAATTTTGTACTATTATCCATTAAAAAAAAAAAACTTTTATTTTTTGCGGTGCTACTCATTCCACCGCTAGCTACTCAATCCAAATATTTGAAGTGAAACGCTGGTCACCTTGATATATCAACCTGTCAATCAAGGTACAACAAGATTTTACTGTAAATTTTCCCTTCCTATCAATATTCCAGGTTTTAGCATGGACACCATTCAACTACAATTGTAAGGAATTAATCTGCTCCTCCCACTCGAAAGCTCTCAAATTCCTTCGCCAAATTAAGTTCCAAATCCAGGTATCATGTGTCCATTCACCCATATCATGAATCTTTGTGGTTGGTTTAATGGATAGCTTATATAGTCTAGGCAATTTTACCTTTAAAGGGGTGTCTCCCAAGGAGGTGTCAATCCAAAATGTAACATTTTTCCTATTCCCTATGACATAGCTAGAGCATCTTTCAAGGCCTCAGAAGCATCATCTCCAGGATTGATCACAGACATGATTCCTTGCCAAATTCTAGATAGTTTGAAGAAGGTTGGAAGGCCTATTTGAAAGATGGTTGGTACTTTTTACAAATGAAGTCCTTCCACCTAGCCTTACTTTCAGAACTAAGCCATACTACTAGTTGATGCCAGATGAAACAACACTAAAAGGCCTTTCACTGTTATGTTGAATAAAAAAGGTGACAAAGGGTCACCCTGTCGAATACCACGACCAACACGAAACTCTCTAGTAGGAGAGCCATTAACAAGGACTGAGAGCTGTGAAGTAGAAAGGCACTCATAAATAAGTCTTCTCCATTTGTTACCAAATCTCATGTATCCCATCACTTCATCAAGGTGATCCCACAAGACTGTATCAAAAGCTTTGTGAAAATCTACTTTGAACATCATTCCTGGTTTCCCACTCCTCTGTTATCCATGAACAACTTCATTTGCTATCATAAACCCATTAGTGATCTGTCTACCTGCTATGAATGTTGTCTGGCTATCACTAATGAGGTCTTAGATGACGTGCATTAGCCTATTGGAGAGCACCTTCACCACTATTTTGTATATCCCATAAACCATGCTAATTGATCTGTAGTCAGAGAATCCTTTTGATACCTCAGTCTTTGGAATCAATGTTACATAGGCCAGGTTTACACCCTTTGGAAGCTTCTCTATTCTGAAAAACTTAGCACTAAATCCATAATATCATGACAGATCAAGCTCCAAGCCTTCCTGTAGAATTTGAAATTAAAACCCTCTAGTCCTGGAGATTTTGTAACATCGCAGTCCCAAACTGCTTCTATAACTTCTTCCATTGATACATCCCGTTCTAGCCAATTGGCCCTCTCTAAACTAAGCTTCTTATAATCAGCAAGACCCAACTTAGCCCTCTTAGAGCAAGGCTTACTGAACAGGTTGGAGTAAAAAGAGACTGCAGCTTCCTTGATCTCATTTGGGGTAGTGTGAAAGATGCCATTATAGGTGATTTGAGATACGTTTTTATGGATTTTTCTCAAATTAGCTACTAAGTGAAAAGATTTTGTATTGCGGTCACATATAGTATTGACTGTATGCACTGGAAATAGGCTAAATGTTCAATAACATGGCATAGGATGTATACTGATTATTATCGTGACCCAAGTATATTTCTTGAGGTCATAGTCACTGTTATTCGATCAATGGACGATTGTAAGCCTGGTATTAGAAAGAAAGGAAAGATGAGTGAGACTCAGATTTAATTTCATGCTTTAGTCCTCAAGAAGCTCACAATCAATTCTTTGAAAATACAACCTGTTTTGACCTCTGTCATAACCCCCGCGTTATAGTTCCGCTGAGCCATTATCCCAAAGACAGACAAATCCTGGATTTGTCTCCATTGACAGTGCTGGAACATATGGCCCTTCAAAACACTCTTGTAAGAGCCTGGAATGCGCAGGCGGCCCGAGATTCTCTGTTCTAAACTTGGTATTGGTTAAATTTCACTGCTAGGACTGTCAAAAGGTTTTTTCCTTTCAGGTTAATCAATGAAATTATGATTAATGAAAAAAAATCGAGTAAACAGGTGCTCATCTCGCCCCAGTAACTTATAAAAGCATAAAGTTCTAGTGAATCAAACTCCAACAATTTAAAGCATTCTATTAGAGACTACAGCATGCAAAGTTCAGAAGATTCGCATTTCATTAATGACATACTAACCCGGGATCTGTGTGGGTCGTCGTTAATCTAAAATGAGTCGTGAATGGGCTGGCTAGTCAACGTTTATATAAACTGTTGATTGTGGTCTGGTTTAGGACAAAGGCTTCCCCTCCTGCGCACAAAAAAACAAAAGGCAACACAACACTTTAGTTGAGTTGTTGAGCACTATAGTTAGATCCATGCCCGTGGAACATGAAGTTTCTCTACTACGTCAACAGGACAAAATCTAGCAAAGTTTTTCCCAACTGAAGTAAAATTCAGAAATTCTTCCACGAGTTATAAGAGCTTCACTTCTTGAGCAGGCTTATGATCTTCTAATATTTTGTTACTCAACTCTGCCCTCGTTTAAAACTCTCAAGACCATCTTGTTGATTTTCTCTTCACTTCCCCTCCTCTAATTCTACCACTTTCTCTACTGTTTTCCTTCCTTTTATATTTTCCTCTTCTTTTCTCTTTCAATTTTTCAAAACCCATTAGCCTAGCCACAACACTAGGAGTAGCAGCAGTGGCCTCGAGTTCTTGTTTTTTGTTGCATTATCACTTACAATACAAGCTTCAAATCAAACTAAAAATCACCAAAACTAGCACTCAAATTCACAGACTGATTACCAACAAGAGAAAGCAACCAATTCCTTTACAAAAATAAAGTCTAGCAAAAAATCATCAAATGGATCGTAATTAAAAAAAAAAACACCCATTTTGAGAAATGTCAAGGTGAACTAAAATAACTGAGCAAGCCAATTGAAAAGGCAAGCAATCATTGACGAGCCGAGAAAACAAATCGAGAAGCTATGGCCCGATTGAGTCAAATAATTGATTCGAAGGACAATTGCTGGCTTTGAGGTTTGCAGGCTTTTTGTTTCGTTTTTAAAAGGGGAAGCAAATGGCAACTGTAGATGAAAGAGTCGTTGGCCGATGGGTATTTGTACCTCCTCCATGCTTTTTGCTTTTTTCAGAGACGTGTAAAAATAGCATTTCGGGATTTTGGCCCTTGAAATAGCTATCCCGTTGGAACCGCTAAAAGAGGAGATAATAGCTAAAAGGACTTTTTTTTTTGTTTTGGCTTTCCTTTTGCCTCCTGCGTTGAAGATGCTCTAACACCACCCGATAAACCAGAAGGTTAAGACAAATTAATTACATCCCATACCACAAACCCATATGGAAGCAATATTCAGGTCTTTTCACCAGTTTTTGGCACTGAGCAAGAAACGTGCATGCTTTAGGGCAGTTATTCAGATGCCTCGCAACACTACTGAACCAATAAACTACTGTATTCTAAATATTAGTTCTGCAGTCAGATTCACTGTCACTTAGTTGCAGAAAATGCAGCATTTTTTTTCTTGTAAAGGGGTGGAAAATGACCTGCAACTACTTGATCATATTGCTTCTCTAGTGATCGCTTCTTGATCTGAAAGGGTAAACCTCTTGGAACATATTGATGACTGCTGTGACTACCAAATATTAGAAGAGAATGTTCATCGGATGTAAGGTTTATCCAAAAAAACAACCAGAGAATCAATTCACACATAATCAGGAAAAATGAAATCACAAGCACAAAATGAGCCACAAGCCTCTACGGGAACCCACCCCATATAAATGTTGATACTAAAGTCATAAAAGTGAGTTCTATCTTGCAACATGATAGCAAGCCAAGCTGTTTCACATCTTCATGGCATTCTCAGTTCATTTGGTCTTCAACTCAACAGCACAAGACATGAAGCAAACTCCACAGCGGGCGCAAATTAAACCGTTGTATCTGCAGCTACGTGGTTTCAGCTGGCTGTGCAGCAGATGTGGTTTTCAGTTGCTGAAAGAGTCCATTTTCAAGATCCAAGACAAGTTGGTTCTGTTTTCACCATGAAATAAGAGATAAATAAACTGAATGAAGTCAATCATGAGATGCAGACAAAATGGGAAAAATGAAATATCCAACAACAGAGTTGAGAATAGGACAATCCCGCTCTACTCCGTAGACCAGCTGAATCAAGCTCAATGGACTCAAAAAAGTGAACCATTTCATACTTTGTCTTACCATAATATGCACTTGCTCTGGGTTAATGACCACAGCAAGATGCTACAAACACCCTTGCAGCCTTGGAAAACAAAAAACTCATAAATAGATGACTCTCTATGAGTCTGGCCTATACATGGATGACTCTCTATGAGTCAACCATGAGTGAAAGTAGGGGTTAACTAGAGGCTCCATGCACCTTCATCCATTAAGATTCTCTAATTGTGTCAACTTCAGTTGCCTTAGTATGAAAAAGAATTCTTCCAAAAACAGAACACAAAGCATGCAACATTTATGTAAATCAATTTTAAATAACAACCTCAGCTGACATAACTGTTGCTAATACCACAGCTCTCTCTACCATTCTCTATGGATGAAGAATAGCACATCTTTGAAAACCCAAGTCAATATCTTCCTCAACACTGAACAATTGAGAAATTTCAGCAATGTTTTTTGTCTACACATGGAGATTCTCCACGATATTAACCTGATAAGTAATCTGGTTAGTTTCTGTAATGATTTTTCCCATTCAAACATCTAAACCCCTCATTCTATGTAATTAATGTTTCACTAAAAAACCTTAACCTTCTTAGGAAGACAGGTAAGACCTCTTTCGTGCTAATTGCCATATTAAGCATATGCTAGAGTCCAAACATAAAAGACAAACAAGCCCCACCCCAACGCCCCCCACCCCCCAAAAAAAAAAAAACCCAGCAAGAGTCTCAGAAGTTTATAGAATATCGACATAGCTAGTGAAAAAAAACAAAAACTGAATTACAGTTACTATGAAGTACAAAGTTTAAGTATACTTTTCTAACAGGGTTATTGCAGTGGCTAATAGTGACTAGTTATGCTTTGTACAAATCGAAAACTGATCCCATTCATTTGTAAGAAGGCATGCACAGATGTGACATTCCGAGATGCTATAGAACTAAATGTACAAAAGTTCTGTGATGGCTTCTCAACAAATTTTGAATTCGGAAGAAATTTTTTGTCCAAAATCTTCCAGCCTGAGATAATTTAGCAGGAAACTTTCTCTGATAGTTTTATTTTCAATTTGTATCCATAAAACTTGGCAAAGAAGTTATATTGCAATGAAAAACATCTAATGTTACATACCTTCACGAGCTCAATGTCTTTGAGTTCTTTTGCACCAATATACACAAGAAACAACTACAGCTCACGACTTCAGCAACACAAGGACAAGAAAAACCATGGTAATCAGAGAGAATGCATGGTAGTCAACTGAAATTCAGGAAATACAATCAGTCAGATCCCCGTGGTAAGATTGACAACATTATAAGTTAACTAGATAATAATAATAATAATTATAATAATAATAATAATAATTACTGTTTAAGAACATTGATCCAGAAACCACTATAACTGTGACAAATATGGAGCATAGATTTCCTACACAGCATTCCACTTCGATGGTTAGAGGATAAAGAAATAAAGCAAGATTTATGATATAAGAAGAAACGCAATAAGATCCTCACCACCAAAAGATAGATAAGTTCCAAGTGCCAAGCAACTTCAGGGAATTGTGTATGAATATATATTTCCTGCTCAAGAAAAAGAAAAACATTAAATTCCATTCAGTTACTTGAATTTGGAAAGCAAGTGAAGAAAAAAGGTACAGTTCAACTATTTCCAAAAACCTTCATTTTTTCTTAACTGCATACACTAATGTGAAATTTAAACCTTGGATAAATGGTGAAATGGAAAATAACAATTGTACAGGAAGAAATCATAAATCTTGTTTGGCGATTCTAAATTTTTAAAAGACTCTTAACTTACCATCAAAGAGAACAATAAATAGCAGACTTTGTTTAAAAACACCAATCATTTGCCAACAAAGAAAAAAAAATGACAATGATATATTGTCATTTCTTATGTCTCCCTGTTTTTTATTGGAGCAAAATATATAACTTAAAGTGAATGTCTATAGCATCTTCTTTTTCTCGTTTTATGTTCTTCTAGTGTGGTAGTTGGGCAAAATAACTGACTGAAGAAAGACAAAAGTTACCTTGTCCAAGAATCAAAATACCATTCGCACCCAAAGGTATAAGATCTTGTATCTTTTCAGCAGAAAGAATTGCTTGAATAACTAGCAGATATAAACAGTAATATTTTAGATAAATTCAGGGTCAGCATTTGAGAACAGCTGCTAGCCAAGGTGAGTCCAAATATTAATAAAAAGACAAGGCATGTGAAGTTTTAATTTGAAAAACAAAGCCAATATAAAGAGGATTAAAGAAACCTGTGATCCGAATTAACTTTTCCTGGGTCACATCTCCATCGTTTGTATTGACAGCAGCATCCATGTTGGATAGAGTTATCGTGTGCACGGAATGGAACCCATCTGATACCCAAAAAGTTCGCATTTCTGCTAAGCAATAGCAGGATCATTCAGTTGAAGAATATAGATAGATAGATATAGGCAAAATCAAAATTTATTCTGCTCATCGAAATGGAATCCTTTTACCAAACTCATTATGAAGCTTTGATTCCATTTTATCTTTACCTAGTACGATATCATTACCACCCAGACATAAGTTAGTTTCCCCTTATCAACACATGAGTTTCCAATTCCTATAATTATTGGTTCAACATGTAATAAATTATCCTTGGATCACCTTTTTGGAAGACCCTATGAACATTTTGATCACATAGTTGGACATGCAAGCAACATCAAATTTTATGGAGAAAAAAAAAAGGAAACAAGAAGAGTTAGAATTGGATACTCGAGGAAAAATCTGGAAAAACAGCCAGCTTTTGCACTTTCATACTATGGGGCAACCGCCTCATGTGAGCCATGACATTTGGTCCAACAACAGGGGCAGAAAGGCACAAGATATGTAAATCTCCTGTAGAGTCCAAAATCACAAATTTCTTGGGAGGTAATGCCTGGATAGAAACTGCCTTCAAGGTTGTAGGTTTCATGCCCTCAGTCACCTCCCTCTTAAATGCCACAAAACAAGCACCCCCTTCACCAGAGTCTTGGCTGCATCTTACAGATCTCTGTTTTACTGTAAGTTAAATGATAATCAGCATCATGAACCAACAACAAAAAACAAAGAGCAGTATTTAGAAACAGCTTCCAGTTCTATGTAGAAATAGCTAAGTTAGATTCCACAAGCGCCACAATTAATCTCCTAAACAAATATCAAAAATCAAAGAAAAGATTCAGAAACCATTACTTGCCAAAGACCAAAAAAAAAAGAAGAGGAAGAAGAAGAAGAGAGCCCCTAATCAAAGGCGTGATACTCATAACAGTGATTTACCATCTAGAGGCATCCTTATGAATCTAACCATAGGACAGCACCTCGCTTAATATGAGTTCATCCATTTCCTGGTCAAACAGAAATTCCTAAAAACAATCTGTCAGAGCAAATTGCAAATGTACAGATAATGAAAACCATAATGATGGGATAAATAGGAGTACAAAGGTAAGAAGTTACCAATCCACAAAGAACGCTTGTTCACCAAGGCGATTCAATAAATCCATAAATACAATTGAATATCAAAGTTCAACAAAAAGAAAAAATGGAGTATGGTTAATGTTTACGTTAAAAAGATTTATAGTATTAATTAAAGAATTCTGTCATGAATTCTTTTAGCATTTATTAGGAATTTTATTATCTAGGATATTCTTACCTCCTGTCCAACAAAAAACAGCTCACGAGTCATGGATGCTTAGGCTAATAAGCTTTTCAGTGTTAATTAAGAGTTCTTTTATGACTTTTTGCTTTAAATAGGAATTTATTATTTTATTTTATTTTTTTTGTCTAGGATATGCTTATTCCTATTTTGCTTTTGAACTATTAGAGATTTTGTTCATGCCTTATAAGAAGCACACATATTATGTTTTAGAAAGACTCTTTGACAGAATACGTTTAAAATCTGAAAATCAACTCCTGCTGCTCTCCCCCACTTTCTTCTACATTTATCCCCTTTCTATTCCTCAACACCATTCTCCTCTTTCTTCTGTTCTCTCCCTCAGCCTCTTCCCATTCTACATCAAGAGAAAAACTGACAAGTTCAAACACAAATATTAAAAACCGCTGCCTCATTGGAGAATTGAATCATTAACTTATTTGTTATCCATTCGCTTTCCCCTCTAAATGATTTTACTCCCACAAAATCCTAGAATTGGCATACACCTTGCAATTTTCTTATCTTTTCAGGGAAAAAAAAAGTGAGAGGACATGCAGAAGCTGGCAACTTAATTCTAAATCTAAAATAAGAGGGAAAAAAGTATCTTTATTCTCTCAACAAAGCCAATTAAAGGGTGTCACTGATTGTTTTTTTTTCAAACAAGATATGAAAATCCAAATCAAGCTAAATTTGCTGACTGCCTTTCCAATTAACCAAGGCTAACATGATATTGAAAGAAATCATGACTTCATGACAACAACATTCTATTTGTTTAAACAAATGATGCTGAAGAGGGGCTCTTTCTGAAGACCTAAACATAGCAAAGGGTATTTGACCTTCAATGTTGATGAAAGCTACAAATGACAAGGTTAACAAACATGTTGACAATAGAAAGGAGAAGACATCGTAATTTTAATTCATAACTTAATAAGACAATTGATTCATCAAGCACTTAAATTAGCTGCATAGGTTCAATACTAATTACCAATAAATTTTATGTTCAAGATACTCAGATCCAATTCCTTTTAATCTCTGGTATTACAAATTTTGTTTCTATTCAGAGGAGGCCTCTTCCCCGGTAAATTTCATCTCTCATTAAAAAAGGAGGGCCCATTAATAAACTGCCAAATGGAGCTTTGCCTCGGAAAAAACATTTGGATTTAAAATTGTACCACCTAGACGTATAACACAATATGAGCAATTCTGTTGGAAATCTTGCGCCCATATCAAAACAACAGTCCATGAATCTGTGATCAAATTATACTTATCGCATTCACAAATCACTGGATCCTAAACTAATGGAACATTCCCAATTTAGAAGAACAAAACTTCCGGCAGGACAATAGACCGCCTTCATGAACACATACAAAGTCCAGGATAAACAGAAGAAACTATGCTCCAACCTTGAAAGGGATCTTCTAAAGTAAAACAGACAGAGTTTAAATACATGTAACAAGAATAACAGCACTACAGAATTCACATTGCAAAAGTCTCAACTGCTAAGTTCTATATACCACAAAGCTAAACAATCACATTTATTTACATTACTCCAACACTAACTAGCAAAAAAAATCAACTTTTTTCAGCACATAATGAACATCAACAAAGCTCAAAAGCAACACATTGTACTTGCACACTTACCAGAAACACAATGTTTATCAGTCTTCCCATCCAACGCACCATTGCAAGCATTCCCGGAACTTGAACTGACCCCATTATCCTCCCCGTCACCATTTGACGATTTCAATCCTTTACCATCCAACTTCCCATTCGAATCAAAACCCTTGACTTTCTTAACTTTCCATTTCACCAGCTGCCTCAAATTAAAAACCCTGACCCCATTATCCTCCCCTAAAATCAAGACTCCAGAAGAAACACTTATTGACCAAACAGGCACACTACACTCAATCACCGCACACCTCATCAATTTCAGCATCTCACCATCACCATCATCAATAAGTTTCACCGCAAAGACCCAAACTTTCTTGCTAGAAACTGAGTGCAGCACAAAAAAATTAATAGACCCAACAATCTTTATTGAAACCCCATGGTTTATATCCAGCAAAACACCAAGTTTTGAATCAAAAGCAAGACCCTTTTGATTGCAAACAACTTGGGGTTTATAAAAAAAGCTGTCATTTTGTAAAACATGGAACCTTAAGAGAATCTGAGACCCGCCTTTATATGGGCCAGCAACAAGAAAGAGGACTTTAGGGATAGGGTCTTGGTGGATGAGAAGGAAAGAAGAGGAAGAGGAAGGGGAGGGAACTAGGGTTTGGGGTTTTGGAGGGAGAGAGGGAAGGGAAGGGAAGGGAAGTGAAGGAAAGAGGGAAAGTGAGGAATCAGTGTGCATTAATGCTAAAGAAAGAGAGTTTGGTTCAAAAAGAAGGGATTTTGTAGCAGAAACGGAAGGGGGAAGAGAGAGTTTGGAGGATTGTACAAGTACCATGAGGAGAAAAAACCTTTGAACTTCTTGTCAGGGCATTGAGGGTTTTGGCTTCTGTGTTTGTGATTTTGTTGTGGATGGGAATTGGGATGATTACTGAGTTTGTTGATGGGAGAATGGAGATCCAAAGGTTAATTAATTGATTATTTAATTGATGATGTAGATTGTACAGGACTAGTTGGATTAATTAATTGATTATTTAATTGATGATGTAGATTGTACCGGTCTATAATTAAAGATAATAATTTGCAATTCATGATTTGTAAATGGATTAATGATATTTCAGTGTTTTTTTTTTTTATGTTATTTTTTAAAATGTGTTTTATTTAAAAATATACTAAATTAATATTTTTTATTTTTTAAATTTTATTTTTTATATTAACACATAAAAATAATTAAAAATACAAAAAATATTTTTAAATAAAAATAAATAAACTTTTATTGAACACATTTCAAACACGTTACAAAAACGCTACAAGACTTAAACCTTTAAACCTTTAGGACAGTTTGAATCTTAATATGATTTTTAAATGTTAATTTTCCTGGTAATTTATGAACATCAACTTTGTAGGGGGAAATAACAATTTCTGACAGAATACTATCTTTACAACGTTAAATTAAATTATAGATGCGTGTTAGAGATTTATTTTTAGTATGTTAATTTTAATTATACTTGATATGATAATAATTATTTTTTAAAATATTTTTTATTTAAAAATAAATTAAAATAATTTTTTTTATTTTTAACATCAGCATATCAAAACAATCTGAAAATACAAAAAAAAAATTAATAAAAAAATATAATTTTTATAAAATATTTTTAAAACATAGAAACAAAGTCACTCTTTATTGAACAATATTATTAGAGAATAATATAAATCATATCCTGAGACATCACCTAACAGCTTAAGTTATTGGGTTAAGATGATTTTCTGACATTGTATCAGAGCTTTAATGACCAAGCGGTCACGAGTTCGAATCTCATCATCCTTATTTATTTGATAAAAATTAAGCACAAGGTAATGTGGGTCTGTGCAAGTTTCAAGCCCAAAGGACTTTCACTTGAGGAGTGTGTTAGAGAATAATATAAATCATATCTTGAACTTTACCTAATAGTTTAAGCTATTAGATTGAAACGGTTATTTGACATGGTATCAGAGTCTTGATGACCAAGCGATAAATTAAGCACAAGGTAACTTGAAGGGGTGTGTTATGGGACCTCACTTAACTTAACTTAAGTTATTGGGTTGAGATGGTTCTTGGACAAATATATTATATAAAAAAAAATACAATCCCATTACAATTAGTTATTATTTAAACAATAACTAGTACACAACTTACATAAGTAATTTAAGAATTTATTTTGAAGTATAAAAAATACTATTTAATAATTTGGATAAAATACTATTTAATAATTTGGATGGAGGTTGGTTATTAATTGGGATAAAAAAAAAAGCCGGCATTCCACCCTCAATTGGGACGGATAAAAATTGAGTTATTTTCTAGGTTATTTTACATATATATAAAAGGTTTTGCTGAAATCCACAACATGCTGAAAAACCGACACCTTTACGTGAGAGAAGACTATGGTTGACATGTCGCCCATACGAGTTGTGTCATCCATCCTTCGCACCTAGTTATACATTTATAATATTTCTTCTTCTTTTTCAAATATATTTTTGTGAGATATTTTTTTATATATTTAGTTATATTACATAATTCTCATTTTCATTCAAATTAAAATTAGAAATAAAAGCTGAGAAGCTTAAAACAAAATTTAAAAAGAAAAGTGAAACGACACGGCTTCGTAGCAAAGTAGCAAGCAAACCAAGTCAATTTATTAGCCACGGCCATACATCATTAGTTAGTATAATTAGCAATGACAGCGTGTGGCTCACAAGCCTTAGCCGCGGGGCTCGGCTCGACAGCGGGGCTAGGCTCGACAGCCTTCCCAAGCAGCTCCTCAGGCAAGTCCGCCTTGAGACCCTTCAAATAAAAGGTGTAGAACAGCTTGAAAGGGAACACAAGCTGCTGTAGCTTAACCTGACCATACACCCCTTCAAAAATACCTGACCCTCCAGTCACAGCGAGATACGTGTCCTCATAGGTCAGATAAGATCCCTGCACCGCAATGTGACCGTAGTCGCCAAAGTAGAAGCTGTAGATCGCCTCATACCTGTCACCTTTCTTTTCCGGTTTGTTTTGGATCAGCACGCATAGTCCAGCTGTTATTCCTACCCGTTTCTGTAGGTCTCCGGTGTAAAGCTGTAATAATGAGAAACAGCACATAGCCACCATCAATTTTAAAAAAAAAACACAAAATATAATGTTTAATTATTGTTTTAAGATTAAAAAAAACGAAGAGAGCAGAATAAACATATTATTCTTCTGTATTTTATGTTTTAAGATCACAAAAAATTAAATCTTTTATTTCTTTAAACAAATATATTTATTTATTTATTTATTTAAAATCACAACGTGGTTAAGGAATCTATTGTTATTGTAATGTCTTAATGGATCACTATCATGTTAGCTTCTTGTCTGAAAGTGCATTTTATAAAGTGTCACGTTATAATGATGTCTTTTTTATTAAATTTATTCCTCACCCCAGATAAGAAGGTAGCTATCAATTATTTTTTATTTTCTAAATCATAAAAATAAATTATCAAAGCATAGATTTACAAGAATAGATTTTAATATTTTTTTAATTTCAAAAATAAATGATGTTTTTTTATCTTGTTTTGCAACGGCCATTTAGTGTCGGTTTGGTATATAGCGTTTCAATTAAAATTTTCAAAACTTTTGGTTTTTTTCCTTCAAATTATTCTTTTTATTTTTTAAATCATTTTAATATATAAATATATTTAAAAAAATAAAAAATATATATTATTTCAATACATTAATAACTACCCATTATTTTGAAACCAAGGAACTTGCTTTGATCATTGAGAAATTGAAGATGAAGGTCGAGAAAATCTCCAAGAATTTTTCGCAATTTTGCAGGAAAATATATTTCAAGAAAACAAATTCAAAAGAGAACAAGTGGCAAGTCAGCAGCCCAAAATAAAAGCAATATTATCAAGGGAAACAAGCAAAACTCAGATCATGGAGATGACTTACTTTGTTGCTAAAAGGCACAAGATCGCCAAGAGAATTAACAGATTTCTGGCTCAAACGAAGATAAGCAGGGCTTCCACGGTCTCTCTCATTGATCTCATAGACACTCAGCTCTTGAACTTTGGCTGAAACAAGCAAAAACACGAAACCCCAAAAGGGTGCGATCATTAAATAACTGGATTTTCTTTTTTTTGGTATAAGATAAAAAACAGAGAAACATCAAAGATCACACTTACTGGGTCTTGAATCCTCAGTCGAGGCAGCTTGGCTTTTGCAAGAGAAGGATCTCTTCGTCCCAGAGAAGTTGCCAAGGCTTGTAGTTTTTGTGAGGAGACATGGGTTTTGGGCCAGCTTGAAAGACAAGAGCGATGCTTTGGTGGGCACAACGCCACAGGTGTGTGATCTTGCTGCAGATGCTTTCACAGAAGAGATGGATCTCAAAGCAGAGCTTGAATAAGCCGCCATTGATCTTGATTCTTGGTGACTGTGAGGTTATGTTTTTTCTTTGTTTGGGAACAGAGAAAATGATGGAATTTGTGTGAGAAAATGGTGTGGGGTGGGCCTGTTTATATAGGAAAGTGAATGCTTCTGAGTTGTGACCATGTGGGCTATTTGGCTGTGCGGAAAGACGGTGCATCTGCGAGGGCATTAGTCAACGGTCAGCGGAGTGCATCAATTTCTATGCAGAAAAGAGAAATTCAGCTTTCTTCACGTTGCAAACGTGATTCGGTGTTTGGTCGGAGAGGTTCTGAACGGGAACCGCCAAGATTTTGAGAAACTGAAACAACATTTTACATTCGAAAGTGTCAGCCATTCATACTGAATCAAGCAGCACATCATTTTAATTTGGAATTTTGATACCTTCAATCTGTAATAATTTTTAAACATTTTTTTTTTTTTTAATTTTAAATCATAATGTAAAAGTTTTTTTTATAAGTAATTTACATTAGAAGTAAAAATGATTCATAGCGGTTATTTTAAAAAAAAAAAAAAAACGAATGTGGTATAACTTCAAAATTAAACTTTTTATTTTTTTGATTAAATAAAAAAATTGACTCAATGTTATAATAAATTTTTTATTTAAGTTAAGAAAAATTAATCAAATATGTCTATTACTGGTTTTTAGTAAGAAGTTAAAAAATTCAATTCATAAAAATTATACCAAACATTATTTTAATAATTATATGGTATTAACTTTTCTTAATTATAATTGCCAACAATTTTGAATTCAATTATATTATTTAAAATACATGTAAAATAAATTAAAATAAAAATTAACTCATTTGCTCTTTTTGTTACGATTTTCTTTTGTAAGTACCTTTATATTTATTTAAAATAACCGAGGTTGTCAATTCCGTTTCGGTACGTGTTTTATTTTTTCAATTAGAATGGAATGTTTCAGTTTCGAAGTGTTTCAACGTGCCGTTTCAGAGTTGTACTGTTCATATATATATATATATATATATATTCAACAAACATTATTCAAATTCAAGATAAATTAATTATAATTATGCAATACAAACACAATGTCAAACAAATATAATTTTAAAATTTAAAATATTTCTAAATAGTCAATATTAAATAGATCTTTAACTTAAAGTAATTCAACTTAAACAAAATATCAAAA
>Ga0307511_10002898_pt1 | contig 17779 bp, 10 predicted proteins | sample 13_EM_MG_FD_200266 | JGI IMG/M metagenome (GOLD analysis project Ga0307511, IMG submission 200266) | Populus trichocarpa ectomycorrhiza microbial communities from riparian zone in the Pacific Northwest, United States - 13_EM | ecosystem: Host-associated > Plants > Roots > Unclassified | place... | reverse complement strand
TCTGGGTTGTCGGAGGCTCCTCTGGGTTGTCGGAGGCTCCTCTGGGTTGTCGGAGGCTCCTCTGGGTTGTCGGAGGCTCCTCTGGGTTGTCGGAGGCCCCTCTGGTAAGCCTTCTGGAGCAGGCCAAAACAGCCTACATCGAGTGGCTGCATGAGATATATGCAATGTAGGCGTAGGCATATCATGTGGGCATCGAAACTATGGTTGAGTGCAACCTGTATCACTCAATAGCTAGTGAAATATGTAAAGAGTAGCCATCCTCGTAGTTCATACTGAAGGCGTGGGTATACCATCCAAGTATGCACTTGTGGAGACATATTTTTATGCTCTGCATCCTGGTTATCAATCCAGTGGACTTCCCTAGCCTACGCAGCCTCATCACTATATCAGTGGGGGGGGTGGCAGTTGAAGGGGGGGGGTGGCAGTTGAAGGAGGTGGGGGAGGCGGTTGAAGGAGGGAGGGGAGGCAGTTGAAGGAGATGGGAGAGGCGGTTGAAGGAGGGAGGGGAGGCAGTTGAAGGAGGAGGGAAGGCGGTTGAAGGAGGGGGAAGCAGTTGAATGGGACAGTACCAGACCTACCACAAGCTTGCGGATACCGGCAACTATCATCAATCATGATACAGACCCCTAGGTAGTGCTACAAATTGATGTAGGGGTCTGCACTGCCGTTGCAGACATAAATGAGGCGGAAATTGAGGAGCAGCGGTGGATTTTACAAATTCGGGCATTTTTCGAGGTAAGTGGAGATCCCCAGTGGTGGGGGGCTAGGAGACTTGTATTATCTTACATGCTAATAGACATATAGGGCCTTGAGTGATCCATAGTACCTATCGGAGTAGATTAATTCCTGGATAGGGTGGTCATAGGGTGACATAAGTTAAGGGGGGGTTATTGGGTACTTTTTGCTCTGATTCGTATCCGTATGATATAGAGCGGGTTCGATATAGTTATGGCACGAGTTTAAGCAATACAAAACTGCATAGAGGTGGTCGTAGGTCTCATCCCCACCAATTACAGTAATAGTGTATAGCTAGGTACATTTCAAAAAAAGGGAAATGATGTGAAAGTGAAATATGCTGATGAAGGTAGTCTGGCGGGCACCGGCTATGTTGAAGGTTAGTTTTACCTGCAGATGAGCTGATAATAATGCTACACATGCTTTTACCATGTAGTTGCCGGTTGTTCTGGACTTACCGATGGAGCCTAATCTGGAAGTCTGATAAATTAGAGTCTGGGCACGAGATCACTTGCGAGGAGTTGAAAGCACAACGGGCTCCACGCGGTCGGTTGCTCTCATCGTCTAGATCAGTCTGTGGTATGGTTGGCAACACCCACCTGGTTTGGGTGGTTTTCCCGCACTCGAGGCTGATTTAACTAATCCTGCAGAACGCCAAGAATTAGTCTCCGCTCCGAGGTACTAGGTCCCCGTAAAGGACAAGAATGCCGCGAAACACTGCCGAAATGGTAATGCAGAACCACCTACCGTACTTACCTAATCAGGGTCCAACTACATACTGTAATTCGAGCTCATGCTCGTTCGAAGATCGAGCAAAAAAAGAAAAAAAGAAAAGGTAACAGCCGCTTTAACCCCTGGCTGGAGTCTTCTCGGCAGCGGCCTTTTGGCCTTCCCATAAGGTGGGGATCCTCACAAGGTCAAATGACCCCTGAGGGTTTGAAAATTTAGAGGGAGAGTGTGGGGTGTGCTCTCCCAAGGCGTTCCTGACGTTTTGGCTGCCAGAAAAGGTTTTAGTATCTGTGTTGGATCATATTCACCGAGACGTCTGTCAGGGAGTGTATATACCTTATAAGCTTAGTCCTTGCGGCTATTGTTATCTACCACCGTCCAATTAGGCTTTTGCCAACGTTGGTTTTTGGCTGGCGGCCTAGTGTAGACATTGATCGACATTGAAGATACCGGAGAGGAGAGGGCCACAGCCGATATGATGCACCCAGATGCTATATCTGATCATCTAGATGTCGATTCCGGGAGTCCTTGAAATTGAGATCAGGGCTTGAAGCTCAGGCTTTCACCGAAGTATTGCGGAAATCTTTGATTCGAAAGCGAAATCGATGGCTTGATCTTAGGGTAGCACAGAGCAAAGGATCACGGAAGGTTGATGCCCGTGACCCAGAAGTCGCGATGTGCTTCCTGGCAATGCCTCTCAGCGGTGCCATCGGGGCCGACTTGCTGAGTGGGGAGAACAAACATCTTGCGGAGCCGGGATAGAAGACGCCGGCGCAATGAAGGTTTCTTGAGACCCCTGTAAAGGGAAACGGGTGAAAAAATAGAAGCCATTGTGTAGTGTCAATATTGTAAGATGGGATAGTATCAATATCAACGTCTGCGTCTGAATAAGAAAGAAAGGAGGAAAGAGGTCCGTTATATATCACCTATGGATTTAGATTTCACATGTACCCTTCTCCACGATCTCGTGTGTGAAAGACAGCCCCAACACAACCCTAAAGGGCAGAAGGTGTCTAGTCAAAAATTTAGCCAGCTACCCGGATTTACATTCGCAAAAGGCTATTGTAACATTCTCCCAAGCCTTGCAAATTTAATATAGGTGTCAAGTTTAGGCCAAATTTTGGAAGCCCAACAGAATGAACATATCGTAGCATCTTTCCCCAGACCTTGGGAAAGATTGGAGCTCTCACTTGGAGTTCCTTTGGGAATGACTGAGCGGGGGATGTAATTCAGGGTAACCATCCAATTGGATCCATCACTCAAACGCTTATAGATACACTTATGATATTCCCAATTGCTCATGGAAAACGATCCTCATGGTCCTGAAATTCTAGTATTTTGTGTTGGTTACCCCGATTTACACATCACAAGTGAAAGCCTAATGCTACACTTGACTTTAGGCACGTGCAATTAAAATTAGTAACTAGCAAGCCACCGTGGCTTTTCAAAATAGTTTTTAGGTAATAAGAAGAAAAAAGGGAGATAATATGTTGTGAAGAACTGGCATTTAATTAAAAACTCGACATTCCCGTTACAAAGCACATGCTACGTAATTTGGCAGACAGCCCTTGTGACAGCAATGTACTTCAAGACCCATGTGAACTTAGCACCATGCGCTAGAATCAAGTCTAAGTAAGCTACATGAGAGTTAGAGGAGGTATGCGACACATCACCATCTTTGAAGACTCTGCATAAGTTTCAAGTCCAGGCAGACATTGAATAATCTCCCGGAGATGCAGTCAACTTGACAAGATAATTCACCCTCTATAGAATCCGCTAGGTATGGGATTTCCTGGCCAAAACACGCCAGATTAGAAAGGGATTTGGTACCTTATAGGTGCACGGGACTGTCCGCTATTGAAAACCACATGCTACCTTGTTGTTGGTATTGTGCTCGGGCAGTCATCAAGATTACTACCGGACCTCCATAGGAGCGGTCGTGCCAACCAGACTACTACCAGAGTTTATACTGGCTCAACCAATGCAGTTAGATTGCATACCACCCGGACGTTTTGACGGTTACAATTATAAATCTACCCATGATTTTACATATCTTGCATGGTATTCATAAATATACAACGACCACCCGAGTGACCCAAGTAAGGAATAATCCTCCCTAGGGATTCTGGGTACGAGACTGTACAAATTCAAAATGCAAAGCTGTATCTAGTTGGGTGCAACCAGACGTATAGGTCTCAATTATAAATTTTAGATCTCGGTAGGGATAAATAAGAGCTGCCTAGTATCCTGCCGTGTACCCGACAACCCCATGAAATAAAGAAATTAATCCTCAGCAGAGTTCTATAGACATGTCCATGCAGCTATTCCCCAAAAGTAAAACAAACAAAACTTGACCTATTCCGGCTCCGCTAAAGCGCTGCCGATCCCAGAAAAAAATACTAAAAGATCCAAACGCCGGACACCAAAGGAAATCGAAGATGCTCAATTAGTGCCAATCCGCCCTCGCCAGAATGCTCTCTAGACTCTCCATAGTACTGTCCCCCCAACCAAGACCCCCATCCGTATCCCGCATGAAATAATCCGGAAGGCCTAGGTGATTCTCGCTTCGCTCACTTCCATCGTCGCTACTGTCATTACGCCACGGGTTCGCAAGAAATTTCCAGGGGCTCCCTTGACTCTCCCTCAATTCCTTCATGCTAACCTCCTCAGTCCATTCATTGGTCAGACCTCTATCTAGATGGTCCGCGGGGGTATCGGGAACATTATCTCGAGGCTTGGTGCCCATTAGCCACCGAAAGATGGCGGCGACACTGAAGCTAGTATCTTGGGGAGGCCTAGTTGAGGAGGGAAGCATGAGGCCAGGGCGATTTACGGGAGCCCGATGCCTAGTATCTTCCCGGTGCCTGGTGTCCTCCTGACGGCTGGGTCTCCGTACCGTTCCCTCTGAACGCCTCACGATAATAGCCTCACCTGTTCTTGCCCGATCAAGGCGCTGCTCTTCGGATATGACGTTGGGGCCGGCCCGAGGCTTGAAGAGTTCCGCGGCAACACTAGAACCCTCGAGCGCACGGGCTACCTCAGAGGAAGGCACTGCTTCTTTCTGGTGCTTCAAAGCGGCGTACCCTTGAAGATATACCATTTGGGCTTGTCTCCGCGCCTCTCTATCGAGTGCTTCGTCCCCAATAGGGTTCATGACCATATGGCGCCCTGTACTCTTATTAGATGGCACCCGTGCAGCATTGCCAAAGCCAAGCCAGTCTGCGAGGCGGGCGCTGACACTTGGTGGTACCGTGTGGGTATCGAGAACGGCGAGGCGCGGAGCGACTGCTTCAAAGACAGCTGCATCCTGGGTGACTGTGGGTCCAGTTTCACGACCGTCAACTTTGGTGGCCACCTTGCGGAGCTTAATACGCCGCTCATTTTTCTGAACTCGGTCGATTAGCTTACCCTGGGATTCAATTAGGTCCTGAGGTGTGACAATCAAATCGCCCCTATTTGCAAGAGCAGCACCAAGATCAACCGCCCTGCCCATACCTGAATACTCCCAGAGTTGTTCCTGGGTGAAAGTCTCGATTGGCAAGCCGTCATCCCCATTCCCGCTCACACCCGCGGGCCCCACTGAGAAGCCAACAACCTCAGTAGCTTCCTTGCCAAGCTTAATGCGGTGTTCGTTTTTCTGAACCCGGTCGATTAATTTACCCCGAGACTCAATCAGGTCCTGAGGGGTGACAATTAAATCACCCCCATGGGCAAGGGCAGCCTTAAGATCAATTGCCTTGCCCATCCCTGAGTACTCCCAGAGTTCTTCCTGGGTGAAATTCTCGACTGGCAAGCTATCATCCACTCCCATCGCATCTTCGCTCACATGTGCATCTTGCACAGTACCAACGGTGGGGGTGGGAACAGCGGGTGTGGCCCCAGACTCGAGTGGTTTTGTAGGATATTTAGTTGTAGCTGCTCGTTCGCGTTCATCAGGGCTTTCTGTGTCCGAAGTGGCTCCAGAAAGCACCGCCACGGCTACACCGGGCCCATCGGGGTTGTCATCCTCATCTTCCCGCTTTGGATGAGGTATCGGTGCAGCCGGTGATTTGGGCCTACGGGTAGGCCTCACCGTGGTAGCTTCTGGGTCTGCACTGCTCGCTTCATCGCTCTTGCTAGGGGCAGGTGCTTCTGGGGTCGGAACCTTGGGTACACGGTGTGGCATGTCATCCAATTTCCCTAGAGCTTTGCGTGCCGTTGCCGGTTCACGTACCCCAACTTGCATGCGACCGCCTTGGTAGGGCCTGAGTATTGCCTTGGCCGATTCTAAGCCAGCAGCCCCTCGGGACTGTCTCTGTGGAGATTCAGGGGTCCCTGGTAATGCGGAATCACTATTCATCCCTCCCTTCCGCACATACGCCTGAGCGATGTTTTGCCAGTCCTGGGCCGCCTTGGGTCGCATAGCAAGCTCGAGCTCTTGTTTATGGGGTTCCGGTATCGATCCTACAATGTCAACAGTTACCTGTCGGTCAGGAAGGCCGATGACCATCGGTCTAAGCGCGAGCTCGGTGCCTTGGATATTGCCTCCGCCCGTGACTCCCGGCCTAGCTGCCGCAATCTTTGCCTCCAGCTCCTTCGCCCTGGCATCAAGTTTGCCAATCTCCGCTTCACGCCATTTCTCACGCCCTGGGGCCAGCCACACCCTCTTGGCAGTCTTCACTACCCAGTTCCACAGTTTTGTGAGGATCTCCCCCACTCCAGTACCTTGTTTCTTTGCCGAACGCAAAAGAGACCCAAGCTTCGTAAGTACAGCCTTTTTCCAGGTCTTTGTCGACTCAGGGTCGGCCTCAAGCTCATTAGGTGTTTCCATACTACCTGAGGGCCGTACTTCATTCGGGCGTTGATAGAGGGTGACTGCGTCATTACTCCTCTTCCAGAGGTTCCCTAGTCCAAGTCCAAATGAATCCCGAGAGGGATAGCAGGCAGACTCCTGCACCAACCGATCACTGAGGCAATTGTGGTGTCTACTGAAACTAAATCCCACATGTTAGCTCCTTCGCAGAAATCATAGTGCCATTGCCATCTCTTTCGTACCTTGCTCTGTCATAAATTTCCAGGCCTAATGGGGCCGCTCCCACACCTCCAACCAAGAATCCGATGTTACAAACGAGTGCAACCAAAAAACACAGGGTCGGTGCTATTGTGGGTAAACTAGAGTCCCTGAAGATCCACATGGTTAGTTCTCGCTGGTGCAAGGAGACAAGAGCAGACGTAAGGCTTCACGGTAAGACGATTATAGCCTTCGTAAGCAACGACCGTTCGAGACTAATATAATTTGAAGACGGAAGAGGAAGAAATGGTAATGGTTAAAGCTATATCAGCTGTGTGCCAGACCGGTGCTGTTCAGAATGCAAGATGCCTCGAGAATAGAAGAGGGGATTGTGATAGATAGTTGCATCTATGGCTACTTGGATTGTGATAAATCCTGTGGGAGTGGAAAATGAAGGAGGGGAATGGGGGGGGACATCGGCTTTATAGGTACTTCACCCACCCCGCTCACGTTTCCAACTCCAGGCATCTAAGTGTGTTGCACGTGTAAGTAGATAGGTAAAAAATCTCGATAGTCTGGGTTCTGGCAGGCCGGGGATAAATGCTAAATCGAGTACAAACTAAGATTGGGATTCGAACCTACTTCCTTCCCTCGTGCGCAGCTTACTAAGTACTGAGGTAAATTACGGTACACTAAAGGAATCTGGGATCTACCCATCAGGAATCTTAAATTACGGTTTAGTACCCAGTTGTACAGGTTACATCAGAAACAACTACCTCCATGGAGACTACGTCTAAGTATTACAGTGAAGTCGCGATATAGGAACCCCCTGATATAAGAAACCTAAGCATCTAGGCCCTAGCCCAACCAGAATCTGTATGGGAAAATTCATCACGATATAAGAAACCTCCGGCTGGTCCCGAGGGAGTTGGTATATCGCGACTTCACTGCACTAGGCAAGTAAGTACGCACATCCTACTTTCCGGCCTCGCCTTCGAGATACCCGCTCCTATGATATTCCATGGATTAACCCCCAACAGCCGCGGCTCTATCACAAGCCTGCTATAATTGGTTACAAATTGAAATTAAAAGGCATGAGGAAGTTTATCTCTTCCTTCAATCTCCAAACTTGTGACGTTGCTCGGAGTCAAGCTCGTACCTCAAGCTTGATCATGAGGGCCAAAGCACCAACAAGAAATCTATCAGGAGCCATCTTGAGGTTGCTCACTAAATCCCCATACTACGGATGTGCAACCCGACGAGCACTGGATATCCAGGGATGCCTCTATATATACAATTTAGGGAGTAAACCCGAGGGCTTGAAGATTGTGTTTGTTTCTAATTAAGCTCCTGAAAGTATTAACCCCATATTGTTGGGTATTTGAATCACCGGATTTTGTGTTACTTCGAGGCTATCCATTACTGTCTCTGAGGCGATAGTGTTTAGCTGATGCAATTCCTTAAAATTAATTTCATGCCACACTGTGGAAGCGGTGGTGACAGCAAGGGAACGAGCTGTATCTAACTAGGCAAATATATTCTAGGTTAGCTGGTTGGCAATCAGAGGAGGCATATCTAGACATTATACGTACTGAAGAATTTGACGTAGAAGGCTCTTAGTACGACTGCCAACGCTGAGGCCGTATAGTTTGAATTCCAGTCATGCTTGATGAATATCTGAACAGCTTGCTCAGTGAACACGCCGTATAATGAACTACACGTAAGGTCCTCCCTCACTCAATTCCCACTTGCTATTCCAACTCCATCAGCCTTCCAAAATCCAAAAACCTTTACTCCCAGTCAAAGAGGTCTCAACCACAGAGAGCTATAAGTACGCCGTCCTTCCCACCTTTCGAAGTGGAGTTTGAGAAGCTAATCTTGACAGACAGATATCTTTCCCAGACTTTGGACTATAAGTACGTGGACTCGCCCACTTTCCAATCACTACAACTAACATTATCAACTACCCTCAAGCTCAACCCACTTCACATCTCCGGTAAGACTCATAAATCAACTTCCCTTAATCTGCAGCGAACTCAAGGTGCTACAATTCTTCCATGTTGACCTGTACCGGGTTTGTGCTAATCTCCTCGACAGACCGCAATCATGGTCAATATTAAGAAATTCGTTGCTGTTTCCCTAACCTTGTTTGGTCTGACGAACGGGGGCGCGGCTAAGTTCATGAAAGAGGGCCCAGCAGGTATGAATATCGGTGGCTCCAACAACACTAGGAGCGCCTATCGTTCCTCTGTTCCTATCTCTCTGCTTTCCGGTGATGGGGACGCAATGCAGTTTCACCAGCTGCATAAACGATATTCCCAAGGAGCAGCAGCGGTCTGCCAGAGCCCCGCGTTCGACCTGACAAGCACCAATTGGCATGATGCCGGTGCCAACGAGTTTTTGCGCCGTTGGGTGCATGACTTTATCGGGGACAGGGAGTATAGTATGCGCGGTATACTAGGGTCCCTCGCACAAGCTTTCTTGGGTCGCAACGACTTCCGTTGCACTGTTGGCTCTTCCCACTCGTGTATGGTGACATGCAATGAAGTTGTCAGCTTGGTTGAGGATCCTCATGATGCCAGGGCCCTTTACTTTATCATGACGGCTGGTAGGCATTACCTCGAGGTGATCGAGGTAGCTGACAAAGCTCTCCTTGCGGCACAGGTTAACGTGGGTCAATGGTCTGACATACTGGCTGCCAAGTTCTACTGGACCCAAGAGACGAGCCATGATAGGGTCTTCCGGTTGACTGTTAGATTGATGCAGGATTTTGTGGGCTTTGTCATGTTTACTTTTGCTCCTATGGTTCCCTTCCACATCCTGGAAAAAGCCATTGAGAGCACGCTTACCGAGATTCCCGACAATGCCGAAGCCCCTCACGGGGCTGGGATCGATCAAGCAGCCATGGAGCTCATGCAGAAGAAGGAGAATTTGGAGAAAACCCTCTCCGGTGTAAAGTCGGCTGCCAAGTGGGCACAGGTTGGATATGGTGCTGTCGCTTCCGGTGTCCCATTCCTCGGAATCCCATCCACAGAGCTCATGACCTGGGAAGGCTACGAAAAAGCTCAGATCCTGAACATCGCGGAGTTGGGCATGGCGATTTCCCAACTTATCACCGAGACCAGACACAAAAATCTGAAAGCGGTGGAGGAAGCCTTCAGTGGTCGGGTGGTTGATGCAACCGGAGGCACCATGCTCGGACAGATCTTGGAAGGTGGCTCTTACCTCGCCGTGAATTCCCAGATGATGCACCAGTGGTCTGGACACCAAGCAGAGAAGAGACTCACAGATGCCTTGAAGTACCGAATTTTTTCTGAGGCATTGAAGTCCCAGGGTATTTATATCCATTGCACCAGAAAAATGAATGCCTTCAGCTGCGAGAATGACGACCGTGGGCCCCAGAACTTGAAGGCATGCATCGATAACCGCGTCTGTTATATGAACAAGTGGTCTGGGCGAGGTTATTGGTGGAGGCATCATGTTGAGGAGCCCTTTGGAGTGGATCAGATGGGTGACTGGCCAATGCTCGTAACACCGGAAGACATCATCCTTTCCAGTTACAAGACATACAAGCAGGAGAAAACGGGCAAGACCATTAGCAAGTTCGCCACCCAAGAGGAACTCCTCTCGCCCCAGGCATTTATGGATGCCAGCACTCCCGGTTCCTTCTTCCTTCCGGTTTGTGTCAACGATCGCTTCGCTCAGGTCACCACCCTCGACGATTACAAGCTCTGGGACAACTTCAATCAGAACTCAGAGAAAAAGACGCTCCCTTGTTCTTGCGGTGAGTTCTGGGGTGACGAAACGGAGCAAGTCTGGCATGATACTGGTCTCGGAATCGCCAAGCATCAAGAGAAGTACCGCTCGTCCTTCTGTCCCCGACAACTCAAGAAGAAAATGGGGGGCAATAAGCTTGAGAGATTCGTCGCAGATTGCCATCTTCGGGTTTCAAAGGGAGGGTTGTTCAATAGCTACCGAGATGGGAAACACCCTTTCTGTGACGTGGTGATGGATATTATCAAGGCGCATGGACGATCGCCAGATGATATTGACCCCTATCTCAAGTTGGCTCTTGAGTGCAAGGCTGGGCTCCACGTGACCAGCATCAGAGGGAAGCCAAAGAAGGAGTGCGAGATGTATGTGAAAGCTGGGTTTGAAGAGCTGGTCAATAAGAAGCACCCGAAGGCTGCTACTTGGTTTCCTAGAGGAGTGTAGGGAGAGTGGGATGGCAAGAGGGGGGTAAATGGGAATGAAAATGATAAAAAAAGAATGAAAATGAAATTGAAGAAAAAAGGATGAAATGACAATGAACAAGAAAAACATTCGAGACTGGCTGTAGCCTCGAGACTGGACTGGCTGACAGCGCGGGAGAGTCGCGGGAGAGAAGCAGGTGGGACCAAACGGGAAGGGGGGAGACATACATCTAATAGAGGGAAAGGGGAATTCATGGCATGAGACGGTTAATGTTTTTGGAGTGGTTTCTGTCCGTGTTTTGTTTACTCGCTTGACTTGCATATCTGTTTTCTGTCCTTTGATATATTGAGAATAATAAACCAAGTGTTATCCGCATTAACCAAGCCTGATATACTTCCGATTGCCCAAGCAGTTGACTGTGGTGCCAAGTAACTACCGGCACATCCCGGTCTCAAAACCCTCCCTTCCCCGGATTTCCACCCCACAAAAATTCTCTTGACCAGATGTTCTCACTGCGGCCGACTCCACATTTGTGCCGATTACGATGCCCGTTACTACGGCCGCCACAATGTCGTGCACTATACACCAGAGCGTCGCGGCGCTTCTCGCAGCAATTACCAGCGATTGACACGAGAAACAATACAGCTAGACATATTTGGCCTGTACCCAGAAGGTGCGCACAGCGACCTCAGCAACACTTACAGCGGGGGTATAAAGGCAAGATTCTTCTTTCATTTCCCCCCAGCTACGAGGGAGCCCTTTCCCCATTGATCATACGCTGACTTGAATACTTCCAGCAACCTCCTGTGACCCGCATGAAATCACCGACCTCCCCGAGGGCATCTATCGGGACTACGGCCTCCTCCCCTCCCACCTAACCTCCAAAGAAGACCTCCATCTCCCTATAGGAATGCTTAACCGTGCACGCTCCATCGCCGAAGAACACACACAACTTAAATCTAAGCTCGAGGCAGACTATTCCTCCGCCACTGCTATCCAGGTCGGAAAACTCGACCGAGTAGCCACCGCATTACGAAATTATGATGGCGGATTCTACAATCTCCAGCAGGCAAAGGATATGCTCGAATGGTCTGATCCATCATTTTCCCGCGAGGAGTTGCTCGAGGAAGTTTCGAGTGCTAAGGCAGCGATTAAAATTCTGGCCGATGCACTCGCCGCATCACTGATCCCACCCCATCCATTCGCGCACCTTCCCGCAATTATAGAAATTCGCCCCGGGACAGGCGGTGATGAGGCGGCGATTTTTGCGTGGAATTTGTATGAAATGTATACCAAGTTTTTCCAGGAAAAGGGGTGGCTTATATCGATGATTTCACTTGATACCGATGCGGAAATCGCTGGCGGGTGCGCGATCCATGAGGCGATTTTCTCGATCGATAAAGCTGGGGCGTATGATCTTGTGCGGAGCGAGTCTGGTGTTCACCGGGTACAGAGGATCCCAGTCACGGAGACGAAGGGGAGGGTACATACTTCCACTGCAACGGTTATGGTTTTGCCATCTTTTCCCGAGGGAGAGGCGGATCCGGAGAATTTGGTTGATCCGAAGGATGTTAGGGTTGATGTTATGCGTGCGAGTGGTGCGGGGGGGCAGCATGTGAATAAGACGGAATCCGCCGTGAGGTTGACGCACATCCCGACTGGAATTGTTGTAGCAATCCAAGATGCGCGATCGCAGCACAAGAACCGGGAAAAGGCATGGGGGATCTTACGATCACGGATTGCAGAACGGAGGAGAGCGGAGAAAGAAGCGGAAGAGTTGGCGATGAGGAGGAAGACTATGGGCGGGGGGGGTGGGATGGAGGTGGTTGGGAGTGGAGGAGGCAGAAGTGATAAGATTAGGACCTATAATTTCAAGGAAGGGAGGATTACAGACCATAGATGTGGAGTCACGGTGTATGATTTGGAGAGGATTCTAGAGGGCGACGTGCAGGGAGTGGAGAAGTTGATGGAAGAGGTAGGAAAATGGATGGTGGGGATTGAGATGGAGAGGGTGGCCGCGGAGGAGGCGGCGACGGCGGGAGCGTGATCACATGAGCGGGTAGGCCAGGTGCCGCAAAAGTCGAAGTGTCAAGGCTGCTATACCCCTGGAAGGTTGTAGATAACTGTATATATATATTGCCGTGTGTTCTAGCATAGAAAATAGATTTAGATTTTTGTGAACCGCATGCCCTTAGTCGATCGCAGTTCAAAGTGTTCCCTCAGGCGCTTAACAGAACCTGAAGGTCCCCTGAGAGGCTGTAACCGTTCCCCAGGGCTCTCAAGCTTCATTTCAGACTTTCAATCATCTACTTAGGGATTTTCAGAGCCAATCTCGAGAAGCCCCTGTCCGCTTTCTTTATAATTGGGCACCATGTATCTCCATGTCAATTCAAGTTCCGACCTCCATCCATACGATCAGGCCCCACCATGCAACTCGCTGCAGTCCCTGTGTGAGATTTATCCCATCTTGTGTAATTCGCTATGGCTTTGGAGGAAAAGTGTGAGACTAACAGGTTTTATGTGGGGCTTGGTGGATTTGGTTACCAAGTCATGAGAAAAAAAAACGCTTACGAATTCCCCTAGAGTCCTTGAGGTGCTTAGTGTATATCTCCCAAGGGGGCTTTTCAGGTGTGGACATGTTCTCCGAAGAATTTGGCGTTCTCCTCGAGTCCTTCATGTACTTTTCCTACGAGTTACTTGAACGAACTTCTTGGTGCTCCGCTGCAAGGGCATGTCCCGAGTGTTCTTTGGCTTCTCATCAGTGGTCCTTCAAAAAGCACTGATTGTTTCCATATAATTCCCTTATGACAGTTCTATAATACCACTCTCCAGAGGAGACACTGTAGCAAGGGTGAGCTGATATTATCAGATTCTCTCATGCACCCGTCATGCACCGTGCCCTCATCTACCTGATTACTGATGCAGAGGTAATTGGATACTACTGTAGCAAGCTGACAGGGATGCACGATCTTTATCAGATCCTTGGATGTATCTGAACTGCCCCATCCGGGGCTTACTTAGTCTATGCTAAGGTGGCAGGGAATCGGACCACCCCATTGTGCCCTTCATAGTTGAGTATTTATCAGATTCTTTGATGTATGATTCCTGCACGGCGTCACACCAAAATGACTTGCACTATAAAAAGCATAGAGACTCCAACCCTCATAGGGCTTTGCTGGGTTTTATCAGATTCCCTCATGCGCCACCCTGGTACGCCCCCGGAGTAAATCTGCATGTGCAGGAGTACGTGCAGAATAGCAACCGCTGCAGCATGGCTGACGGTACCCAATGAGGGTGAAGCTGGGGAGCTCAGCTTTCGACTTGTCACTTGTCAGCATTCACTAAGGGTGAAAGCTAGCACATGTAGACGACATTATTGGCCTGCGGAGACTAGTCTGAGTACCGTTGGAGATGATAACCTTGTATGCTAAAGTTTGTAATCATGCATGCATGATCGATACGCACTTGGTCAATCAGCCAGACTAGTTAACCTGAAGTGTTCCTCTAGAAGAACCACTGATGCATGGAAGAATCTGATATACCAATTTAAGTCCCAGTTACAATTAGTTGGTCCGTACTCCGTACATTTGCATATTTTGCCGAATCTGATATGGGAAGAATGATCTGACTTGTGCGTTACCCTGGGCCCACCTGAGTCTGAGGTCTAACCGAATGCGACCAATTTCAACATTCACAACCGCGACCCTATCCAACCAACCGTTTTACTCAGTAGTACGTGAGCACTGCCCCCCCCCTGAAGTATGGAGATTCAATCAAGTACTTTGTCTAGCAAGTGATAAAGAGAAACAACCACAGTTTTATTATTCACCTGCCGAGTCCCTGTGGCGGGGCTCCCGTGACAGTGGCAAAGATAGATGTAGATCTAGGTGCCCACTTTGCAATTTGAATTTGGATTATAGTACCGAGGAATGGATTGACACATATAACCAGGCTCTGCCAAACGGGGGGACTTCCTTATGGCAGCTCTCACCCCCCCATAACCTGCTAAATGTAGGTATGGCAGGTTATGCAAAAGATGACAACAATATACAGCGGTTAACGAATGCGTGACTAAATCAAGGTATACTTTCACAATAGGTAGATCGATATATTATTTATGCCTTGGAACATGTACTTCCGTATATGTAGGATGCCAGTGACATGAGATGTTGGAAGACATGATCAAGGAAACGATCGAAACTGATCTATATTTAGTGTGGTGGAGGTATAACTATATGCAAGCATAGGTTATAAATATTTATATACAGTACGTATAGAGAAATAGGTTACTCGGGGGCATAGCAGAACCGAAGGTACCATAGCTGATATTTAAAAGAGTTGATATGAAGGGTAGTGCTTCGTTGTTGTTAGAAAAGTATTTACATAACATAAAAGTGGCTTTTGATAAATTACAGCCTGCGTGGTTACAAAACACCCCCCAAAACGCACAAAACACTCACAATTAACCAGATAGTACAAATTCACAACTCACAATCTTTTTCCGACAATACTACCAGGCTCGGTGCCCACAACACCCAACACCATTAAATACTCCCCAGTATCCTGCTTATATTAGTGATCTCTGTAAATAGTATGTAAATATCTCACGAAAGGGTACCATAATCAGAGACCGCATCACAAGACCAAAATTGACTATACGTAGGTTGGGTTGATTACAATCATTATTCGTTCATTCCAACAGCATCTATATACCCAAACACGAGCCAAATCAGATCCATAGACCAGCTATAGAACTTCCATTTCCAAAACCGAGGATGCCGAACAAAAAGCGATAACTATACACAATTGCCATCACATTCAGGTCTCTCGGTTCGCCTTCTTCACCCCCGCATAACAGGAACCACCGCCTCTACCTCATCAATGGACCCTCAAAAGTGGTTCGGATGGTCATCGGTATGGCCTTGTGGATACATCCCATGATCCTCATGCCTTGTCCAGTCTTCAGGATGATCCCTCTGCAATAGCTCAAGATCCCTCTTGGTAAGGACTCCACCTGGAACGTGCTTCTTCTCCGAGTTCTCATGAAGCCTTGGTGGGCAACTTCCTCCAGGGGTCATCCGCTCTGCATATCGTTTTTCCATAAAATCAAGCTGATTCTGCAGGCACGACATCCCCTTTTCATCATGTACTCTGTCATATTCACCTCGATTTATCATCTTGAAATAGGTCATGACCATTACGTTTCCGACGTTCTCGCCACGGCTAACTTGGGAATATGGACGGAGCACACAGGTATCTTTAGAAATAGCATCCAGCATTTCTGGTGAATCCGATGCACCTTGGTCAAGGACGTGACCCGTCTCGTGGATGATGGCGTTCATATCTTGCTTTCCATCCCCAGTTTGCAATGGGTTTGTGAGTCCAATATCAGGCCCGAATGCATACGCAGCAAGACCTTTTTGGTTTGGCCAAGCGAACATATGTCGAATTTCCACTCTTGCCTTGACTGGCACTCGGGCAAAAAACTCAAATAGCCTCTCAGAAGAAACAACAGCGCTATTGCAGCGACACATGGTCCATGGTTGAGGGCAATCGTCGTACGTGACGTCGTAGACTTTCATATCGGATACTGGGCATTTGTTATTGCTCTGGGACTCGGAGATGCATGCGGCGGGGTAGTAGTCTGGTTCCCATTCCTTGACAGTGTATTTTACTCCCGGGACCTCTTCATAAAACTTGTTCGTAATGCCCCCGAGGACTCCGTCGTCGAAGAGAGGAGGGAGTTTGATGGATTTGTCTTCACCCCCTTGAGGTTTAGGAAGGGCAAGAGCGTTCATGAGGTTGGACATGGCTAGCACGATGAACAGGGCAGAAATTTGGAAAGACATTGTGGTATATGGTTCGTGAAACAACAAAAACACAAAGTGAGTGTATGGAGTTGAAAATTATATCAAATAAAGGTATAGAGAGCGTGGGGTAAAGAACAGAAATGAAGGAATGTAAAATATTGAAGGAACGAATGGTATAGATGCTGTTGAATGAATGACCTGCACTGGAGAACCAAATAATGTTGCGGAACATCACTCACTTTATAAACAATAGAGAAATAAACATCCGGTGTGAGAAGCGCCTGGTCCGGTACCTCCAGCATCTCAGGCATGACTGTCTCTCTCAGATAGGACGGCGAATGACCAAGCGTAGTTCAGCCTCAACGACTACCCGGGGGTTTGGGATAAGAAAAGCATATCAATATTGTGACTCTTTGCAGACTATGCAATACAATAAGCCATGGGATATTGACAGCCAGCCTGCCATGGTTGACTGAGAGTCAGAGAGTAAGAAACCATGAAGGCAGCTTCCCCGTCTCCACGACCGCAGTTCATGCAGAAGTTTTCCATCACCGCCTACATGGTTTCGGAATCGAGATCTTGGCCTACTGGGCCACTGTTATTCCTCCATTTCGAATATTCGATGCATGTCAGCTAGCGGTGAATATATTAATTGAATGATTTGTTTCAAAGGCTAAGCACATACTGTAGCTCCTAGGGCTGACATGCATATCCATTCCCCCCTGTTGGTTCATTGCTGTCCCCATGATTCTGAAAAATTCATTGGGCTTTCGCGCTTATTCTATTGTCATGCTGGTGTTTGAAGGAAGCACTGCGATCAGTTGTCAGATGCCAAGACCGGTAAGTCGTTGTGCCATCTACCCCTAAACAGGATTTGTTTCAAACAACCCCGTACCGAACTGTTAGTACCCGATATGGGCATAGCGGGCTTGGCAGTACGTTGTAGATAGAGTTGACGATGATTCCTCTGGATGATTCCTCTGGATGATCCGTCATCATCACCACCAATACGAACGAGACGTTCTATCAGGTTATGAGCGCCTTCTGTATCACCCAAATCTCTGATACAGACCTTTATCCTCCTTACAACAAGACCTGAAAGCTCTTCTCGGTCTCATCGACTACGACCGACCGGCCACCTAATGCCAGGGCCCGTTGGGTGAAGGGACTTTCTCTGAAATATACTTCCGATATGCGATGCTTGAGTTACCCTAGAGCTAGTGTTTCAACTGCCAATATTTTGCAGCTTACGATGACCTTTAACGGCTTGATTCACACAAACGTCGAAACGAAGTCCTCATTATCTCCGACACACATGGAC